>OGXQ01002414.1_pt1 | contig 12714 bp, 9 predicted proteins | sample 1576291 | NCBI WGS metagenome assembly OGXQ01 (sample SAMEA3541575, study PRJEB24748) | human gut metagenome | biome: human gut; feature: human-associated habitat; material: faeces | place: China | collected 2012 | reverse complement strand
CCAACGTGAAGTTTCTGAAACACTTCTCATACGATGTTAATCTGAACTATAAGGATTATCGTTATGAATCGATGTCCGTAAATACGGATTATGGGAAATATAGTTTTAGTACAGATCAGTGGATAGCTGCCCCCAAAGATCCTGCCGATTTGTATACCCGTATGGCGTATGTCCGTGAGAACCACTGGAAATTAATCAATAGCAATGCGTATCTGCTCCTGAAAGGAAGGCTGCTTTTTATTTCCCAGCCATGTGCCATAATGCTCCCGGCTCGACAATTTCTCGCCACGTTCCAGCAAAACAGTCGCAGACATAATAAATCCCGGTGTGCAGAATCCACATTGTACTGCACCCTCTTCGATAAAGGCTTCCTGAATTCTGGTAAGTTCTCCATTCTTCTCCAGACCTTCCAGTGTGCGAATGTTTTTGCCCTCTGCCCATACTGCCAGATAAATACAGGAGTTAAAACACTCGCCGTCAATGATCACATTACAGGCTCCGCATTCTCCGACTTCACAGCCTTTTTTTACACTGGTCAGCCGATAATCATTTCTCAGCATATCCGTCAGTGATGCGCGGACATCCACCATGGTCTCCCTGTATTCTCCGTTGATGGTGCATTTTACCAATTTATACTGCTTCTCACTCATGGATGACACCTCCTGTCCTGACAATCGCCTCTTTTAAAGCGCGCTGACATAAAACTCTTGCGATATGCTCCCGAAATGCCTTGCTGGCTCTCCAACTGTCTCTTGGATGGATATCAAAAAGCACCTGCTCTGCAATCTCCTCCAGTATCCGTGCAGATACTTCTTTTCCTCGTCCTGCCTCTTCTGCATGGACTGCACGCATCGGGATCGGTCCCGCCACACCATACGCAATCCTGACATCCTCTATCACCGTCTTATCTTCTGAAAGCTTTACATTGGCAGAACATCCGAGGGTTGCGATATCCATGGCGTTTCTCATGGCATATTTAATATAATGTCCCCGGTATCCCTGATATGATTGTTTTGGAATCAAAATCCCGGTCTGAAGCTCTCCCTGTCTTATATCCACTTTTCCGGCTTTGATATAAAACTCTCGGATGGGAAGTCTTCTGATGCCTTCCGGGCCTGTCAGTTCTATGATCGCATCCAACGCAAACAGCGTAGATGCCGAATCTGCGGAAGTCACACCATTACATGTGTTTCCTCCGATAGTCCCGATATTGCGGATCTGAGGACCTCCCACCATATCCACCGCTTCCCCAAGGACGGGAATATATTTCTGGATGAGTTCATTTTTTGTGATATGGGAAAAACTGGTGAGTGATCCGATTCTGAGCGTCTCATCTTCTTCCAGACTCACTCCTCTTAATTCATCCAGCCCATAAATACTGACAAGTTCCACTCCTGCCCGCTTTCCCTCACGGATCTGGACCAGCACATCACTTCCCCCTGCAATGATCTGTGCCTGCGGATGCTCTGTCAGAAGGCGGATGGCATCCTGTACATTTTCTGCTTCATAGAGCGCTTTGATATCATACATATTCGTTCACGACCTTTCCCCATTAAATCAATCCGTCTTCCCGGAATTTTGCAAACAGCCTGTGCGGATTCAGCGGAAGCTCATTGAGCCCGGATCCGGTTGCATTTAAAATCGCATTGCGGATTGCCGGCGCAACCGAACATACCGGCGGTTCTCCGAGAGCTTTCGTTCCGTAAGCACTGGTGGGCTCATAATTTTCCACAAACTCCCCGTGCAGATCGGGATGATCTTCAAATGTCGCCATCTTATAGTCCAGAAGATTATTGTTCAAAGGTTTTCCCGTTTTCTCATCAAATTTCAGCTCTTCGGAAAGTCCGAATCCAATTCCCATACTCATGCCTCCATGCACCTGCGCTTCCGCCAGCGCCGGATTGATCAGCCTTCCGCAGTCATGTACATTGACGATATTCGTCAGTGTGGCCCGGCATCCCGGAATATCTACCTCTACTTCCGCAAAGGTACAGCCGAAAGAGTAGGCATTATTTTTGATCTGATAGGTACTCTCTGCCGTGAGATGTCCGCAGTTAGTCAGGCTGTAGAGTTTTTCTGTTGCCAGCTCACCCAATGACATCAGAACACTGCCGTCTGTCGTACGCACAATGTTTCCATCTATAATATCCAGATTTTCTTTCATCTGCCGCGTCATCTCCACTGCCGTATCCAAAACATGACTTTTTAACAGCTCTGCTGTCTGCCGAATGGAAAATCCAGCCATATAGGTCTGCCTGGACGCATAGGCTCCAAGACCAAACGGTGTGATATCCGTATCCTGCATGGTCATCACATGAACCATATCAAACGGAATCCCCAGTGTCTCTGCCGCCATCTGCGCAAATGCAGTATCTGCGCCCTGTCCAATCTCCGTCTCCCCTACCTGCACCTGAATCGAACCGTCCTGATTCATGACCATACGGCAGGAGGATGTCTCCAGAGAAATCGGCCAGACACCGGTATTGTACCAGAATGCCGCCATTCCGATTCCTTTGCGGATATCCCCGGTTTGTTGTGCATATTCTCTACGTTTTCGCTCATAATCTACACTGACACTGCCTTTTTCCATGCATTCTCTGAAGGTATCATAATAATTGACATTTTTTGAAAATCCATCCGTATATCCTTTTGGCATCAGATATTTCCAGCGATATTCATACGGTGGAATCCCAAGTTTCACCGCAATGTCATCCGTATGGCTTTCCATCGCAAACATCGCCTGCGGAATTCCATAGCCGCGCATAGCTCCGGATACCGGTTTGTTGGTAAATACCGTGTACACATCTCCCTCAAAGTTCTCACACGGATACAGCTGCGGGAAAGATCCAAGAGCCTTTGCTCCAATGCTGTGTCCATGAGATGCATACGCCCCCTGATCGGAAAAGCACTCCGCTTTTCTTGCAGCGATCTCACCATTTGGACGCACATAAGAGATCAGATGTGTCCTGATAGCATGGCGTACCCGGTTACATACAAACGTTTCTTCCCGTGACACATCCAGCTTTACAAGCCGCCCGCCGACTGTCTGTGACAGATATGCACACAATGGTTCATATAGAATGTCCTGCTTGTTTCCAAAACCGCCTCCTATGTATGGCTTGATCACTCGCACATTTCCCCATGGGATTCCAAGCGCCTGCCCGACAACCCGCCTGCAGATATGAGGAATCTGCGTAGAAGAGACGATCACGTACCTGCCCTGTTCCATATACGCATAACAGATAAAATTCTCGATATGACAATGCTGCACGGTCGGTGTCTGATACCAGCCCTCCACTTTGATCAGCCCCGGCTCTTCTTTTGCTTTTTCAAAATCCCCTTTGTGGATCGAAGTGTGTTTCAATACATTTCCCGGATAGTTTTCATGAAGCTGCGGAGCGTCCTCTTCCATTGCCTTTTGTACATCCAGCACAAACGGAAGGGGATCATACTCCACCTTGATCAGCCGCAGCGCCTGAGCTGCTGCCACTTCATTCTCCGCAACAACTGCTGCCACATCATCCCCGTAAAACCGCACATGCTCCGTTAAAAGCAGGCGGTCTTTGACATCCTGATGTGCAGGATCCGTAGACCACGGATGTCCCGCGGTCGGGAAATAATATTTCGGCACATCAAAGCAAGTCACGATCTTTACAACCCCGGGAAGTTTTTGCGCCTCACTGGTATCCACTGATCTTACGATTCCATGAGCGATATCCGCATGCAGTACCCGCGCAATATAAGCGCTTTTATCACACAGATCCTCCGTATATTTTGCCCGTCCGGTCACTTTTTCCAAAGCATCCACTCTCGTTACACTCTTGCCGACCACATGTTCTCTTTCCTCCATGATACGTCACCTCCGCAATTTATTTTGACATTCCCAATTTTTATTGCAGACAGATTTCTCTGCCTCGCACGTATTTCGCACGTACTTCTCTCTCATCTGCCAGATAAATCATTCTCTCCAGACGTGCTCTCACATCCAGATTTTGCGAATGCACAATTCTTGTGTCATCCAGGACAACTGCATCCAGTTCAAATCCCGGTTCAAAGCTTCCCACATTTCCAAAGAATTCACCGCCGCCTTTTGTGGCAATGTAAAATACTTCCTCCAATGTCAGTGGTTTTAAACTGTCATCCTGCATCCTCCAGCGCAGCTTGGAAGCCTGAATTGCAAGCGCCATTGCTTTGAACAGATTTTCTGTGGAGCCCCCTGCCACATCACTTCCAATTCCCACATGCATTCCTTCCTCCAGGAATGTCCGAACCGGCGCCACCCCCGATGACAAGTTCATATTGGATTCCGGACAATGGGCGATAAATACTCCGTTTTCTTTCATTCGCTGCCGCTCTTCTTTTCCGGAATACACACAGTGCGCCATTACGGTTTTGCAGTCTGCCCCAAACAATCCAAATCTGTCATAAGCATCCCCGTAAAACTCCGACCACGGGCAAAGCTCCTTCACCCAGGCAATCTCTCCCGGATTTTCTGATAAGTGTGACTGTACCGGAATCTGGTAATACATCTGAATTTTCTTTAAATTCTCCATCAGTTCATCACTGCAGCTCGGTGTAAACCTTGGCGTCAGAATCGGCATGGTATTCTGATATTTTTTATGCAATACATCCTTGATCCATTCCACTGTCTGAATCCCTGATTCTTCTGCCGATTCCTCTCTGAGATAATCCGGACAGTTGCGATCCATATTCACTTTTCCCACATACGTCACCAGTCCGCTTTGTTCCAGCTGATCCATTAAAAGCAGTGTGGCGTCTCTGTGGATCGTTCCAAAAATACATGCTCTTGTCGTTACACTTCTCTTTAGATTGTCAGTAAAGATACGATATGCACGCCGGGCATACTCCAGATCCTGATATTTTGCCTCCTCCGGAAACGTATTCGTCTCCAGCCATTCCAAAAGCTCCATATCCATTCCCATTGCCCGGAATGTATACTGCGGAGCATGCACATGCAGATCTGTCAGTCCCGGAATAATCAGACACTCCCCATAATCAGATACCGATACCTGTGCATATTCTGGAGGCACTTTCTCAAAAACCCCCTTGACCAGACCGCTTTCGCTGATCAGATAGTGATCCTTTAAGATCCTTAGTTCATCTTTATTTTTGCTGTATACAACATTCCCTTTTAATATAAAAACAGGTTCATTCATTGACTGACCTCCTACTCTTTCCGCCCGACTACAGACCGGGACTTTCCCATCCCACTCTGCTTATAGTCAGCTGTTTGCGGCAGCTGGTAGATACGTCCAACCAATTATGAACCTATATAAGCACCATTTTATGCAATTTGCACAATTATTGCTTTCACTATGTTAAATTTATATTAACATTCCCTATTTTAAATGTCAACAGCTCTTCCATGAAAAATGAATCCGGTATACGAAGTTACTGTGAACAGTAACGGATACTAAACTCGTTCCAGCATTACTTCAATCCGTCCACCGCAGACCATCCCTTCCTCTTCTGCAGCTTCCCTTGTCATATCCACCATACAAATCTGAAACCGCACTTTTTCTTCCCGCATCATCAGCAGTGCTTTTGTGATCACATCACTTTCCGCGCATCCGCCTCCGATCGTGTCGATCAGTGTTCCATCCTCCAGGATCAGCATTTTTGTTCCCACGCCTCTCGGTGCAGATCCTTTTCTGGAAATGATCGTTGCAAGTACTTTTTTCTGCTTTTTACAGTCCTCATCACACAGCGCCTCCAACAATTCTTTGGAATATCCGCATCCTTCTGCTTTTTCATGTTTCACCTGAATGATTTCTGCCATAACAGACACCGCAATTTCTTCCGGTGTCTCAGCGCTGATCTTCAGACCAATCGGTGTGTACACCTCATCCAGCTTCTCACGTTTATGTCCCTGCTCAAAAAGCTCTTCTTTGACGATCGCCACTCTGCGGCGGCTGCCCATCATTCCAATATAAGCATTTGGCTTCTCTACGATTGCCCCCAGACACACTTCATCATACCGGTGTCCTCTTGTCACAATAATAAAATATGTATCGTCTCCTCCTGATATGCGTTCAAGTCCATGCTCAAAAGAATCGCAGATCACCACATCCGCGCCTGCCACTCTTGCATTGTCCGCAAATTTGGGACGGTCCTCAAGAACTGTCACCTGAAATCCCAGCATTTTCCCCATACAGATCATGGGTATGGACACATGACCGCCTCCGCAGATCACCAGCCTGGGCTGAGAACCTGCACGCTCACAAAACACTGCATGTCCCTCATATTGCTCCACCGGCTCTGTCACAAGTAATTTCTTTCCTGCCGATTCTCCCTCTAATACTGTCATAACAACACAGGAACCACTCTGCATTTTTTCTGCGAGAGAATTATAAAATTCACTCATCCTTTCACGCTCCTTTTTCATTACCCTTTCCCGAACCCGCAATTTGGAAACGTACACACCTCGCAGGACAGACACAGTCCTCCTTCTCCGAGTCTGTAAAAATCCTGATCCTGCAGCCGTTCTCCTGCCACCAGTCTTGGCAGTACCAGATCGAAGATTGTACGCCTTGCATACATCACGCAGCCCGGCAGGCCCATGATCGGAATCTCACCTTTATAGGCCAGCATAAACATCGCACCAGGCAAAACCGGGGCGCCATATGTGATCACTTCATCGGAAGCATTGCGGATTGCCAGCGGTGTCTTATCATCCGGATCGACACTCATTCCTCCGGTACACACAACCATCTGCGCACCTTTTTTGATCCAGTCATTGACTGCCTCTGTCACCATATCCGGTTCATCATTGCAGATTGTATTTCCAAGCACTTCTACTCCATATTCTTCCAGCTTCTGCCGGACCACCGGAGTAAATTTATCCTGAATCCTTCCGTGATATACTTCACTTCCGGTTGTCACGATCGCTGCTTTTTTCTTCTGAAACGGAAGGAGCGCAAAAACAGGAGTCTCTCCTGCTATCTCCTTTACCTGTTTCATTTTTTCTTCTTCGATCACCAGAGGGATCACACGCATTCCTGCGATCTTATCGCCATTTTTCACCGGAAAATTTCCGTGTCGGGAAGAAATACACATCTGTCCCATGGCATTGATCCTACACAGTTTCTCCTTGTCCACTTTCAGAACCCCGTCACACTGTGCCGTCAGCTCGATTTTTCCTTCTTTTGGCTTTGACGCATCCATCTGTGCATTCTGGCACACGCTGCGCAGGATCTCTGCCGCCTCATCTTCATGAAGCATCCCTTCTTGTTTTTCCCACACATACAGATGCTCTTTTCCAACGGAAAGGAGAACCGGAATATCCTCCCTTGTCACTACATGTCCTTTTCTAAAAACCGCATCTTTTACTACCCCCGGGATGATCTGCGTAATATCATGGCAAAGCATACAGCCCACTGCATCCTCGGTCTTGATCAGTTTCATACTTCTAAACACCTCTCTTTTCAATGCTTATAAGGAAATTTTCTCCAGATCACGCATCCACACTTGGGCACACGCATCGCTTGGCATTCTCCAGTCTCCTCTTGGTGAGAGTGCCACTGTCCCGATCTTCGGTCCGTCCGGCAGACAGGAGCGCTTAAACTGTTGGTTGAAAAATCGTCTGCAGAATGTTGTCAGCCATTTTAAAATTGTTTCTTTCTCATATACCCCTTCAAATGTCTGCACTGCAAGCCGATAGATCTTACCCGGCTCATATCCGAACCGCAGCATGAAATACAGATAAAAATCATGCAGCTCATATGGTCCCACCAGATCCTCAGTCTTTTGTGCGATATCCCCGTCTTTTGGAGGAAGCAGTTCAGGGCTGACCGGCGTATCCAGTACATCATAAAGGACTTCCTGCAATTTTGGATCCGCAGTCACGTCTGCCGCATATTTGACAAGATGACGCACCAGCGTCTTCGGTACAGAAGCATTCACTCCGTACATCGACATATGATCTCCATTGTAGGTTGCCCATCCAAGCGCCAGTTCTGACATATCTCCGGTTCCGATGACCATTCCGTTTGTCGCATTTGCAATATCCATCAATACCTGCGTACGCTCTCTCGCCTGCGCATTCTCATACGTTACACTGTGGTCTTTCGGATCATGTCCGATATCCTGAAAATGAAGACTTACGGAATCTGCAATTTTCACTTCCCGCAGCGTCGCTCCGAGCTGTTCTGCCATTTTGCAGGCATTCCGATACGTTCTGTCCGTTGTTCCAAAGCAAGGCATGGTGATCGCAAGAATCTCTTTTTTATCTTTTCCGATCATGTCAAACGCTTTTGCTGTCACAATCAATGCCAATGTGGAATCCAATCCCCCCGAAATACCAACTACCGCCGTGTTTGCGTGGGTATGGAGCAGACGTTTTTTGAGCCCCATTGCCTGGATTGTCAAAATCTCTTCGCATCGCAGAGCACGTTCTTTTTCATCCTGCGGCACGAACGGCTTTTTCGGAAACTCTCTTGTCAGTTTTGTCTCGCACACATCCAGAGGAAATGAGATTCTTGGCAGCACTTTCTCTTTTTCCATCGTAAATGTCGTGTTTTTCCGACGCTCACCGACAATCCTTTTGATATCCAGTTCTGTATAAATGATCTGATTTTCAAATCGCTTTGACTCTGCCAGGATACTGCCGTTTTCTGCGATCAGATTGTGTCCTCCAAATACAAGATCCGTCGTGGATTCCCCTTCGCCTGCATTTGCATAAATATATCCCGCGATCAGTCTCGCTGACTGTCCTTTGATAAGATCCCGTCTGTAGCTGTCTTTCCCGATCGTCTCATCACTTGCCGAACAGTTAACGATCACGGTTGCACCTTCCATTGCCGCACGGATGCTCGGCGGAATCGGCGACCACACATCCTCACAGATTTCCGCCGATACGATCAGCTCTTCCATAGAGGATGCCTGAAACAAAAGCCCCGGACCAAACGGCACTTTTTTACCGTTAAACAGGATTTCTCCCGGCACATCCGGTCCTGCCGTAAACTGACGCATCTCATAGAACTCACCATAGTTCGGAAGAAATGTCTTTGTCGTCAGTCCCAGAATTTCTCCCCTGCAAAGAGCTGCTGCCACATTGTAGAGCTTTGCATCCACCACAAGCGGCACGCCCACAAACACAAGCATGTCCTTCTCTCTTGTAAACTCTGTGATTTCAAGCAGTGCCTGTTTTGCTGCCTGCAAAAGTACATCCTGTGTAAACAGATCCCCGCATGTATATCCTGTGACACACAATTCTGGAAATACCACGATCTTTGCCTGATTGTTCTGTGCTTCTTCAATGGCACTGCATATCTGTTTTGTATTAAACGGCACGTCCGCCACCCGGATATCCGGTGTGGCAGCTGCCACTTTGATAAATCCCTGTTTCATTCTACTGCCTCACTTTCCCTATTTGGACACATCACTTCTATCTGCTTTTTTTCAAAAGTTCCTTCAGCTCGTCTACAGAAAATGTATAGGCGGTATTACAGAAATGACATTTTACTTCGATATCCTTTCCATCGTCGATCATCTCCTGAATCTCTTTTTTCCCGACACTGATGATTGCTTTTTCAATCCGTTCTTTAGAACAGTTGCAGTCAAATTTTGCAGGAAGTGTATCTGTGATCTCTACATCCAATCCCTCCAGAACGTGGTTCAGCATTTCTTCCGGTGTATGGCCATTGTCGAGCATTGCTGTCACAGACTGAATATTCTTGATGTTTTCTTCCAGCTTGCTGAGCACTTCCTCCTCAATAAACGGCATCACCTGTACGATAAATCCACCTGCGCATCGCACGGTATTGTCCTTTTCCATCAGCACACCCAGACCCACAGAAGACGGCACCTGCTCAGAGGTTGCAAAATAATAGGTCAGATCTTCTGCGATCTCTCCTGTCTGCAAAATCGTCTGTCCGGAATATGGTTCTTTGAGTCCCATATCCTTGATCACATTTAAAAATCCTGGTCCAAGCGCACCGCCTACATCCAGTTTTCCGTTCTTCGGCGGAAGCATCACATCCGGGTTGTGTACATATCCTTTCACTTCCCCCTTACTGTCTGCTGTCACTGTCATCCCTCCGATCGGACCTCCGCACTGCACCTGCAGCGTCAAAACATCCGTCGGATTCTTCATCATACTTCCCATCATCGCACCTGCTGTAAGAAGTCGTCCAAGTGCTGCTGTCGCAACCGGACTTGTATTATGCCTTGTTCTTGCCTCTTCCACAAGCTCTGTTGTTGATGCCGCAAACGCACGGATCTGCGCATTCGCTGCTGTTGCTCTTACAATATAATCTTTCATCTTATCTCTCCTGTTTCTTCTATTATAATGATTCTATTCTGCTTTTTTCACAGGTACCTTTCCCTGCTCTCTGGCGATCACGTAGATTCGTTCACTGTTCTTAGAAGGCGGTTCTTTTGTAAACGCTTCATATGCAGTCACAAACTGCAGTCCGGATTCTTCCACGATCCTTGTGATCTCTTCTAACGTATATGCTCTCTGGAAATGTGTCTCCCGGAATCTGCGATAGAGATCACCCTCTGTCTCACTTTCCGCATCTTCTCTGATGAACAGATTCAGTTCGTATTCATTGATCCGCTCTTCCTCATAATAATAATTATCCCAGATAAAACTGCAGTCCTCTCTGGATTCTGCAATGGTCTGATCCCCCAGAACCTCCCGGTACTTGTATTCTGTATTAAAATCAAAAATAAAAATTCCGCCCGGATCCAGATAATTATTCACCCAGCGAAATACCTGCTTCAATTCTTCCGGCTCTGTAATGTAATTCAGAGAATCACAGATACTAAATACCGCACCCACAGTACCATACAGTTCAAACTCCCGCATATCCTGAAGAAGATATAAAATCTCATGTCCTGACTTGATCTGCTTTTCTCTGGCGATCTCCAGCATTTCCTCGGAATTGTCCACTCCGATCATATCGTAGCCATCTGCTGCAAGAAGTTCCGTCATGGTTCCTGTTCCACATCCCAGATCAAGCACCAGACCGTCCTGCACGCCATACTCTTTTAACAATTCCTCCAGATAGCTTTTCCATTCTTCATATGGAATATTATCCATAAAGGTATCATACACTGCCGCAAAACTTGTATATGCATCCATTTTTCTGCTCCTTTGCTGATTCCTGTTGTTTCATTTTAGCATAACAAGGTGAAACTGTAAATCAATAACCCCTGTTTCCGTTACTGTTCGCAAATGTTCTGTTCCTGTTCACAGTAACAATATTCTTGACATCCTGTCTTTTTTTGAGATAGAATAAAAGCGAAAATTTGCTGCACACACCGTCATTGCTACAACAATGACGCTTTTTCTTTTGCAGATATTTTTAATACACGACAAAAGGTGGTGAGGTTATGGACGCTGGAGCCAGTCATCCTTCGGGATTTTTCAGAAAATTAAATAGAAAAAGGAGAGTAATGAACTATGAACAAAGAAATTTTTGTAAAACTCCTTGCGCAGCGCCAGTTCAAAGCTGTCAGAAGCATTCTGGATGTGATGAACGAAGTGGATATAGCCTCACTTCTTTCCGATCTGGAAGACAAAGAACTTGCACTTGCTTTTCGTCTCATTCCAAAGGATAAAGCCGCAGAAGTATTTGCCAATATGAATAATTCCATGCAGACTTATCTGGTAGAGATGTTTTCCGAAAAGGAGTTAAAAGAACTGCTCGATGACCTTTACATGGATGATACAGTGGATCTGCTGGAGGAACTTCCAGCTAATCTTGTCAATCGTATTCTGGACACTGTCAATCAATCTGACCGGAATCTGATCAATCAGCTTCTCAATTATCCGGATGACAGTGCAGGAAGTATTATGACGACTGAATACGTCGATATCCGGGAGACAATGACCGTTGCCCAGACCATGGCACATATCAAAGAGACCGGAATCCACAAGGAGACGATCTATACCTGCTATGTCACCGATCAGCGCAGACTGCTTGGAATCGTCAGTGCAAAAGACCTGATGACGACAGCTGATGACATTCTGATCCGGGATCTGATGCAGACAGAGATCATCTCCGTCACAACGCACACTGATAAAGAAGAAGTCGCACAACTGTTCACTAAATACGATTTTCTTGCCATTCCTGTTCTGGATCAGGATGAACGAATGGTTGGTATCGTCACATTCGATGATGCCATGGATGTTATGGTAGATGAAGCGACTGAAGACATTACCAAAATGGCTGCCATGAGCCCGAGTGAAACGACTTATTTTGATACTTCTGTTGCTGCGCATGCCAAACATCGGATCGCCTGGCTTTTGATCCTGATGTTTTCCTCTACCATCACCGGAAGTATCATTACCAAATATAAAAATGCATTTGCCGCAATCCCGCTCCTTGTATCCTTTATTCCCATGTTGATGGATACCGGCGGAAACTGCGGTTCTCAGAGTTCTACATTGATCATCCGCGGAATTGCACTCGGCGAGATTCGTTTTTCTGATCTGTTCCGGGTCATGTTTAAAGAATTCCGTGTTTCCCTGATCGTAGGTGTAGTACTTGCACTCGCCAATGGACTTCGTATTCTGATCATGTATCGAAATGCCGGACTTGCGCTGGTAATTGGACTTTCTCTTGTAGCTACTGTCATCATCTCGAAACTGATCGGCTGTCTGCTTCCATTGTTTGCAAAAAAACTGCATATGGATCCGGCCATTATGGCATCCCCGCTGATCACAACACTGGTCGATACCTGTTC
>OGXQ01002411.1_pt1 | contig 12735 bp, 9 predicted proteins | sample 1576291 | NCBI WGS metagenome assembly OGXQ01 (sample SAMEA3541575, study PRJEB24748) | human gut metagenome | biome: human gut; feature: human-associated habitat; material: faeces | place: China | collected 2012 | reverse complement strand
CTGATTTTTCTTTTCTTTCACCCGGTTGTCAGCGTACGAGAAGGTCATTCCTGGCAATCGTCGGGAGTCATTCTGTCAACGGGGTAGCGGCACTGCATACGGAAATTCTGAAAAAGCAGGAGCTGCATAATTTTTATGAGCTGTATCCCGAAAAATTCAATAACAAAACAAACGGCATTACCCAGAGAAGATGGCTGCTCCATGCCAACCCGAAGCTGGCAGAGCTGATTACGGAAACCATCGGCAAGGACTGGATTACCAATCTGGATGAGCTGAAAAAGCTGGTGCCTTATGCAGAGGATGCCGCCTTCCGCAGCCGATTTACGGCAATCAAGAAGGAAAACAAAATTGCATTGGCGCAATATATTAAGGAAACAAAGGGGATTGATATCAATCCTGATTCCATTTTTGATATTCAGGTGAAGCGTCTGCATGAATACAAAAGACAGCTGTTGAATATCCTGCATGTCATTGGGCTGTATAACCGGCTGAAGATGAACCCCGGACTGGATTTGGTACCCAGAACCTTTATTTTCGGGGCAAAGGCGGCGGCAGGCTACCATAGAGCGAAGCTCATCATCAAGCTGATTAACGCTGTTGCGGATGTGGTGAATAATGACCCGACCATCCATGGCAGGATTAAGGTGGTATTTATGGAAAACTACCGTGTTTCTCTGGCAGAAAAGATGATTCCGGCAGCAGATGTCAGCGAGCAGATTTCGACTGCGGGCAAGGAGGCCTCCGGTACGGGCAATATGAAGTTTATGCTGAACGGTGCGCTGACAATCGGCACGATGGATGGTGCAAATGTGGAAATTTGCGAGGAGGTCGGCAGAGACAATATCTTTATCTTCGGCATGAGCGCGGCAGAGGTGCAGCAGAAGACACAGGAGGGATATGATCCATGGATGGTCTACAACATGAATCAGGAGGTGCGGATGGCACTGACAAGCCTGATTGACGGCACATTTGACCCAGATACCAATCTGTTCCGCGAGCTGTACGATGCACTGCTGAACGGCTGCGGCGGCAGAGCAGATGAATACTTCGTTCTGGAGGATTACGCCGATTATGCGCGCGCACAGTGGGACATCGACAGAGCCTACCGCGATGAGGAAAAATGGGTGCGGATGGCAATTCTTAATACGGCAGAGAGCGGCAAATTTTCTTCTGACCGTACCATTCGCCAGTATGCCGATGAAATCTGGCAGCTGCCTTCGGTAGAGATTGTTTAAAATGAAGCGGCTTTTGACGAAAGGAAACAAGAGGAAAGGAATTGACATTTTCCACGATTCCATGTAGAATAGAAAAACGGGCTGGAACACAGCCCTTACGCACCCGTAGCTCAGGGGATAGAGCGTTCGGCTCCGGACCGAAAGGCCGCAGGTTCGAATCCTGTCGGGTGCAGCAAAGAAGCCTTGATTTTTCAGGGCTTCTTTTTTTATGCGATTCGCTTTCATACCGGATATCTGCCCGAAGCAGCTGAGGACTGAGCAGACAGAGAGACGGGAAGAGGTTCTTCGGCAGGAAGAAATAAATCATGAGGCATAAAAAGAACCCCGTTTGCCGGACGAAAGTTCAGCAAATGGGGTTTTGTTTTTATCTGATTAAGTCAAGTGCCTTTGCACATTCCTCCAGTGCATCCACAACCTTGTCCAAATCCTCCTTGGTGTGGTCTGCGGAAAGGATGGTACGCAGGCGTGCGGTTCCTCTGGGCACCATGGGGAATTGCAGGGCCTGTGCATAAACGCCTCGTTCATACATCATTTCACTGAGCTTCTGCGCCTTTTCGGCATCGCCGACGATAATCGGGATAACAGGTGTGACGGATGTGCCGATATTCAAGCCGAGCTTGCTCAGGCGGTCGGCAAAATAATTGCGGTTTTCCCACAGCTTATCTACCAGTGCCGTATTTTCCATGACCAGATCTACAGCCTTTGCTGCTGCCGCTGTCAGGCAGGGAGCCATGGGAGAAGCGGTGAAGATAAAGCTTCTTGCCTTGGGACGCAGTGCTTCGATGAACTCCTTCGGGCCTGCCACAAAGCCGCCTGCGGAGCCAAATGCCTTGGAGAGAGAGCCTGTTTCAATGATGATGCGGTCGCGCAGACCGAAATGGTCTACCGTACCTCTGCCGGCAGGGCCCATTACGCCATCCCCATGGGCATCATCTACCACCAAGAGAGCATTGTATTGATCTGCCAAATCTGCCATTTCCGGAAGGGGTGCAAGGTCGCCGTCCATGCTGAATACGCCGTCTGTGATGATGAGCCGTTTGCCTTCGACAGGCTCCTGCAGCAGTTCTTCCAGATGTGCCATATCCATGTGGCGGAACACCTTGATTTTCGCGCCGGATAAGCGACAGCCGTCAATGATGGAGCCATGGTTCAGCTCATCGCTGTAGATAAAATCACCCTTGCCGACCAGCTGTGGAATCAGACCGGAGTTTGCGGTTACGCCGCAGTTGAATACCAGTGTTGCCTCCACGCCCTTGAATTTTGCCAGCTTTTCCTCCAGCTCATCATGCACGGGATAATTGCCGCAGATGTTTCTGCTTGCGGTTGTGGCAACGCCGTATTTTTCCAAAGCCTCCTTTGCGGCAGCAACAACGGCAGGATGGTTGGCTAAGCCAAGATAGTTGTTGGAGGCCATATTGATGACCTCACGTCCATCCAGAATAATGCGTCCGCCCTGTGGGCTGTATAATGTTCTGTACATAAAAATACCCTCTTTTCTATCAGTGCTGTATAGTGATTGCTTTTATCATACTACACAGAGACCGAAAGGGGAAGATTTATAAAATACAGTTCGTTCTGCATAAAATGAAAAAATGTTCAGTGGGTTTTTGCGGAGCATTCCTGCATAAAAGGGGAACGGCACCTTCTTGGGGGAGAAGGTGCCGCGTAAGGGTTGTCATTGCTACGCAAAAAAACGATAAAGGGGGTGCTTTTTTACGCTTGGGAAGCAATGACAAGAAGAGATGAAAAGTTTGATTCAAAATAGCTTGAAGTTAGGAGAAAAACCTCAAACTACAGAAGCAAGCATACTTAAAATACAAGAACGGAAAAAAGATTTGCCGTTCTCGTTTTTTCTTATATACATCATACATGATTTTCAACCAAATATCAATAAAAAAATGCAATCAAACCCATAGATTTTTTAAAGGCTGTATGCAAAGTACGAAGAACAGCAGAAAAGGATTGTAAATTGTACATATTTTTGTTAATATAAAAAGAAGAAGGGGGGAACCCGTATGAAAACACAGGAATCTATGGAAAATTATCTGGAAACGATTTATGTTTTAAATCAGAAAACAGGCTTTGTGCGTTCGGTGGATGTTGCGCTGGAAATGGGCTTCAGTAAGCCCAGCATTTCCAATGCCATGAAAAAGCTGAAGGCAGAGGGCTATGTGCAGATAGAGGATAAGGGTCGTATCGTGCTGACAGAAAAGGGCAAGGCACTGGCAGAGGGCACCTATGAAAAGCATTGTGTGATTTCCCATCTGCTGATGGATATTGGGGTAAGCGAAAAAACTGCATTGCAGGATGCCTGCCGCATGGAGCATATCCTGAGCGAGGAAACCTTTGACTGCATGAAGGCGCACCATAGAAAATGGCATGAGCTGAATCCGGATATGAAGGAATGATTTCTGCGATCAGGCAAAATAAAAAGCATACACATTTGTGTATGCTTTTTTTGTTTGCCTTAAGCAAGCCGCTTAACCAAGCAGCTTTACAAGAACTGCCTTCTGTGCATGCAGTCTGTTTTCCGCTTCGTCGAAAATTTCGTTTGCATGCGCCTCGAAAACTTCTGTTGTGATTTCCTGTTCGCGATAAGCAGGCAGACAGTGCAGCACCATAGCATCTGCCTTTGCAACACCCATCAGCTCCTTATTTACCTGATAGCCTGCAAATGCCTTTTCTCTGATTTTCTTTTCTTCCTCCTGTCCCATGGAGGTCCAGCAGTCTGTGATGACAACATCGGCATCCTTTGCGGCTGTCATGGGCTGATCTGTGATGGAGAACCTATCGGGATACTGCGCTGCAAAATCCATTACCATAGGGTCGGGACGATAGCCCTCGGGGCAGGCAATCTGTACGTTCATGCCTGTTTTCAGACCGCCGACGATGAGGGAGTTTGCCATGTTGTTGCCGTCACCGATATAGCACATGGTCAGTCCTTCCAGCTTGCCCTTGTGTTCGCGGATGGTCAGCAGGTCTGCCATAACCTGACAGGGGTGACACAGGTCTGTCAGCCCATTGATGATGGGAATGGAGCCGTATTCGGCAAGCATTTCCACTTCCTTCTGCTCGAAGGTACGAATCATAATCCCATCCAGCATACGGCTCATCACACGAGCGGTATCCTGTGTCGGCTCGCCTCTGCCAATCTGGGAATCCTTTGCACTGATAAACAGCGCATGACCACCCAGCTGATACATCCCTGTTTCAAAGGAAATACGGGTACGGGTGGAGGATTTTTCAAAAATCATACCCAGTGTTTTGCCCTTCAGGAAATGATGCTCCTTGCCTTCCTTGACATACTGCTTCATGGTTGCTGCCAGATCAAGCAGTTCATAAATTTCCTCTGTTGTGCAGTCCAAAAGCTTCAAAAAATGTTTCATAGTTGTTCCTCTCTTTCCGAGGGACGCTGTCCCTTCCCAACCCCTGTCGGGTTTTTCTGTCAGTGATAGGTATCATTATACCCTATTTATGTTTGAAATCAAAGTGTCGCAAGTGTGTTTTTCAAAATGGAAAGCCCTTTTTCCAGCTCTGTCTGTGCAATATTCAGAGGGGGGAGCAGACGCATTTTGTGCTTTGCGGTCAGCACCAGAAGTCCGTTTTCCATCAGCGCCGTCACCACAGGCTTTACGTCAATATCCAGCTCAATGCCGAGCATCATGCCCATGCCTGCAACGCTTGTTACATGGGGCATTTTTTCGATTTCCTCACGCATGTGCCTGCCCTTTGCGGTTACGTTCTGCAGGAAGGTATCATCCATGCGGTTCAGCACCTCAACCGCTCCGGCGCAGACAACGGGGTTGCCGCCGAAGGTAGAGCCGTGGTCGCCGGGAATCAGGGTATCCTGTGTTTTTTCACCGAACAGTACCGCACCGATCGGCAGACCGCCGCCCAGACCCTTTGCGGAGGATACTAAATCGGGCTGAATTCCGAACTGCTGATAGCTGTAGAAGGTGCCTGTTCTGCCGACACCTGTCTGTACCTCGTCTACGATAAAGAGAATATCCTTTTCCTGACAGGCCGCATAAACTGCCTGCACATATTCCTTCTCCAAAGGCATAACGCCGCCTTCACCCTGCACCAGCTCCATCATAACGGCGCAGACATCGTCTGTCAGCTTGGAGATGGTATCTTCTGTGTCATTTGCCTTTGCGAACACAAAGCCATCTACGAAGGGGAAGAAGAAGTTGTGATATACGTTCTGTCCTGTTGCGGAAAGTGCCGCCATGGTTCTGCCATGGAAGGAGTTTTCCAGAGCGACAATTTTACTTCTGCCCTCACCATATTTCTGGAAGGAGTATTTTCTTGCCGCCTTAATTACGCCTTCATTTGCCTCTGCGCCGCTGTTGCCGAAGAATACCTTTTTCATGCCGCTTTTTTCGCAGAGTAGCTTTGCTGCCAGAACGCAGGGCTCTGTATAATACAGGTTGGAGATATGCTGTAATTTATTCAGCTGTGCCGTGACTGCCGCAACCCAGCCTTCATCCGCGAAGCCGAGGGAATTTACTCCGATGCCGCTGGTGAAGTCAATATAGGATTTGCCGGCAGGGTCATAGCAGATTGCACCCTTGCCGTGGTCGATTGCCACATTGTATCGCCCATAGGTGTGCATGACATAGGTGTCATCCAGTTTTTTAATATCTTCAAAGCTCATTGAAATTCCTTCTTTCCGTGCTTTTTCCATGCTTTTTTATTTTGTAAACATTGTGCCGATCCCTTCATCGGAGAATATTTCGATGAGGATGGAATGTTCGATTCTGCCGTCAATCATAACGGCCTTCTTTACACCTGCCTTGATTGCGGCTTCCAGACCCTTGATTTTGGGAATCATGCCGCCGCTGATAATCCCTCTTTCCATCAGAGTGGGAATATCGTCCATGGTGACAGTGGAAATCAGAGAATCGGGATCATCCACATCCTGCAAAAGACCACGGATATCGGTCAGCGTGATGATGTTTTCTGCCTGCAGGGCTGTTGCGATTTCTGCGGCGGCAGTGTCGGCATTGATGTTGTATACATTGCCGTCTAAATCTGTGCCGACGGTCGCGATAACGGGGATATAGCCGTTCGCAATGGCATTTTCAATGGGTTCTGTGTTGATGTGGGTGATATCGCCGACATAGCCGTAATCGCCCTCCAGCTTTTTCGCCTGAATCATGCCTGCATCAATGCCACACATGCCGATTGCCGTGCCGCCCAGCTGTTCAATCAGGGAAACCAGATCCTTGTTGGTTTTGCCGGAAAGCACCATTTGCACGATTTCAATGGTTTCCTCATCCGTATACCGCAGACCATTTACAAATCTGGAGGGGATATCCAGACGCTCCAGCATGCTGCTGATTTCGGGACCGCCGCCATGCACCAGAACGATGTTGATGCCGACCAGCTTCAGCAGGATAATGTCGCTCATGACAGCTTTTTTCAGCAGGGGGTGAATCATGGCGTTGCCGCCGTATTTTACAACAACTGTTTTTCCGTTGTATTTTTGGATATAAGGCAGGGCGGCTGTTAGCACCTTCGCCTTTACGTTGTTTATATTCATATCTTCCATTACCTTTCTCCTTTGCTTTTTTGAGGGTTTCATTCAAGCAGGGTGTGGGATGGAATCCCACGGTTTTATGGTATCAAGTGCGGTAGTCTCCGTTGATCTTCACATAATCGTATGTCAGGTCGCAGCCCCAAGCGGTTGCGCTTGCATCGCCCTGCTTCATTGCAATCTCAATATGTATCGCATCCTCCAGAAGGATTTCCTTCGCCTTATCCTCATCAAAGGCAACGCCTGCACCGTTTTCGCAGACCAGAATACTGCCCTTGGGCGAGGAAATATCCACCTGAATGGTATCTACGGCAAAATCACCCTCTGTATACCCAATCGCACAGAGAATACGCCCCCAGTTGGCATCCGCGCCGAACATTGCCGCCTTTGTCAGGCTGGAGGTGATTACGGATTTTGCAATCGCCTTTGCCAGAGGAATGGTCGGTGCGCCTGTAACGGTACATTCCACTAATTTTGTTGCACCCTCGCCATCACCGGCAATTTTCTTCGCCATAGAGGTGCAGATTTCCTTGACAACCGCAACGAATAAATCAAAATCTGCGCCTTCCTTGTCGATGACGGGGTTTTCTGCCATGCCGTTTGCCATGATGGAAACCATATCATTTGTGGAGGTGTCGCCGTCTACGCTGACCATGTTGAAGGTGTCATCGACTGCCAACTTTAGTGCCTTTTGCAGCATTGGTGTTGTGATTGCCGCATCTGTGGTCAGGAAGCCAAGCATGGTTGCCATGTTGGGGTGAATCATGCCGCTGCCCTTTGCCATTGCGCCGATTTTGACTGTTTTTCCGCCAATCTCGATTTCATAAGCCTCCTCCTTGGGCTTGGTATCTGTTGTCATGATTGCCTGCACGGCATCCAGATTGCCCTCTCCGGAAATGATGGGAGCCAGTGCCGCAATACCCTTTTCGATGGGCTCGATGGGAAGCACCTGCCCGATGACACCGGTAGAGGCTACAATGATATCCTCCGGCTTCAGATGCAGAGCTTTTGCTGCCAGAACACACATTTTCTCTGCCTTTTCCACGCCGTCTGCATTGCAGGTGTTCGCATTGCCGCTGTTGCAGACAACTGCCTGCGCCATGCCGTCCGCAATGTTTCGTCTGGTTACGGTGATGGGGGCACCGAAAACCTTATTCTGTGTATAAACCGCTGCTGCTGTGCAGGGCTTTTCGCTGTAAATGATAGCAATATCCTTTTTTGCGGGATTGTTTGTTTTTACGCCACAATGCACCCCGCCGGCAAGAAAGCCCTTGGGTGCGGTGACACCGCTGTTTATCTTTTGCATAGTATTTCCTCCTTATAGTAAACCGGTCGTTTCATCCAGACCTAATACAAGATTCATGTTTTCTACCGCTGCGCCGGATGCACCCTTGCCCAGATTGTCGAATACGCTGATAAGCGTCATTCTTTCATCATTCCCTTCAACATAGAGCTTGAGCTCATTCGTATCACTCAGGGGATTGGATGCCAAGAAGTTCGTTTCCTCTGTGCCGACACTGATAAGCTTTGCATCCTTATAATATTCTGTCAGCAGTGCCAGCAGTTCGTCCTTTGTCACCTTCTTTTTGAATAAAGAGGCAATCAAAGGGATGCAGGTTGCCATGCCGCTGTAATAATCTACAACGATGGGGCAGAACACAGGCGGTGTATCAATCCCTGTCACATACTGCATTTCGGGCAGGTGCTTATGCTGCTGTCCCAAGCCGTACTGTCTGGGGCTGTCGAACAGGGGAGAGCGGTTCTCCGCTTCGTATTCGGCAATCATTGCCTTGCCGCCGCCGCTGTAGCCTGTCAGACTGTGCGCTGTCAGGGGATAATCCGTCCCGATGATGCCAAGCCGGATGAGGGGATAAACCGCCGCAATAAAGCCTGTGGCATGGCAGCCGGGGTTGGCAATACGCTTTGCATGTCTGATTTTTTCCTTATGCAGAGGGGAAAGCTCAGGAAAGCCATATACCCAATCGGGATCTGTGCGGTGGGCTGTGCTTGCGTCAATAATGCAGGTGTTCGGATTTGACCTGCGACTGGTCAGACTGCTTTGAAAAACTTGAAAACGGCGTGTTCGGATTTTCCACCAGCTTGACTGCCTCTTTTGCCGCATCATCCGGCAGACAGAGAAAAACAACCTCCGCCTCGTTCATCAGTCTTTTTCGCTCTGCCTCATCCTTTCGCAGCTCCTCGCTGATTAAGAGGATTTCCACATCTTTGTGATTTTGCAGCTTCTGACGCAGCTGCAGACCTGTTGTGCCTGCCTGCCCGTCGATGTATACCTTATGCTTCATCAGGCTGTTCCTTCCTTTCTTTTTCTTCTGAAATAAATGATTACCCCATGGTAATAATGAGTTATTCTTATTATATACTCCTTATGGGTGAAGTCAATAAATATATGTATAATTATTCAATTTTAGCGAATTGCAGAGCGAGAACGGAGAGAAATAAAAATACGAGAGATAAAATAGACAAAAATCAAAGCGAAAATCTGCAAAAGCTATATAGAATTTGCTGCCATTCTGCAAAAAAATGCTTTGACAATTCCGATAGAAGCTGTGTATATGTGTATTGTATACATAATTTATGCAATATTCGCGCGGATATGTGAATAAAAAACAGGGGTGGCGTGCATTGTCGATGCAAAAGAAGGAATGTATCCGCAGAAAAACCGTTTGCGCTTGTTTTCGCACAAAAGGCAACAAAAAACCGTAAAACCTGTTCTTTTTTACAGAAAGGCTTGACTTTAGTGCTTCGGTATGTTATGAATGAAGAATAGTCCGACGGAAACGTCAGACAACAAATAAGGAAGATAGAGGTGCAATGACGATGAGTATCCTCTCCCAATAGAGCCGTGGGCGGCAGGAGGGGGAAAGGCGGCGTTGCCGAAGTGGCTTTTTCTGCCCAAGGGAAGAAGCTGCTGGGACATTGCAAAAAATGTAATGTACTGTCACGGATGTGGAGCGCTATCGGAATTTCAGCATATTTTTATGTTTCTGATGCCGTGCGCTTTGCGCAGGGCTTTTTTGTTTCCGAAATTTGGGGACAACCGATATCATCTTATTTATTCCTTTATTACTGTTTTTATCATTTAAGATTTTCTGAAAGGAGAAGGGTTATGAAAACAAAAAGCAACATCAAAAAAGCATGGCTGGGAACGCTCTTTGTGGTTGTTCTGGTAGCGGCAGCCATGTCCGTAACCGTTTTTGCGGGCGATGCAGAAGCGGCAGAGCACACAAGCAATATGTATGCAACCGCATGGTCTCTGGTGCCTCCGCTGGTTGCAATCATTTTGGCACTGATTACAAAGGAGGTTTATTCCTCTTTGTTCATCGGTATCGTGGTCGGCGGTCTGTTCTATGCGAACTTCAGCCCCAAGCTGACCTATCTGACGATTTTCACTGATATCACAGACGGCGGTATGCTGGCAAAGCTTTCCGACAGCGGCAATGTGGGGATTCTGATTTTCCTTGTTATTCTGGGTATCATGGTTGCGCTGATGAATAAGGCAGGCGGCTCTGCGGCGTATGGTCGTTGGGCAGTTAAGGCAATCAAAACAAGAAGGGGCGCACTGCTGTCCACCTTCCTGCTGGGCGTTCTGGTATTCGTGGATGACTATTTCAACTGCCTGACCGTAGGCTCTGTTATGCGTCCCGTTACAGATACGCATAAGGTTTCCAGAGCGAAGCTTGCGTATATCATCGACGCAACAGCGGCTCCTATCTGTATCATTGCTCCCATTTCCTCCTGGGCTGCGGCAGTAGCCGGTGTAGTTGAGGGCATGAATGGTCTGGAGCTGTTCATCAGATCCATCCCCTATAACTTCTATGCACTGCTGAGTATTGTAGCAATGCTGACGCTGACCATCACAAATACAGACTTCGGCCCTATGCTGGAGCATGAAAGAAATGCACAGCTGAACAATGATCTCTATACCACAGATGCAAGACCCTTTGCAAGTGCAGATGCAGAATCCGAGGTAGTGGGCAACGGCAAGGTTATCGATCTGGTTCTGCCCGTTATTGTGCTGATTATCTGCTGTATCATCGGTATGATTTATACAGGTGGCTTCTTTGAAGGCGAAAGCTTCATCAATGCCTTTGCAAACTGCTCTGCACCTACAGGCCTTCTGCTTGGCTCTGCGGCAGCACTGCTGATTACCTTTTTGCTGTATATCCCTCGCCGCGTGCTGACCTTCCATCAGTTCATGGAAGCGCTTCCCGAAGGCTTTAAGGCAATGGTTCCTGCAATCATGATTCTGACATTTGCATGGACGCTGTCCGGTATCACAGGGCTTCTGGGCGCGGATGTATTCGTTGCAGGTGTTCTGGCAAACAGCACAGGCGTTTTGCAGGTCTTTATCCCTATTATCGTATTCTGTATCGCGGTGTTCCTTGCATTTGCAACAGGTACCTCCTGGGGTACCTTCGGTATTCTCCTGCCTATCGTTGTGCCTATTATGCAGACAGGCAGTGAAATGCTGACCATCACCGTAGCGGCTACATTGGCAGGTGCGGTTTGCGGTGACCATTGCTCTCCTATTTCCGATACCACCATCATGGCATCCACAGGTGCGCAGTGTGACCACATCAACCATGTATCTACACAGCTGCCCTATGCACTGACTGTAGCGGCTGTTTCCGCTGTGAACTACGTTCTGGCGGCATTCATCCAGAATTGGATGATCAATCTGCCTATCGCAATCGTTTCCATGGTTGTTGTAATTCTTGCTATCCGTAAATTGTACGGGGATAAGGAAGTTTCGGCAGAGAAATAAAAAGACGTTTATACTAAAAACGGCGTAACCGATTTCGGTTACGCCGTTTTTTATATCCCAACAGAAAGGCAGTTGGGGAAAGGGGTTACTTATGCAATGCGCGATACAGGAATGTTACAATCTGTGCGCGTGTGCAGGGAGCATTGGGGCTGAAGGTATTTGCGCCTGTGCCGCCTGTAATGCCGGTTTCTGCCGCCCAAAGCACTGCATTATGGTAATAATCCGATGCATTCACATCCATAAACGGATTTTCTGCCGCAACCATAGGGGACTGCTTGCTGCGCCACAGGAAGGCAACAATCTGTCCACGGGAGCAAGGAGCGTCGGGGGAGAAGGTTGTAGCGGATGTACCGCCGGTAATGCCGTTTTCGACTGCCCACAGTACCGCATTACGATAGTAGGCATCCGCAGGTACATCTGCGAAGGGCATCTCTGTGCTGCTTGGTGCAGGACTGCCTGCCGCTCTCCACAGGAAGGTTACCGCCTGCGCGCGTGTGCAGGGAGCATCGGGAGAGAAGGTTGTGGCGGAGGTGCCGCCGGTAGTGCCATTCTTCACTGCCCACTGAACTGCATCATAGTAGTAGCTGTTTGCAGAAACGTCCTCGAAGGGGTTTGGTACTTCATCTTTGGACTTATCCATGATGAATGTGGTTTTAACGGTTACGTTGGAGGAGGAGCCGCCAATCTGAATGTCGATTCTCTTATCAACAATGACATTGGTGTCTGCATTTACAGCTGCACAAATCAGTGTCATTTTGCCATCCTTGTCGCCAAAGCTGAGCGTATTTCCGTCAATGACAGCGTTTGTGTCGTTCTTTTCCAGTGTCCATCGGATGCTTGCAGGGTAAGCCGCCAGTTCGTCGCTGTTAAATTCCTTTCCGAATTGGTCAACTGTTTTTACAACTGCTTTTGTTAAATCAAAGGTTGTATTTTTTGCCGCCGTAGAGGATACACCGCTTACGGAAATGCCGGTTAATCTTCTCGGTGCTGCTACCGTCAGTGTGGTCAGCAGCTTTTCTGTATGGGGAGTTTCTGTAATAAAGTGCGCCATTTCCGGCGTAAATTCATCCGCAAGCCCCATAACCGCGAGGAACTCTCTTGCATCCGCAGGCAGGGGCGCAATCATTGCGGCGGTAAACATGGTGTAGATATCGGATTTGTGGTTGGACAGAGGA
>OGXQ01002408.1_pt1 | contig 12742 bp, 10 predicted proteins | sample 1576291 | NCBI WGS metagenome assembly OGXQ01 (sample SAMEA3541575, study PRJEB24748) | human gut metagenome | biome: human gut; feature: human-associated habitat; material: faeces | place: China | collected 2012 | reverse complement strand
TTTGAGAGTAGATGGAAACATAAAAAAGAAATGCAGGCTGAAACAGTTGTTTCAGTCTTTTTTTGTATTGCAGGAAAGTTTATATTTTAGTTGACACAAAAGTCAGAATATGCTATGATGAATCGGTATGAATTAACGCCGGTGCTCAGTCATCTGGATACTCCAACCAATGGCCGGGGACACGGTAAGTATAAGATTAAAGGAGGAAATCAACATGATTTCAAAGGAAAAGAAAGCAGCAATCATCGCACAGTACGGCAGAAAGCCGGGAGATACCGGTTCACCGGAAGTTCAGATTGCCATTCTGACTGAGAGAATCAACGAACTGACCGAGCATCTGAAGAACAACCAGAAGGATCACCATTCCAGACGTGGTCTGCTGAAGATGGTAGGACAGAGACGTGGTCTGCTGGATTACTTAAAGAAGACTGATCTGGAAGGCTATCGTGTACTGATTGAAAAACTTGGTATCAGAAAGTAATTGAAATGTCGAGGGTGGAGATGCTTTTCTCCACCCTGTTTTCGATTCAACAGGAAAATGCAAATTTCTCAGAAGACATTACCCGAAGCCGCTGCTGTACCTGTGACCAGGGAATACAGTTGCAGGCAGAGCAGTAGTTTCGGAGTCTTTTGCTGAAGAAAATAAACAAAGAAAAGGAGACAAAAACATGTACAAAAGTTTTAGTATGGAACTTGCCGGAAGAACTCTGACTGTTGATGTAAACAGAGTGGCAAAGCAGGCCAATGGTGCGGCCTTTGTGCATTACGGTGATACAGTGGTACTGTCTACAGCCACAGCATCTGACAAACCAAGAGAAGGAATTGACTTTTTCCCGCTGAGTGTAGAGTATGAAGAAAAGTTATATGCAGTAGGAAAAATCCCGGGTGGATTTACCAGAAGAGAAGGAAAAGCATCTGAGAATGCCATTCTGACCTCTCGTGTAATTGACCGTCCGATGCGTCCGCTGTTCCCGAAGGATTACCGCAATGATGTAACACTGAATAATATGGTTATGAGTGTGGATCCGGAGTGCCGTCCTGAGCTGGTGGCAATGCTGGGTGCTGCAATTGCAACCTGTATTTCTGATATTCCCTTTGATGGCCCCTGTGCTATGACTCAGGTAGGTCTGATTGATGGGGAGTTTGTATTAAATCCGTCTCAGGCTCAGTGGAAGTCCGGAGATTTGAATCTGACCGTTGCTTCTACCAGAGAAAAGGTAATTATGATTGAGGCCGGCGCTAACGAAATTCCGGAAGAAAAAATGATCGAGGCTATTTATCTGGCCCATGGTGTAAACCAGGAGATCATTCGCTTTATTGACAGCATTGTTGCTGAATGCGGAAAGGAAAAGCATGCTTATGAGAGCTGCGCGATTCCGGAGGAGCTGTTTGCGGCAATTCGTGAGATTGTAACTCCTGAAGAAATGGAAACAGCTGTATTTACTGATGATAAGCAGACTCGTGAGGAGAACATCCGCCAGATTACAGAAAAACTGGAAGAGGCATTTGCAGAAAACGAAGAGTGGCTGGCGCTTCTGGGGGAGGCAGTTTATCAGTACCAGAAGAAGACTGTCCGCAAAATGATTTTAAAGGATCACAAGCGTCCGGACGGTCGTGAGATTACTCAGATCCGTCCTCTGGCAGCTGAGATTGATCTGATTCCTCGTGTTCACGGTTCTGCTATGTTTACACGCGGTCAGACTCAGATCTGCAATGTATGTACTCTGGCTCCTCTGTCTGAGCAGCAGCGCCTGGATGGTCTGGATGAAAATGAAGTAGCAAAGCGTTATATGCATCATTACAATTTCCCGTCCTATTCTGTAGGGGAGACGAAGCCTTCCAGAGGACCGGGACGTCGTGAAATCGGTCACGGTGCGCTGGCTGAGCGTGCCCTGATCCCGGTGCTGCCCAGTGAGGAAGAATTCCCCTATGCAATCCGTACAGTATCCGAGACATTTGAGTCTAATGGTTCTACCTCTATGGCATCTACCTGTGCATCCTGCATGTCTCTGATGGCTGCAGGTGTGCCGATTAAGAAAATGGTAGCAGGTATTTCCTGTGGTCTTGTAACTGGCGATACAGATGATGATTTTGTTCTTCTGACAGATATCCAGGGTCTTGAGGATTTCTTTGGAGACATGGACTTTAAGGTAACCGGTACTACAGACGGAATTACTGCGATTCAGATGGATATTAAGATCCACGGCCTTACAAGACCGATCGTAGAGGGCGCAATTGCAAGATGCCGTGAAGCACGCCTGTTTATTATGGACACCTGTATGAAGCCGGCGATTGCAGAGCCGAGAAAAGAAGTAGGTCAGTATGCTCCGAAGATTGACCAGATCAGCATTGATCCGCAGAAGATCGGTGATGTTGTAGGTAAGCAGGGCTGCGTGATCAACAAGATTATCGAAGAGACTGGTGTAAAGATTGATATTTCCGAGGAAGGAAATGTTGCAATCTGCGGCACTGATCGCGATATGATTGAAAAGGCAAAGAGCATTATTAAGAATATTGTAACTGATATTGAACCGGGGCAGGTAATTACTGGTAAGGTAGTGCGTATTATGCCCTTTGGAGCATTTGTAGAGCTGAAGCCGAAAAAAGACGGTATGGTTCATATTTCCAGACTTTCTGATAAACGTGTAGAGAAGGTAGAAGATGTGGTAAACATTGGAGACATGGTTACAGTAAAGGTTCTGGATGTAGACAAGATGGGTAAGATCAGCCTGAGCATGAAGCCTGGTGATCTTGCAAAGAAGGACAGTGACAAATAAGTATATGAATAAAAAGGTATTTACCGGAATGCTGGCCGCCATTATGGCGGTCAGCAGTTCTTTTATGAGTTTTGCAGATTCTGTGAATCTGGCACCGGGAGAAAATCCTGTTTCCGGGCCGGAAGAGCAGGGAGAGAGCATTTTGCCTCCGTCGGCTCAGATTGGCGATCGGCTGAACGCGCCGGGAGAGCAGACAGAAAATCCCGGAAATCAGAGCAGCACCATAACTGCGGGAGGAAGCGCGCAGGGCCACAGCGGCACTATAACTGCGGGAGGAAGCGCACAGGGCCAGAGCGGTACTATAACTGCGGGAGGAGGCATGTCCGGTCAAAATGGGCCATCTCCTTCAGGCAGTACTGTGATTACTTCCGGAGTACTGGCCGGACCTGAAGTTTCCGGAAGCGGAGGCGGTCCCGGAATGTCAGGCGGTGCTGTTATATCTGACGGTACCGACGGTTTTGCGGGAACCGTTTCCTCTCCTCTGGTTAAGGTGGCAGAAAAATATACCTATGATCAGATGAGTCAGGATATTCAGGAGCTTGCGTCACGTTACAGCAGCCTGATGAAGGTAAATACCATTGGAACCACTCTGGATGGGAGAAATCTGTATGAGGTAGTTGTGGGAAATATCAATGCCGAAAAGCATGTTTTAATTCATGGAGGAATTCATGCCCGGGAATATATGACACCGCTGCTTATTATGAAGCAGCTAGAATATGGCCTTGCCTTTTATGGTACAGGTTCCTATGAAGGACGGCTGCTTTCTGATTTATTTAACAAAACAGCAATTCACTATGTTCCTATGGTAAATCCGGACGGGATTACTATCAGCCAGTCAGGTATCGGAGGAATCCGGTCAGAGGAGCTTCGCAGAACCATTGAGCAGTGTTACCAGAATGATCTGGCTCAGGGACGAACCAGCGCTGCAATGGAACGGTATTTAAATTACTGGAAAGCAAACGGACGGGGTGTGGATTTAAATCAGAATTTCCCGGCGGACTGGGAAGAAGTGACCAGCTCTGATATGCCATCTTATGCCACCTATAAGGGGGCAGCGCCTTTATCTGAGCCGGAAAGTCAGGCTCTGGCAAATCTGATTCAGTCAAGAAACTGGACGGCAACCATCAGCTATCACAGTATGGGAAATATCATTTACTGGGATTATCCGGGGAATACCGTATCTGCCCAGTCTCAGGAGCTGGCCAATGCAGTATCTGCAAAAACAGGTTACAGGCTGGCTGGCAGCAGCGGGCATGGTGGATTTAAGGATTGGCTTCAGATTAAGGAAAATCCGATCCCCAGTCTGACGATAGAAGTAGGAAGCGTATCCTGCCCGATGCCGCTCACAGAATTTACTGATGTCTGGAATAAGAACCAGGAAGTATGGGCGGCTGTACTGAAATGGGCTGCGGAACACTGAATTTTTTGAGAAAAAACCAAATATAGACAAAAAAGAGACAGGAGAGGAAGAAAACTCATCCTGTCCTTTTTAGATCAAGTAGTAATATGCCACGAAAAATGTCGAAAGCCTTCGTTATTTTACATGAATTTATCCGAATTTTTACATAAAGTTTAAATACGGTTGAAAATGCGTGAACGGGTATGATATGATGAAAATATCTGCGGTTAAGGAGAAGAAAAAAACAGTACGCGGGGGATGAGGAGGACGAGATGTCAATCAGTGACGTGTCAAATGTATTTGGGTTTCTTGGCGGTCTTGGAATGTTCCTGTACGGTATGAATATTATGGCCGACGGAATGCAGAAGACAGCCGGCAGTAAGATGAGCAGTTTTCTGGGAATGCTGACAAACAACAGACTTCTGGCAGTAGCACTGGGAGCTCTGATTACAGCAATTATCCAGAGCAGCGGCGCTACCACGGTTATGGTCGTCGGTTTCGTAAGTGCAGGTGTTCTGAATCTGACACAGGCAGTTGGCGTAATCATGGGTGCCAATATCGGTACGACCATTACAGCATGGATCGTTTCCATGAGCCAGCTGGGAGATGCTTTTGAGGTTATGAAGCCCAGCTTTTATGCACCGGCTATTATCGGTATTGGAGCCTTGCTTCTGGTATTTGCCAAAGGGCAGAAGAAGAAAACAGCAGGAGAAATCTGCATTGGTCTTGGTCTTTTGTTTATTGGTCTTGATTTTATGTCAGGCTCTATTTCTCCCTACACGGATGCGCCGATTTTTGCAAAGGCCTTTGAGGTTCTGGGAGGAAATCCGTTCCTTGGCATGATTATCGGAGCGCTGGTAACAGCACTTCTGCAGAGTTCATCTGCATCAGTGGGAATCCTGCAGACTCTGGCAATGAATGGAATTGTAACTACGAATGCAGCAATTTATATTACCCTGGGACAGAATATTGGTTCCTGCGTAACAGCCATGCTTTCCAGTATAGGCGGTTCCCGGATCGCCAAGAGGGCTGCGGTAATTCATCTGACCTTTAACGTAATTGGAGCGATTCTGGTAGGAACTCTGGGATTTGTTTTCTTTGCTCTGAGACCGGATTTTGCAGCATCCAATATTAATGCAGTGCAGATATCCATTTTCCATACCATATTTAATCTGACTATGACAACCGTCCTGTTCCCCTTTGCCAATCAGCTGGTAAAGATTTCCGGCATTGTTGTCCGGGAGAAGCCGGAGGAGGAGGCGCCTGAAGCTGCGGAGGATGAGGAGACAGCAGTTACCTTCAAGCATCTGGACGAGCGTATTTTTGAATCTCCGGCCTTTGCTGTGGAAACAGCAGCTCTGGAAGTGGTTCATATGGGACAGATTACCCTGGAGAATGTAAGAGCGGCAATCGATGCTCTTCTGACACGCAATACAGAGGGAATCGAGCAGGTATACAAAACGGAAAAAACAATCAATAATATGGAAAAGATGCTGACAGAGTATCTGATTAAGGTAGAGAATCTTTCTCTGACAGAACGTCAGAAAAAGATGGTAAATAACCTGTTTTACAGCATCAGTGATATTGAGCGGATCGGGGATCACGCTGAAAATCTTGCAGAGCAGGCCGAGTATATGGAGACTCACCAGCTGGATTTCTCAGAAACAGGATTTGATGATCTGCGCTCCATCGGCGGAAGTGTTCTGAAAGCATTTGAATATGCGATTGATGCAAGACAGAACGGCAGTATGGATGCAGTGCGTAAGGTCAGCCAGTACGAGGATGATGTGGACAGTCAGGAAGAGGAGCTGCGGGAGAAGCACATTGAGCGGCTTTCCAGCGGAAAGTGCAAGGCATCCTCAGGTGTGGTATTCCTGGATATTATCAGCAATCTGGAGCGGATTGCTGATCATGCATATAACCTGGCAGGTTATGTAAAGAACGAATTATAGGGTATTTTTACAAAAGAAACTGTAAAGAGTTCATAAAATAGAAAAAACCTCTTGCTATTTTAATCGTAATTGGGTAAAATAGGCATAGGTTGATGATATTTTAACAATCATTAAATTTTTAACAATTCAGGAGGAATTTGTCATGGCAGTAAAAGTAGCAATCAATGGTTTTGGACGTATTGGCCGTCTGGCATTCAGACAGATGTTTGGTGCAGAGGGTTATGAGGTAGTAGCAATCAACGATCTGACCGACCCGAAGATGCTGGCACACTTACTGAAATATGATACCGCTCAGGGCGGATACGCAGGCCATATCGGTGAAGGCAAACACACCGTAGAGGCTGGTGAGGATTCCATCACCGTTGACGGAAAGACAATTAAAATTTATGCTGAGAAGGATGCTAAGGATCTTCCGTGGGGAGAGATTGGCGTAGATGTAGTTCTGGAGTGCACCGGTTTCTACACCTCCAAAGCAAAATCTCAGGCTCATATCGATGCAGGCGCTAAGAAGGTTGTTATCTCCGCTCCGGCTGGCAACGATCTGCCGACCATCGTTTACAGCGTAAACGAGAACACTCTGAAGGCTGAGGACACCATCATTTCCGCAGCTTCCTGCACCACCAACTGCCTGGCTCCGATGGCTAAGGCTCTGAATGACTACGCTCCGATCCAGTCTGGTATCATGAGCACCATTCACGCTTACACCGGCGACCAGATGATTCTGGACGGACCGCACAGAAAAGGCGATCTGAGAAGAGCAAGAGCAGGCGCAGCTAACATCGTTCCGAACTCCACCGGCGCAGCTAAGGCTATCGGCCTGGTTATTCCGGAGCTGAACGGCAAGCTGATCGGTTCTGCACAGCGTGTTCCGGTACCGACCGGTTCCACCACCATTCTGACTGCAGTTGTTAAGGGCAGCGATGTTACCAAAGAAGGCATCAACGCAGCTATGAAGGCAGCAGCTTCCGAGTCCTTCGGCTACAACGAGGATGCAATCGTTTCTTCCGACGTTATCGGTATGAGATACGGTTCTCTGTTTGATGCTACTCAGACCATGGTAGCTCAGATTGCTGACGATCTGTACGAAGTTCAGGTTGTTTCATGGTATGACAACGAGAACTCCTACACCAGCCAGATGGTTCGTACCATCAAATACTTCGCAGAGTTACACTAATTGCGGAGTCCGGGAATCTGATTCCGGCATAAGATAGGAAGACTCAGTCAGGGGTCCGGTCTGAAAGGACCGGGCCCTTTTGTGTTTTTACAGGATGAACCTGGAAAGCAAACGATTTTTGAGACAAAGAGAGGAATAAACCATGTTAAATAAGAAAAGTGTTGACGATCTGAAGGATTTAAAGGGTAAAAGAGTTCTGGTCCGCTGCGACTTTAACGTACCGTTAAAGGATGGAAAGATCACAGATGAGACTCGTATCGTTGCAGCTCTGCCGACTATCCAGAAGCTGGTAGGCGAGGGCGCAAAGGTAATCCTTTGCTCTCACCTGGGCAAAGTAAAAAATGGCCCCAACGAGGGTGAGTCCCTGGCTCCGGTTGCTGTAAGACTGGAAGAGAAGCTGGGCAAGAAGGTTGTATTCGTAGCTGATTACAATGTAACCGGCGAAGCAGCAACCAAGGCTGTTGAGGCTATGGCAGACGGCGATGTAGTGCTTCTGCAGAACACCCGTTTCCGCGGCAAAGAAGAGACCAAGAACGGCGAGGAATTCAGCAAAGAGCTGGCTGACCTGGCTGATGACTATGTATGCGATGCATTTGGTTCCTCTCACAGAGCACATGCTTCTGTAGAAGGTGTAACCAAATTCATCACCGCAAAGGGCGGCACCAATGCAGTTGGTTATCTGATGCAGAAAGAGATCGATTTCCTGGGCAATGCAGTAGAGAATCCGGTAAGACCGTTCGTTGCTATCTTAGGTGGCGCAAAGGTTGCTGATAAGCTGAACGTTATCTCCAATCTGCTGGAGAAGTGCGATACTCTGATCATCGGCGGTGGTATGGCATTTACCTTCTTAAAGGCACAGGGCAAGGAAGTTGGCAATTCTCTGGTTGATGATACCAAGCTGGAGTACTGCAGAGAGATGATGGAAAAGGCAGAGAAGCTGGGCAAGAAGCTTCTGCTTCCGGTTGATGCTGCAGTTGCTGCTGCATTCCCGAACCCCATTGATGCTCCGATTGATGCAAAGAATGTTTCTGTTGATGAGATCCCAGCTGATATGATGGGTCTGGATATCGGTACTGAGAGTGCAAAGCTGTATGCTGAGGCTGCAAAGACCGCAAAGACCGTTGTATGGAACGGACCGATGGGCGTATTTGAGAACCTGACTCTGGCAGCAGGTACCATTGCAGTTGCAAAGGCACTGGCAGAGACTGAGGCTACCACCATCATCGGCGGCGGCGATTCTGCAGCAGCTGTAAACCAGTTGGGCTTTGCTGACAAGATGAGCCATATTTCTACCGGCGGCGGCGCTTCTCTGGAATTCCTGGAAGGAAAAGAGCTTCCGGGCGTAGCAGCAGCAGACGACAAATAAATCGAGAAATCGCAAAAAGGAGAAGGAATATGTCCAGAAAGAAAATTATTGCAGGAAACTGGAAGATGAATATGACTCCCACCGAGGCTGTGAAGCTGGTGGAGACATTAAAACCGCTGGTAGTTAATGATGAGGTTGACGTAGTATTCTGCGTACCGGCGATTGACATTATTCCGGCTATGGAGGCAGCAAAGGGCTCCAACATTAACATTGGAGCAGAAAATATGTATTTTGAAGAAAAGGGCGCTTATACAGGCGAGATTTCTCCCAACATGCTGGTTGATGCAGGCGTAAAATACGTGATTATCGGCCACTCTGAGAGAAGAGAGTACTTTGCTGAGACCGATGAGACAGTAAATAAAAAAGTCTTAAAGGCCTTCGAGCATGGTCTTACTCCAATTATCTGCTGCGGTGAGTCTCTGACTCAGAGAGAGCAGGGGATTACCATTGACTGGATCCGTCAGCAGATTAAGATTGCGTTCCTGAACGTAACCGCAGATCAGGCAAAGACTGCAGTAATTGCATATGAGCCAATCTGGGCTATTGGTACCGGTAAGGTTGCAACCACAGAACAGGCACAGGAGGTATGTGCAGCAATCCGTGCATGCATCGGTGAGATTTATGATGAGGCAACGGCAGAGGCTATCCGCATTCAGTACGGCGGTTCTGTATCTGCATCCAGCGCTCCGGAGCTGTTTGCTCAGGCAGACATTGACGGAGGCCTGGTTGGCGGCGCTTCCCTGAAACCGGATTTCGGTGCAATTGTAAACTATAAAAATGCCTAAATTCTAAACCGTCTCCTCGCGGTTTCTTAATTGGGCTATACAAAAATAGAGAATAAGTATAGGCTGTGAAAATATCGTCAAGATTTTTCATGGCCTATATACATCTCTGTTAAGATATAGTAAAATGAAATGGGACAGGTGCAGTTTAGCTTTGTCCCATTTCGTTTTACTGTCTTAGAGGCAGGGAAAGGCAGAACAATGCAGGTAAAAGATCTGTGGAGAAACATTATAACGACAGTTTTGATTATGAGCCTGTCTACGTTAGTGGCGGTAGCCTTTTTTTATTATGGAAAAAATACTACAAGCGTTGCGATTATCTATGTTCTCAGTGTGATGCTGGTAGCGCGCTATACAGTGGGCTATGCATCAGGAATCGTAGCGTCTCTGTTTGGCGTAGGCTTTGTAAATTATGTATTTACCTATCCATATATGACGCTGAATTTTACCATTGATGGCTATCCTGTTACATTTGTAGGGATGACGGTGGTATCTGTGATCACCAGTGCGATGACAACAAAGTTTAAAAAGCAGAGTCAGATGCTAAATGAACGAGAGAAGCTTTTAATGGAGGCGGAAAAGGAAACGATGCGGGCCAATTTGCTTCGGGCGGTTTCCCACGATTTAAGGACACCGCTGACAGCGATTATCGGACTTGCCAGCACCTATCTGGAAAATGGCACCTATATGAAAGAAGCAGAGAGAACAGAATTGGTCAGCAATATTCGTGAGGATGCCAACTGGCTGTTAAATATGGTGGAGAATCTGCTTTCTGTTACCAGGATCCATGTGGGAGATGCCAGAGTTGCGAAAAGCATGGAGCCTCTGGAGGAGGTAGTTTCTGAGGCGGTGCTTCGTTTGAAAAAGCGTCTTCCCGGCGCGCGGATTACTGTTCATGTACCGGATGAGTTTTTAATGGTTCCTATGGACGCCATGCTGATTGAGCAGCTGATTATGAATCTTTTGGAAAATGCTGTATATCATTCCGGAACCGATGAACCCATAGAGCTGAATGTGGAAAAAAGAAAAAACAGCGTTGCTTTCCATGTGCGGGATTATGGCAAGGGGATTGCGCCGGAACGGCTTGAGAATCTGTTTGACGGCGGCGGTATGGAGCGCAACGGAAGCGGCGATTCTCATAAGGGCATGGGAATTGGGCTTACTATCTGCAAAACGATTGTAGCAGCTCATGAGGGAATCATACGGGCAGTGAATCATGAACAGGGAGCAGAATTTATTTTTACATTACCTTTGGAGGAGCAGGAGGAATCATGACAAATAAACAGACCATATTGATTATTGAAGATGAAAAGCATATTGGAAATTATATGGAAACTATAGTGATCGCCAACCAGTATAAGGCGCTGCGTGCCATGAACGGGCTGCAGGGGCTTTCCCTGTGCACTTCTCATTATCCGGATCTGATTCTTCTGGATCTGGGGCTGCCTGATATGGACGGAATGGAGGTTCTGCAGAGAATCCGCGGCTTTTCCAATATTCCTGTGATTGTGGTTTCAGCAAGAAATCAGGAACGGGAGAAGGTGGTGGTTCTTGACGGAGGCGCTGATGATTATATTACCAAGCCTTTTGGCTCAGAAGAGCTTTTAGCCAGAATCCGGACGGCTCTGCGCCATAGCGCCAGAGTTGCGTCCATCGCACCCCAGGAGCAGAAATATTCCAGAGAGGGTCTGGAAATTAATTTTGAGAAGCGTCTGGTTACCTTAAACGGGAAGGAGATTCATCTGACACAGATTGAGTATAAGCTGGTTTCTCTTCTTGCAAAAAATGCAGGAAAGGTATTGACTTATGACTATATTTTAAAAGATATCTGGGGTCCCTATGCAGATACGGACAACCAGATCCTTCGGGTTAATATGGCTAATATTCGCCGGAAGCTGGAAAAAAATCCTGCAGAGCCTTTTTATATTTTTACGGAAATCGGTGTAGGCTACCGAATGAAAGAATAAAAAACAGCGGCATATTGACAGAGCAAAAAACTCTGTCAGTAGCCGCTGTTTATTACTTTCCAGGCGCCGGATTTGTTGCTGCGGGCGATACTGATATAGCGGAAGGGATTGCCGTCCCGCCGGTCTTTTACCGTAAGAACACGGTAAATAATAATATTGCCCGGCATATATTCTCCCTCCAGTCCTGGATTGTGATAAAGGGATTCTTCGGAGTCTGCAGGGTAAATCTGATCAACACCCTCAAAGGAAGGAACCTCTTCGGTAAAATAATGCATGGCCAGGGCTTCTGTCTGTGCAAGCTCTTCTTCTGTGAGGGCCTCCCGGTAGGAAATAGTTTCTGAAGAAGATGAGGTTTCTACGGCGGACGCGATAGCAGCTGTCCGGGCTTCTGTGACAAACTCTGACGGAATCATGGACAGTGCCAGACGTTCCTGCGCAGTCAGAGAATAATAAAAATTAAGCCATTCCAGAGTATCCTCGGATACCTGGTTTTTCTTTTTGTAAATGCCTTCATATTCTACTGTATCTTCGGCCAGAAACAGTATATACTGTCCTTCTAATTCCAGAGCGGCAGCTCCGTCTGAGAGAATCAGATAAGGGGAGCCCATGCAGGAAAAATTGGCCTGCCCGTTTTGTCCGGGACGTTCAGATTCCGGAACCAGCTCTGTGATAGAACCGTCCGGTCTTCTCGTATCCGCGGAAATGGGAAGACGGTCCTCAGTTACTGCAATCCGGTCAGTGGAAATCATGGTTTTTCCGTCTATAAAAATCATCTGCTTTTCTTGAGATGCCGTCTCCGGGGAAGATTCCTCCCGGGAAGCCTCTGTGAGGAAGGCGGCGGCAGTTGTCCGGTTCCGGTTTTCTTCCGGGGCTGCGGATGAAGAAGCGCAGCCGGTGCAGAGAACGATTCCGGCGCTCAGCAGAATCAGCAGTTTCTTGTTCATAATATTCCTCCATTTTGAAGTATTATATCAATGAAACAGAGGGAATGCTTTAATATTTCTTTAATTTTCATTTACTTATTGAGTAAAATTCCGGGTGCCGGACAGGCGGCCGGTTTGGGTAGATGAGATGCTTGACCGGCAGAGGGAAATAGGATATAGTACATTTAGATGATCAGTTTTGCGGCATATAGATTACGACAGGAGAAAGGATTAAAACGGGGTGTTATGAGCAAAAAGAATGAGATCCAGAATCCAATCACAGAGGGGGTTATCTGGCAGCAGCTCCTTATTTTCTTCTTCCCCATTCTGTTCGGTACATTTTTTCAGCAGCTTTACAATACCGTGGACGCTGTTATAGTGGGACGCTTTGTCGGCAAGGAG
>OGXQ01002406.1_pt1 | contig 12748 bp, 10 predicted proteins | sample 1576291 | NCBI WGS metagenome assembly OGXQ01 (sample SAMEA3541575, study PRJEB24748) | human gut metagenome | biome: human gut; feature: human-associated habitat; material: faeces | place: China | collected 2012 | reverse complement strand
TGCCAGTACCGATAAAGCCGTTCCGAAACCGGTAACGCTCCGTATCGGTTTGCAATACAAGTTAGGGGAATACGAAACCTCGCTTACGCCGACCATAACGACCCAGACCAAAACGGGAACGGTCACGCTCAGCGCCGGAAGCAAAACCGGATATACGGATCTGGTAACGTATGCCGCAAGCTGCATCGGCTATAATGCGGGCATGGGTTCCAAGATTATCTACCCCGGTTTCTACATGGTTCCCAAACAAAATTACGAAGCAAACGAACACAGCGAAGATGCTTCTGTTACCTCGTGCAAAATAACGAGCGACGCCGATAGCTCGATCGAATTTACCCTGCTTACGCCACCCAAATAACAACGCTATGAAAACATATCTTTTATTGATTCTATGGGCCGCAGTCCTCTGCGGCTGTTCGAAGCTGGCCCGTACGGAAGACCCGGCGACGGCTGCCGAAATTCCCGTATGTTTCCAAATAGAGTGCCCGCAAATGGACGAGCCCGCGAAAGCCCTGACCGACGCGCAGGAGAAAACGGTGAAAGACCTGAACCTGTACCTGTATTGTAAAAATGCGACCGGCAAAGACGAACATATCTATTCGGCGGGATCGGCGAATATTACCCGCAAACTGACCGTAGGCGATTACGACCTGTTCGTGATCGCCTACGCGGGCGGCGATCTGGGAAACATGACCCGCGCACAGGTCGAACAGTCGGCCCGTACCGTCGGCGGCGAAGCGGCGCTCGAAACCGGCTCCGCGCTGCCCCTGTCCGCGAAAACGTCCTTTTCGGTCAAAGCGGCCACGACCGTACCCGTTGTCGCGCTGGGCACACCGTGCGCAGCCTACCGTTTTGAAGCCGTGTGGCATGGCCGCACCGTGCGCACCGTGGTGCGGGAACCGGTGCAGAGCGTCCGGCTGGAATGCACCGTGCACAACCCCATCCTCACCGACGGCCCCACCTGGGACTGCGCCGCTGTCAGCCTGCGCGCCATCGACCAGAACGGCAGCCTGCTGCCCTACTGCGGCGAAGCCGTTCAGCTGAGCGTGGACGGCCCGCTGAAGATCATTGGTCCCAGCGTGGTGCCGCTGCGCGGCGGCATGGCGGGCACCTACCTTGCCACCACCGGCGAAGCGGGCCGCGCCGTGCTGCACTGCCGCATGGAAGGTGCGCTGGATACCGATGCCGTGGTGACCATCCGCTGCCGGGAAGCTTAATTTCCGTCCCTTCATGATAGATTTGCACTCTGTTCAAAATTTCATCATGGTTGACTGGTATCCTAAGAACTGTAAAATAACGGCGGGCGCGCCCGCTTTGATTCCAAAACAAAGGATGCAGGAGTTATGAGAGAAAAATTCCGTCAGTTTATGATCGGCCGCTACGGTACCGATGGCCTGAACCAGTTTTTGAGCATCGCGTCCATCGTGCTGCTGCTGATCTCGCTGCTCACCCGCTTCAGCCTGTTCACATGGCTGGGTCTGGTGCTGCTGGTGCTGTGCTACTACCGCTCGCTCAGCCGCAACATTTCCAAGCGCACGGAGGAGAACTACCAGTACTATGCCCTGAAGGACCGCGTAGACCGTAAGTTCCGCGGTCTGAAGGATCAGTGGGCCAACCGCAAGCTCTACCACTACTACCGCTGCCCCAAGTGCCGCCAGAAACTGCGTGTGCCCCGTGGCCGCGGCCGCATCCAGATCTCCTGCCCGCGCTGCGGCACCCAGTTCATCAAAAAGAGCTGAGCGGCCATGTTTGGTTATGTTGTGCCCAATCAGGCTGCGCTTTCGGACGAAGCACAAAAGCGCTACCGCACCGCCTACTGCGGGCTGTGCCGCCGCATCGACGCACTGCACGGCCTGCGGGGCCGCTTTACGCTGAGCTATGACCTCACCTTCCTGAACCTGCTGCTGTGCAGCCTGTACGAGGGCGAGACCGAAGCTTCTTCCGGCCACGACCGGTGCCCCATCCACCCCTTGGGCGGTGTGGAATGGCGGGCGGCCTCCCCCACCGATTACTGTGCAGATCTGAGCGTAGCCTTGCACTACTACAACGCCGAGGATAAGTGGAAGGACGACCGCAGCCTGCTGGGCCTTGGATACGCCGCAGGCAAGGCGGGCAAGACGAAGCGTTCCGGCGGTAAGAAGGCGGCTTCCGACCGTCCGAAGATGGCGTCGCTGTTCAAGACGATGAGTCCCGAATCGCTGACGTTGGAAGACGCGCTGAAACTGCTGAGCCTGCCGCGCGAAGTCGGCTCCTACGATGAGGCGAACGCCGAAACCGGCGAAATGCAAACGGTTACGGTCATGGCCAACAATGGCCGTTACGGCCCGTACCTGACCAAGACCGGTGCCGACGGCAAGTCCGACACGCGTTCGCTGGCTTCCGAAGACGAGATCTTCACCGTCGACTTGGAGAAGGCCAAGGAACTGTTCGCGCAGCCGAAGTACGGACGCGGTCGTGGACGTGGCGCGGCCAAGCCGCCGTTGCGCGACTTGGGCACCGATCCGGAAACCCAGAAGCACGTGACCATCAAGGACGGCTTCTACGGCGCGTACATCACCGACGGCGAGACAAACCGTACACTGCCAAAGCAGTATGCGCCCGAATCGATCGAACCGGCCGAGGCGTTCCGCCTGCTGGCGGAGAAGCGCGCGCAGGGGCCGTCGAAGCGCCGTGGCCGCAAGACGGCTGCGAAGGGAGCCAAGAAGGGCGCTGCCAAAGGAGCGAAATCCGCGAAGAAGGTGAGCGCGACCGAACAGGCGCGTGCCGACCGCCGTGCCAAGGTGCGTGAACTGGCCGACAAGGGTTGGGCGAATACGCGTATAGCGAAGGAGATCGGCTCCACCGCGTCCACCGTGAAGGCTGACGTCGACTGGCTGACCGCCAACGAAGGCTACGCGCGTCCTGAAGTCGTTCCCGCACGCTGACGTTATGCGGCGCGGAAACGTCGCACGATCTGATGTTCCGCAAGACAATCGGCATCGTGCGACATCAAGCCGTGGGCCGAATGGCCGGGCACGGCAGGGGCGCACGGTACAGTGAAAGGCATGCAGGGCACTTTTATCTCGTTTGAAGGCGTTGACGGCGTGGGCAAGACCACGCAGGTCGAACGGTTGCGCGCATATGTTGAATCTCAGGGCCGCGAATGCGTGGTCACGCGCGAGCCGGGCGGCACCGCATTGGGCGTGGCGATTCGCAAAATGCTGTTGCACGGCGTGGATACGGGGGATGAGAACGATTGTGCCGACATCGCCCCACGTACGGAGGCGCTGTTGTTCGCCGCCGACCGCGCGCAGCACGTCGCGGAAGTGATTCTGCCCGCTCTGCAACGCGGCGCGGTGGTCATCACCGACCGGTATCTCGATTCCTCTTTGGCGTACCAGGCGGGCGGCCGCGAGCTGACGGCCGCGGAAATCCGAAACCTGAGCATGTGGGCCACGAACGGTCTGCTGCCGGAACGCACGTATCTGCTGGATATGGATCCGGCGCAATCGCATGCGCGGCTGCAGCATGCCGAAGACCGCATGGAGGCGGCCGGCAACGACTTCCAGCGTCGCACACGCGTCGCGTTCCTCGACTTGGCTGAACGTGAGCCGGAACGGTTCCACGTCATTGACGCAAGCCAGTCCATCGAAGACGTGTGGGCGCGTATCAAAGCCGATTTCGACACCGTGAGCACCGCTGACGGGGGTATCGCATGAGCGTGTGGAACTCCATAGTAGGCCAAGCGCAGGTGGTCGAACAGCTGAAGGCCATCGCCAGCGGCGACCCGAAGGCCATCGCGCAGTCGTGGCTGATTTGCGGCCCTCCCGGATCGGGCCGTTCCAACGTTGCCCGCGCGTTCGCCGCCGCGCTCGAAAGCCCCGATCATGGCCTGAACGATAAGCCGACCAAAACCACCGAGCAGGTGCTTGCCGGCACCCACCCCGACGTGAGCGTGTTGGCCACCAACAAAGTGACCATCGGCATCGACGAGGTGCGTGACATCATCACCACATCCGAGCAGATGCCCGGCACCGCGCCGTGGCGCATCATCATCATCGAAGACGTCGACCGCATGATGGAACGCACCACCAACGTGCTGTTGAAGGAAATCGAAGAGCCGAGCCCGCACACCATCTGGCTGCTGTGCGCGCCCAGCGCCCAAGACGTGCTGCCGACCATCCGCTCGCGCACGCGCATCGTCAACCTGGCTGTGCCATCCAACCAGGCGGTGGCGAAATTCTTGGAATCGCAAGGTTTCGAGCCGAATATCGCGGCGCGTGCGGCACGATTGTCGGAGGGGCACATCGGCATCGCGAGCCTGTATGCCAAGGACGAACGCGTCATGACGGACCGCGACGAGCTCATCGTCGGCGTGCTCGGCTTGCATCGCGCGTCGGATGCCGTGCTATTGGCCGGCAACCTCATCGACAACGCGAAGGCGCAGGCCGAAGCGGAAGTCAACGTCAAAGCGTCCGAAGCGGAAGCCGATTTCCGCCGCATCAACGGGCTCGGACCCAAAGACCGCATACCTCCGAAACTGCGTGGCGCATACAATGCGATCGCCAAAAAAGACGAGCTCAAACGACGCGCCACCAGACTCACGCGTGACGTGCTCGACCGTGCGCTCAATTCGGCCGCCAGCATCTACCGTGACGTGGCGGTGCTGCAGAACAACGCCGAGGACGCGGTGGGACTCATCAACCTCGAAAACCGTTCCGCCATCACGGAATTGTCGGTACGGCTCGACCGTGCCGGAGCCGTGCGCCGGCTGGAGAACATCGCCACCGCGCGCCGCAGGCTCAATGGCAACGGCAATCCGGTTTTGGTGTTCGAAGCGCTGTTCTGCGCGCTGATTCCATGATTTTCGTAATTTCCAGTAATTACCGGCGATTCGATTCGCGATTCACCGGCGGAACACCGAGGAATCCCGCACAATAAGCTGCGGGGCGAGCATGACGCGGGGCGCGCGCACGTTGCCGCCGGACGCATCAGTCGTCTCAGCCGCGCCTCCGGCAGGGCCGGAAGCCAGCAATCGCAAGCATTCCGACACAATACGCTCAAACGGCGCACGCACCGACGTCAGACGGGGCATGGTGGTACGCGCTATGGCGGAATCGTGGTAGCCGACCACCAGCACGTCCTCCGGCACGCGGATTCCCAACGCATCGAACGCCACCATCACACCGAATGCGATCGCATCGTCGGCGCAGACCACGGCCTCCGGCTGCACGAGCGGCCCGTTGAACAGCCGCATGGCGCAATCGAAACCGCGCTGCACGGTACGTTCGCCGAACTGGTTCCAGTTTTCGCTGGTGGCAAGCCCGTAAGTGCGCATATGCGTGTGGAATGTGGCGAACAGTTCCGCCGATTCGAAAGACAGCTCATTACCGGCCATATACGCGGCGGACGCGATGCCCTGCTCGGCCAGATGTTTGACGATTGCCTCCATCGCGGCGTTCTCGTCGATGCCTACCACGGACACGCGCGGCGCGGTCTGCCGTCCGCAGATCTGCACGATCGGCAGCGTGTTCGCGTACTGGTTCAACGTTCCGGCAAGGTCAGCGCCGGCCGCGGGCACCACGATCAGCCCGTCCACATGGCGGTTGGCCAGCGATTCGATGCGTTCCGCCTGCGCTTCCTGTGTGGCTCCGATGCCCAGCAGCAGTTGCTGCGATTCGGTGTCGATGGTCGGCTCGATCTCGTCGAGCAGCTGCGCGGCGAACGGTTCCGTGGCGCTCGGAATGACCAGACCGATGGTTTTCGTCACGTCGCTGCGCAGCGCGCTCGCCGCGTAGTTGACGGAATAGCCGAGCTGTTTGGCGGCTTCGCGCACGCGGCGGGCGATATCGTCGTCCTTGCCGCGTTTGCCGGACAGCACGCGTGAGACTGTGGCGATGGACACGCCGGCCGTCGCCGCGACGTTGGTGATTGAGCTGCCGCTGTCGGTTCTGCCTGCCATGCGCTGTCCTTTCCGTCGTGTCCGGCTTGCGTTTGCCGGCTCCCTAAGTGTTTTTCAAAATGCCCTAAAGGGTGCCCTGAACCCCTGTGTGCTTCTCGACCAAAGGTCTGGTCTGATGAACCGGTTCGAGCCGCGAAGAACCTATTAAGAATAGAACGACCGCCCGTCGAATATGGCGGGCGGTCGAAACGTTCGTACGTCAGTGCGTCAGCGCGTTATGCGCGGTGCGTCACTCGGCGTTGACGAGGATGTTGGCCAGGTTGTCGGCCACGACCTCGGCGTTGTCGCCTTCGACGTTGATGACCACGGTGTCGCCCTGCTTGATGCCCAGACCCATGATGGACAGGATGGAGCCGGCCGGAACGGCGTTGCCGCCTTCCTTGGCGATGGTCACGGTCTGGCCGGAAGCGGTGACGGCCTGCGCGAACATGGCGGCCGGACGGGCGTGAATGCCGACCGGATCGTTGATGACGAGATTGCGGGTTGCCATAATGGTCTCCTTTGTTGTGGTTGGTGGTTGGTTTGCTTACGTTGGGTCGTCTCGATATTTACACGTCGATGTATATCGATTTTTGCATATCGATTGCATTATGCGGCTTTTGCCGGCATCTGCATTTCTTGCGATTATCATAGCACAGTTTTTACGAAACACAGAAAACGTTTACCGGTTTTGTTTTGCGGGAATTTCGTGTATACTAATCTCAGGCTGAAAATGATTTACCGGCAAAGACGGTGGGGATCATTGCAGTAACTCACCTACGCAAGGCAGGCATAATCCTGCAATCGTTTGCGTATCCATATTTTTTCCCAAGGAAACAGGAAAAGGAGTTCTCATGAACATTAAGGGTGTTGGTATCGGTCGTGGCGTCGCAGTCGGCCCGGTCATTCGCATGGCCGCTCCGCTGCCGGAACCGTCGGACGCTCCGCGCGCCGAAAGCATCTCCGCGGAAACCGAAATCGCCCGCGTCGAAAAGTCGCTCGCCCTCGTCAACGCCGACCTGAACCGTCGCGCCGAAGAGGCCGCCAACGGCGACGAAGGCGCCAAGCAGGCCGCCCCGATTCTGCAGGCCATCGCCATGTTCGCCTCCGATCCGTCCCTTGCACAGTCCATCAAGGACCTCATCAACCAGGGCAAGACCGCCGAGCGCGCCGTGCTGGAAGGCTTCGGCGCGGTCGAAGACATGTTCCGCGCCATCGGCGGCTACCAGGCCGAGCGTGCAGCCGACCTGCATGACGTCGGCCAGCGCGTGATCGCCGACCTCATGGGCGCTCCCGCTCCGGGACTGCCGGTCAGCGAAACCCCGTTCGTGCTCGTCGCCGAAGACCTGTCCCCGGCCGACACCGCCGCGCTCGACATGAGCAAGACCCTGGCCATCGTTACCTCCCAGGGCGGTCCGACCTCCCACACCGCCATTCTGGCGCGCGCCCGTGGCATCGTCGCGGTCGTCTCCGCCGCCGAAGCCGCCGAACTTGAGAACGGCACCAACGTCATCGTCAACGCAGCCAAGGGTGAGATCGTGGTGAACCCGAGCGAAGACGAGATCGCCGCCGCCGAAGCCGCCAAGTCCCGTGCCGCCGCAGCCAAGGAACTGCGTGGCAAGCCGGGCGCCACCAAGGACGGCCATCTGATTCCGCTGCTCGCCAACGTCGGTAAGCCGTCCGATGCCGCGAAGGCGCTGGAATACGGCGCCGAAGGCGTTGGCCTGTTCCGTACCGAATTCCTGTTCATCGGCAACTCCGAGCCGCCGAGCGTCGAAGAGCAGACCAAGGCCTACACCGAGCTGCTCAGCCAGTTCCCGGGCAAGAAGGTCGTGATCCGCATGCTCGACGCCGGCGCCGACAAGCCGCTGCCGTTCCTGACTCCGGAAGACGAGCCGAACCCGGCCCTCGGCCTGCGTGGCCTGCGTACCCTGCGCGCCCACATGGACGTGCTCGAAGGCCAGCTCAAGGCGCTCGCCGCCGCCGACGCCGCAACCGACGCGAACCTGTGGGTCATGGCCCCGATGGTTGCCGACCAGCATGAGGCCGACTACTTCGTCAAGCTCGGCAAGAGCTTCGGTCTGAAGTTCGTGGGCGCGATGGCCGAAGTGCCGTCGATCGCCCTGATGGCCGACAAGGTGGCCGACGTGGCCGACTTCGTGTCCATCGGCACTAACGACCTGACCCAGTACACCCTTGCCGCCGACCGTACCCTCGGCTCCGTGGCCAACTATCAGACCGCATGGCATCCGGCGGTGCTGCGCGCCATCAAGATGATCTGCGACGCGGGCAACGCCAAGGGCATGCCGGTGGGCGTGTGCGGCGAGGCCGCGGCCGATCCGGATCTGGCGGTCGTGCTGGCCGGTCTCGGCGTCAACTCGCTGTCCATGACCCCGGTGGCGCTGGACGATGTGCGCGCCTCCCTCGCCGAAGTCACCTTCGAAGAGGCCAAGGCCAAGGCGGCTGCAGCCCTCAATGGCGACTTCTACAAGCCGGCCGAGTGATTTTTCCCCCTTCTTTCTTTCGCTCGGCTATTCCGGACTTTGCGGCTGCGTCATCGCGGCCGCAGGGTTCCGCCACTGCAAATGTGCCTATGAGAGCGATTCGGTTCTGATGGGCCCTGTTTCCCGGAATGACCCCGTTTCGTGCGATCGCCGCGCGGACGGGGTCGTTTCGGTTGCGGGTTGTGTCGATTGCTGCGATTGCGTCGATTGCGCCACCGGCGTAGACGCGTCATACGGCCGCGTCGCGTCACGCGCATGCGCGATACTGGAAGCATGAAGATTTCCGCAGATTTCACCGTCATTCCCGACGCGTTCGCTAAGGCGGCGCCGCCTGAGAACTGCATCGACGGCACTCCGATCGTTTCCTTCCCCTTCTATATTGACGAGCTCGACCCGTCCGTGCAGTTTCTGCATTGGGAATTCGTCGATCCCGATTCCATTCCGGTGTGCGGTTTCCAGTGGAACCATTGGTCGCTCGCCAATCTGCCCGTGGACGCGCTGATGTACGATTTCAACGATTCACATGCATTGGCGATTCCGGCCGATTTTTCCCGCACGGTTTCCGCGATGATTCCCGAGACGGTGCAGGGACGCACGTCCGCCGCATCGCCGTTGTTGAAGGGCCGCAGCAGCGATCCGGCCGTCACCATGCGTTACAACGGCCCGTACCCGCCCGACCAGGACCACGACTACTACCTGCACGTGTGGGGTACCACCGCGCCGCTGAACGGCCTCAACCAAGGCTTCTGGCTCAACGAGATGGAACGCGCGTTGCGTAATTCCGGTGCGATCGCGGACCAAGGCGCTATCTTCCTGACCGGCAAGGCGTGACCGGCGAAACCGGCGAGAACAGCCGGCAAGGCGCAAACCGCGTAATCGCAAGAAAATACCAAAGAATACCGCAAACGTAAACAAAACAAACGAAAGGAACCTACATATATGGCATGCACCACGATTCTGGTCGGCAAGGACGCAAGCTATGACGGATCGACCATCATCGCCCGCAATGAGGACAGCGCGAACGGCGAATTCTGCCCGAAGCGCTTCATCGTCGTCAAGCCGGACGAGCAGCCGCGCCACTACAAGAGCGTGCTGTCCCACGTGGAAGTCGACCTGCCGGGCGAGCCGCTGCAGTACACGGCCGTGCCGAACGCGGATCTGAAGGAAGGCATTTGGGGCGAAGCCGGCGTCAACGAGGCGAACGTGGCCATGAGCGCCACCGAAACCCTGACCACCAACGAGCGCGTGCTCGGCGCCGACCCGTTCGTGGAATACACGCCGGCCAAGGGCGATGAGCCCGAGGTGCCCGGCGGCATCGGCGAAGAGGACTTCCTGACCATCGTGCTGCCGTATGTCAAGACCGCACGCGAGGGCGTCCAGCGCCTCGGCGCGCTGCTTGAGGAATTCGGCACCTACGAGATGAATGGCGTCGCCTTCTCCGACTCCAACGAAATCTGGTGGCTGGAAACTGTGGGCGGCCATCACTGGATTGCCAAGCGCGTGCCGGACGAGGCCTACGTGACCATGCCGAACCAGCTCGGTATCGACGAATTCGACCTTGAGGACGCTCTGGGTGACCAGGAAGCGCACATGTGTTCCGAAGACCTTGCCGAATTCATCGAAACCAACCATTTGGACCTCGCGGTGGAGAACACTACCCCGTTCAACCCGCGCGATGCCTTCGGCTCCCACTCCGATTCCGACCACGTCTACAACACCCCGCGCGCCTGGTACATGCAGCGTTTCCTCAACCCGTACGACGAGGTGTGGGACGGCCCGGACGCCGACCACAAGCCCACCTCCGACGACATCCCGTGGGCCCGTCAGCCTGAGCGCAAGGTGACCATCGAGGATATCAAGTACGTGCTGAGCTCCCACTACCAGGGCACCCCGTTCGATCCGTACGGCCAGCTGGGCGATGAGCGCACCCGCCACATGTACCGCACGATCGGCATCAACCGCCAGAGCCAGCTCGCGGTGATGCAGATCCGCCCGTACCGCCCGCAGGCCTCCCGCGCCATCCAGTGGATGGCATACGGCTCCAACCCGTTCAACACGCTGGTACCGTTCTTCCCGAACGTGGACACCACGCCCGCCTACCTTGAGGACACCACCACCCGCGTGACGTCCGAGAACTTCTACTGGGCCAACCGCATCATCGCCGCCCTGTGCGATGGCGCCTTCCGCTCCACGTCCAACGCCGTCGAGCGCTACCAGGAGAAGACCGGTGCGATGGGCCACCGCTTGGTCGCCGCCACCGACGAGCAGATCGCCCGTCTGGGCTTGACGGCCGCCGAGGAAGCCGCGCAGTCCGCCGCTGAAGAGGAATTTGAGGCCGACAACGTGGATGGCGATGTGCAGCCGATGACCCCGGACGAGACCATCGCCGCGCTGCGTAACCCCGAGGTGCGCGAGATTCTCGCCGCCGCCAACCAGACCATGGCCGACCAGCTCAAGGAGGAAACCGAAAAGCTGCTTGACTCCGTGCTGTACACTCGCAGCATGGAAATGAAGAACGGCTTCCACATGTCCGACTTTTAGTCCGTATTGAGCTCCCCTCCCTGAGGGGAGCTGACCGCGAAGCGGACTGAGGGGGCTAAGCCGTTAAGAAAACAGCCCAGTGGGCTGTTTTTAGGCGAAGAGGCGGCGGCAGCCGCCCCACCACCCCGCCCCACCATCATCAACACAGAAAGGCTTTATATGACCACCATCGAAGACTTCACCAGCCAGTACGGTCTGGTCCAGAAGATCGACGCATTCGGCTACATGAAGTACCTGGCCGAGAACCCTGACGCCCCGCGCAAGCACGGCAAGGTGGTGCTCGTCACCGCCGATACGCCGCTCAAGGCATCGCGCGGAGAAGGCAAGACCACCACGACCATCGCCCTGATCGACGCCCTGAACAAGCGCGGCATTGATGCGACCGCCGTGCTGCGTCAGCCGAGCATGGGCATCACCGCAGCCGGTTCCAAGGGCGGTGCCTCCGGCGGCGGCAAGGCTTCCCTGACCCACCCCGAGCTCATCGACTGGGGTCTGTGCGGCGAAATGGGCGCCATCGAGGCGGCCCAGAACCTGCTCGTCTCCTTCGCCGAGAAGGCCATCGATGACGGCAAGCTCGACACGATTCTCGTGCCGCGTGTCTCCGAGGTTCCGAGCCGCTCCCTGCGCTCCACCGCTGTGGACTACGGCAAGGGCAACGTGCCGGAGAAGGTCGTGCTCACGCCGACCTGCGAGCTCATGCAGATTGTGGTGCTCTCCCGCTCGATGGACGAGATTTCCGAGCGCGTGTCCAAGATGATCGCCGGCACCAAGGACGGCAAGGCCGTGACCTTCGGCGAATTCGTGGACCTGTGGCGTATCACTGGCATTTTGGCCGACGCGGTCAAGCCGGCCAAGACCGAAACCGTGAACGGATCACCGGTCTACGTGCACGGTGGCCCGTTCGCCAACGTGTCCATCGGCATTCCGACGTTGGTCTCCGTGGAAATGGCCTGCGCCCTGCATGACGTGGTCATCGTCGAGGCCGGTTACGGCACCGACGCCGGCGCCCAGAAGTGGCTGGACATCGCCTGCCGCGAATACGGCGCGCAGTGGCCGTCCGCCGCCATCGTGGTGACCCGTGCCTCCACCTGGCGCGACGATCCCGAGCTGGCCTGGCGCTACCCGTTCCACGTGCAGCGCCTGGAGAACCTGGACATTCCGACCTTCCCGCTCATCAACCTGTGGGAAGGCGAGGACGATCAGGTTCCGTCCCTGAAGGCCACCGCCGACGAGCTGGGCTTCCGCACGCCGATCATCGGCAACCTGTTCCGCGACGGCGGCGAGGCGCTGGCCCCGCAGCTTGACGGTTTCGTCGACGCGTTGCAGAACGGCTCCATGCCGGCCGAACCGCACTCGCACAAGGGCATGGCCCTGACCGAGAACGCCAAGTGGGTGGCCGAGAACGCCTACGGCGTACCGGCCGAGCGCGTGATTTACAAGCCGGGCTTCACCGAGTCCGTGTCCGAGGCCATGGAACTGTGCCAGAGCGCAGGCATCTCGCTGGACGATCTGGCGTTCGTGGCGGTCAAGTCCCCGGCGACCATGACCGACAACGACCGTGCCCCCGAAGAAGAGCGCACCGTGACCCTGAAGAAGGTCGAGGTGCATGCCGGTGCCGGTCTGGTCCACGTCAACCTGACCACCAGCCTCACCACCCCCATGCCCAAGATCGTGTGATGACAGGCACAAGGTGAGGTAACTCGCTTTCGAGGGGCGGATTTCCGGTTTTCCGGAGGTCTATCTGCGTTTCGAGGGGCTCTTCGATTGCGAAACCCGGAGTATG
>OGXQ01002404.1_pt1 | contig 12755 bp, 16 predicted proteins | sample 1576291 | NCBI WGS metagenome assembly OGXQ01 (sample SAMEA3541575, study PRJEB24748) | human gut metagenome | biome: human gut; feature: human-associated habitat; material: faeces | place: China | collected 2012 | reverse complement strand
GCTTTTCGGTATCGTGTTCCTCTGCCTGTGCGCGCTGGTATCCGTGTTCAGCGTGGTCGCGAGCTTCCGTTTCGCCGAAAAGCAGCGCGAGAAGATCTACGTCCTGGACGGGGGCAAGTCGCTGATGCTGGCGCTCTCGCAGGATTTGAGCCAGAACCGCCCCGTGGAGGCGCGCGAACATATCCGGCGTTTTCACGAGTTGTTCTTCACCCTCTCGCCCGACCGTGCGGCCATCGAGAGCAACATCAACCGCGCGCTGTTCCTGGTCGATAAGAGCGCCTTCGCCTATTACCAGGACATGCAGGAGAAAGGTTACTACAACCGTGTGGTGTCGGGGAACATCAGCCAGCGTATCGAGGTGGACTCCGTGGTGTGCGACTTCAACGCCTATCCCTACCGGGCCATGACCTATGCCCGGCAAATGATTGTCCGCGAGAGCAACATCACCGAGCGTTCGCTGGTCACGCGCTGCGAGCTGATCAACTCGGGGCGTTCGGACAATAACCCGCAGGGTTTCATCATGGAGAAATTCGAGATTCTGGAGAACCGCGATTTACGTACATTAAAAAGATAAGGCTATGGCAAAGAAGAGAATAAAGGCTTTCGGGGAGTGGGTCGAAGACCACCTGCGCCGCGCTTGCGGGGCGCTCTCGCCCGATAAGCGGATTATCGTGATCCTCACGCTGCTCTTGTTCTTTTCCGTCTTGTCGCTCTACTTTACCGTGTCTTCCATCTACCGCTTCGGCAAGGGAGCCGGGGAACGGATGCAGATACGGCATATCGAGCGGCTGGAGCTGGAATTAAGGCAACGGCAGGAGGCCGACAGTGTAAAACATCTAAAAGATTTCAATTATGACGACGAACGAAAAACAGAATAAACAGCCGGAGGCGGGGAAAAAGGAACTCACGCCCCGGCAGATACAGATGCGGAAGAAGATGGTGGTCTTCCCGCTCTTTTTCCTGGCCTTTGCCGGGTGCATGTGGCTGATCTTCTCCCCCGGCGAAAAAGAACGGGAGGAGCCTTCGGCGGGTTTCAACACGGAGCTGCCGACCCCGGAATCGGAGGGTATCCTCTCGGACAAGCGTGATGCCTACGTGCAGGAGGAGATGCGGCGCAGGGAGCGGGAAAAGATGCGCTCCTTGCAGGATTTCGCGTTCGGGATGGAGGACGAGGAGGAAGAGCCCGTCATGCCCGCTGCCGTGCCGGATAAGTCTTCCGGCCCTGCCGGCGGTTCGTCGGGAGCTTTCCGGACTTCCCGTGCCGCCTATGCCGACATCAACCGCCAGTTAGGCAGTTTCTACGAGGAGACCGCCGGTGAAACGGGGGAAGAGCGCGAGATGCAGGCCCGCATCGAGGAACTGGAACGCCGCCTGGAAGAACAGCAGGCGCAGAAAACGGCCCAGGAGGAGCAGGTGGCGCTGCTGGAGAAGTCCTACGAGATCGCCGCCCGCTACATGAATGGCGGTCAGGCCCCTGAAGCCCCGCGTCAGAAAGCCTCCGTTTCCGGCAAGGCTTCCGTGCAGCCCGTGCGCCAGGTGCGCCGTAACATCGTGTCGCTGCTTGCCGCCCCGCTGCCCGATTCGGTCTTCGCCCGTGAGTTCGTCAAGCCCCGGAACTGGGGTTTCAACACGGTGGGGAGCGACCTTCGCGAGCCCGAGCGCAACAGTATCCGTGCCGCCGTGCAGCAAACCGTGACGCTCACCGATGGCGGGGAGGTTACTTTCCGGCTGCTGGAACCGATGATGGCGGGAGAGCTGCTCATCCCCTCGGGTACGCCCGTAACGGGGGCGGCGAGGATCAACGGCGAACGGCTGACGGTCAAGGTCAGCGCTGTCCAGCACGGCGGGGCGGTCGTTCCGGTCGATCTGTCGGTCTATGACACGAACGGCAACGAGGGTATTCCCGTGCCGGGGTCGGAAGAACTCAATGCCGTGAAGGAGATCGCCGCCAATATGGGTGCGGGCATGGGCAGCAGTATCACGATCACGGACGATGCCGGTTCGCAACTGCTCTCCGACCTGGGGCGCAGCGCCATCCAGGGCGTGTCGCAATACGTGAGCAAGAAGATGCGCTCGGTCAAGGTCACGCTCAAGGCCGGTTACAGCGTCCTGCTGCTCCCGCCCCTTCAATAAGGGTACAAACGACGTACTTCCGTACACCACTGAAAAAATCCATTTTTATCAACAATCAAAAAATTATCGAGTATGAAAAAGATTCTTCTGGCACTCGCTTTTATCGGGTGCATGTTCGCTGCCCACGCGCAGGAAAAGCCCTCCACGGGCGATTTGTACGACGGTCTTACCCGTCCGCTGACCTTCAACCGGGTTATCCCGCCCTACGCGCTGGAGGTGACGTTCAGCAAGACCGTTCATGTGATTTTCCCCTCGGCCATCCGTTACGTCGATCTGGGGTCTTCGGATCTTCTGGCGGCGAAAGCCGACGGCACGGAAAACGTGCTGCGTGTAAAGGCGGCCCTGCGTGATTTCTCGCGCGAGAGCAACCTTTCGGTCATTACCGAGGACGGGGCCTATTACAGCTTCAATGTCAAGTATGCCGACGAGCCGGTGAAACTGTCGGTCGAGATGGCGGACTTCCTGCATGGCGGGGAGGCGGTAAACCGCCCCAATAATGCGCTGGACATCTATTTGCAGGAGTTGGGATGCGAATCTCCGCTGCTGGTCAAACTGATCATGCAGTCCATTTACAAGAATGACCGCCGCGAGATCAAGCATATCGGTTGCAAGCGTTTCGGGGTACAATACCTCCTCAAAGGTATCTACGTGCATAACGACCTGCTTTATTTCCACCTCCAACTGAAAAACTCCTCCAACGTGCCTTTCAACGTGGACTACCTGACGTTCAAGATTACGGACAAGAAGGTGGCCAAACGCACGGCCATCCAGGAGCAGGTCGTATGGCCCGTGCGTGCGTACAACAACGTGCAGGTCATCGGCGGCAAGCGTACCGAGCGCATGGTCTTCACGCTCCCGAAGTTCACGCTGGCCGACGACAAGCAACTGGTCGTGGAACTGCACGAGCAGCAGGGCGGGCGACACCAGACTTTCACGGTGGAGAATGCCGACCTGGTGCGCGCACGTGTTATCAACGAGTTAAAGGTAAAGTGATATGAAACGGGCGATATTCATTCTCACGCTGGGGTTATGCCTCCTCCTTTCGGACGGGGCGCACGCCCAGCGTGCCCTGCCCGCCATGCGCGGGCTGGAAATACGGGGAGGCATGGCCGACGGCTTCTATACCCGGGACAGCCGCAGCGAAACGGGCTACTGGTTCGGGCTGGCCATGAGCCGCTACGCGAAAAATGCCGATAAGTGGGTGTTCGGCGCGGAGTTCCTGAACCGTTATTACCCCTACAAGTCGGAACGTATCCCTGTGGCGCAGTTCACGGCCGAGGGCGGTTACTATTACAAGTTCCTCGCCGACCCGTCCAGGACTTTTTTCTTCTACCTCGGCGGCTCGGCGCTGGCCGGTTACGAGAGCGTGAACCGGGGCGAGAGGCGGCTCTATGACGGCTCTACGCTCCGCCACCGCGACCGTTTCCTCTATGGCGGGGCCGTCACGCTGGAGGTCGATGCGTACCTGACCGACAGGATTATCCTCTCGCTGACGGGGCGTGAGCGTATCCTATGGGGCACTACAACGGGACATTTCCACGCGCAGTTCGGCCTGGGCGTGAAATTCATAATCCATTAAACTTGCAAGCGACATGAAAAAGATGAAAAAGATATTGGCCCTGGCGGTCTGGATCGCCGCCCTGGGTCTTTTATGCGCATCCTGCGACAACGGGCTGGATATACAGCAGGCGTACACGTTCTCTCTGGAAACGATGCCCGTTCAGAAGCGAATCTCCGTTGGTGAAACCGCTGAAATCCGCTGCACGCTCGTGCGGGAGGGGAGATATGACGGCGCGCGTTACACGATCCGCTATTTCCAGCCCGACGGGCGCGGTGAGTTGAGGATGGACGACGGTACGGTGTTCCTGCCCAACGACCGCTATCCGCTCGACCGTGAGGTGTTCCGCCTCTATTACACATCGCGCAGCGATGACCAGCAGACCATCGACGTCTATGTCGAGGACAACACGGGTCAGGTCGTGAAGACCTCCTTCACGTTCCAGAGCGAGAACGGGACGGAGGAAACGGAACGATAACGTAATATGTCTAACCAAGAGAAGCGCCCGTCACCCGGGCGCTTTCCATAAATACTGAAAACCATGACAGAGCAAGAGAGAATAGATATAGCCTATCTCGATACGGGGGTGTACGAGAACCCGTGGCGCGAGAACCTTTTCGAGACGCTGCCCGAGGATCGGAAAACGGCGGAAGTCTGCCGTTTCGCCATCAAGAAATCGGCTTTCAACATCGAGTTCGTTCCCGAAGCGATGAAAACGCCGGAACTTTGTCTTGCCGCGGCCGGCCACCGGGGCGAAACACTGAAATTCGTCCCTGACCGTCTGAAGACACCGAAAATGTGCCGTGCCGCCGTCGATAGCAACAGCTACGCGCTGTATTACGTTCCGGAGGGGTTGAAGACCCCCGAACTGTGCATGACGGCCGTGAAGCGCAACGGTCTGGTGCTGGAGGCCGTCCCCGGGGAATTGAGGACGCCGCAAATATGCCGTGCGGCGTTGAAAGCGGTGGACAGTGCCGATTACAAGATACTCCCTTACATTCCGTATCCCGATATATGCCTGGAAGGGCTGAAAAAATTCGGGATGTCGTTCGTGGACAAGTTCGAGATTTTCGCCTCCATTGCCCCGGAGGTCATGACCGGGGAACTGGCCCTTCACGGCGTGGGGATGGACGCGTCCTGCCTTTCGCTCGTGCCGGTGGAACTGCGCACGGAGGCAGTCTGCCTGCGTGCCGTCAGCGGGGACGGCATCCTGCTCCATGAAGTGCCGGAGGAATTACGCACGGAACGGGTCTGCGAGGCCGCCGTGTCCTCGAACTACCTGGCACTGGAGTACGTTCCGAAACATCTGAAAACCGACCGTCTGTGCGGGATGGCGCTGGAGCGCGATCCCCTGGCCATCCGCTTTTTCAACCCCGAACAGCTCACGCCGGAGGTCTGCAACCGGGCGTTGGCCCGTACCGACGACCTGCGTGTCCTCCGCTATATCCCCTTCGAGGAGATACACCTGAAAGTGTTGGGGTTCTATTGCACGAATTACGATAAGACCTTCGATTTTTTGGAGAACATGAACCCCTGGTTCCTCACGCCGAGGGTGGCCCGGGAAATTTTCGCCCTGGAGCCGGAGCTGTTCTACAACCTTCCCGACCACGCCAAGAACGAGGAGATGTGCCGCCGGGCCGTCTGGCACGACGGGAGCTACCTGCAATATGTCCCCGAGAAGTGGAAAACGCCGGAGTTGTGCATGGAGGCCATACGGCGTAGTCCCTATGCCATCGCCCACCTGCCCGAGAGCATGAAAAGCCCGGATCTATACATGAGCCTGGTGCGGGAGAACCCGCAAAACCTGAAAGGCGTCCCCCGCGAAGCCCGGACGCCGGAGATGAGCCGGGAGGCTTTCGAGCGTACCTACGGGAAGGACAAAACCGATTTCTCGGTTATCAGCGCGTTGAGCGACCCCGCCCTGGTCTTGCAGGTGTTCCGCGAGCAGGACGACCCGCAGCAGATACACCGGTTGATGAGTGTCCTGCACCTGAACCGCCGGCTTGTAACGGAGGAGGTGGCGTTGGAGGCCGTTCGCAAGGATGCGGGGGTGCTGTACGACATTCCCCAGAGGGCCATCACGCCGCTCGTGGCCGATACGGCCGTGCGGGGCGACCCGAGGATGATCCAGTGGGTTCCGAGGGAGCTTCGCACGGCGGATCTGTGCCTCTATGCCGAGGCCGCCCATCCCGAGTTGCGGGTTTACGTTCCCGACGAAATAGCAAAGGGACGTAATATCTACTCGTTCCACCGTCAGGTGGACGCGAAATTGCGGCAGCCGCTCGAATACGAACAATACAAGACCCTCTACTCGGGCGGCGCGGTGCGTGTGAACAACGTGTGGACGTCGGTTGCGGGTGAGATTGACTGCTGCGAGGTGCGTTACGACCGTAAGACGGAGAAACTCAAACTGCGGATCGTCGAACCGCCCAGGGAGAAGAAGGCGCAGCCGAAGGTCGCGCCCCGCAAACCCGCCCGGGGGCCGAAATTGTAGGACGGCGGGTAGTTCTTTGGCAGGAAGGTTGTTAAAAATCGCACGTGTTGTCGCCGATACCCGAATGAAATCGTTATATTTGCAATCGAATCCTCCGGCGGCGTGCCGCCGGGCGATTTACATACGGAAGGAACACATTATGGTGGGGCATTGAAAACAGCCAAATTTTAATCCGCTCGCAAAATAATGGGTAGTTCTCTTCTTCATCGTCGTGTCTATATGCGTCAAGCGTATGCGATAGCGGCGTGGGGAGAAATTATCTATCGAGTGGATGGGTGCTTGGCTGTACCTCAATGCCGGTATTTAACGTATTCTCACGCCTTTTTCGTATGGTATTTGTCTGAACCTAAAGAAAAGCGATATGGAAACGAAATCGACAAATGAGGTAAAGGGTGATTACGACCGGGTATCGGCGAGTGAATGCCTGGGGTCGCTAATCGAGTTGCACGGGATTGTCATGGAAGACGATCTGTTCGTCATTCCCGATGCGGATGGCACGGCAGTATTATACAATGACGGGAAGATACGTTTTGACGAGATCGCCGACATCGAGGTCGGCTCGGTGTTTGTGGGCATCCTGCTCCGCAACGGCTATCTGTTCTACCTTTCCCGTACCGAACCGCTCAAGACGTGCATATACACGCATGGCGGGTGGGGTTCAATCTCTGAAATTTCTCCCCGTGGCATTGCCGGACATATCGGGCGTGAACTGCACGGGAAGCTGGGCGACCATACGGCGGTCGATTGACGGGAAACAAAAAAATCGGACGGTTGTTATCGTCCGATTTTTTTCGCGTCGTATTTTCACGGCCGTTGCCTGCCGTGTTCCCGTTTCCGCCTTTGCAGGGCGAGCAGTTGCCGCAACATGTAGGCATGGTTTTCCCCCACGGTATGCCCCGAGGGCATCAGGTAGGGACTTGCGAGGCACTCCCGGCATTGGCGTGCCGCCTCTTTTAAGTCGGTAACGGTTATTTCCGCTCCCGTGATGTCTTTAATCTTTGTTTCCATTCTTGTCCTGTTTTTTTGGTTCGTACCAACTGTCCCGGTAATTTTCTCCCACGAGCGAGAAAATTCCGCTCATGCCGCTTTCAGCGGCGAAATTTTTGGCTTCCCATATACCGGAAAACTCTCCCAGCAGCCGGTAGCCGATGAATAATTTGTACTTGCGCATGATTTTATCGTTTTTCCAGGTTGATAATCGGTGTGTTCTTTTGCAGCCATTCCTTCACGCTGTCCATGTTGTATTCGGATGTGATAACCGCCGTTCGGTCGTCGATTTCGGTGAAGCGCGTAGTTTCATACCCGTCGATCCACTGCTTCAGCGTGGCAACGCCCCACACCTGCGGGTCGTCGAACATGGTGTTGAGCCGCCCGATACCCTCGCCGAAGGTTACGAGCAGCGTTTCATAGGAGATTTCCTTGTTTACTTCATTCGTTTTCATATTCTCGCTTTTTACGGGCGGCTTTTGCCGCCCCGAAATTTTTTAATCAGACAAGTTCCACTCTAACCCTGCTCATGTTCGCCCAGAACACGCCGTTGCAGTAGTAGGCGTAGCCGTTATGCCAGTTGCTCCTGCGGCGTATCACGTCCTGCTCGGGTGGTCGTATCTCGATACTCGTGGTGTAGATGTTGTGTCCCACGGTAATGACGAGGTTGCACCTTCGCCATATCTCGGAATGGGTTTTGAACCCGTTTTTCCCCTCGACGAGCGCAAGGGCCGTCTTGACTGCTTCCCGAACTTCCCAATCCCACTCCCCGAAGGGTTTGAGCGGGCGTGCCATGTAGCTTTTATAGATGATTTTCATTGTTATATTTTTTTTTGTAGGGCGGCTTTCGCCGCCCCGATTTTATAATTCGACAATCCTTTCCACTCTGCCGTACAACATGGAGCGTATGCTCGTCTTGTCCACGCCCTTGTATTCCGTGTAATGCCCGTACTGCTTTACCACGAATGTTTTCAGTACATCGACAAAGTTGAAACGATACCCTAAAAGCGGAATGGAGTCCTTGAAATAGGTGTTATGGTTTACCTCACGGGTAATCCAGTCTTTCTCCTCACGGGTGAGCGTTCCCCCGTCATTGAGCCGTTTGCGTAATATGTACGCTTTTGAGCCTGCAAGGCTTTCGAGTGCGGGAACGTCCCACGACACGAATTTATATGCTATTTGGTTCATTCTATTTTGTTTTTGCGGGCGGCTTTCGCCGCCCCGATTTTTATGCTGTCATTCGTTTCCGTATAAGGGACATGTTCCCCTTCATCAGTTTCAGTATTTGCCCGTGGTATGGGGTATTCTTGTTACACACGCCACGGCTCTGCACGACCTCCATGCGTTTTAGGGACACCTCTATCGTTTCGATACGTTTGCCGTCGATTGTGGCCGAGAGTATGAGCGAGTCGGCTTTCAGATAGTATTCGTTGGTAAACACGCAATGGTGCATGGCCTCGCCCTCCTGCCGTATGGCTTCAACGCTGTCCAATACCTTGATGCAGATTTCCCCGTCGGAAAACTCCACTCCGAAAAACCGCCCTTTGGCTTCGACAAACGAGGCTTCCTGTTCCAACGCCTTGCGCCGTTCCTCCTGCCGCCGTTCCATTTGCATGTGCCGCCGTTTTTTTGCCATGTAGAGGTCATGCGCTGCGGGCAGGTCTGCGGGACACACGAAATGGGCGTTATGCAGGTCTTTCCCGAAAAATCGCAGCAGGTCGATGTAGTCGCACCATTCCGTCGGTTTCCCGATAGCGTACCCGTTACGGATGGCGATACGGATGGCCGGCCAATAGTCTGCGATATTGCGGGAGGAACGGGCGAAAAATCGCACGAGTGCCGTTTGTCCCGCTTTAAGCAGCGTTTCGGCCTTGTTCTCCGAGAGCAGCAGGTGGATAAGGTCGAAAGGGGTTACATCGGGGAGTTGTTTGCCGTAGCCGCTTCGGCGCAGTTCGGGGATAAGCCGTTGCCGGGGATAGATGCGTGTGGGCGTGATGTTGTATTTCCCGTCGTTCTCCGCCCGCAGTTCCAATGCGCTCGACCAACTCCACCCGTGAACGAAGAAGCCCATCGGGCGCAGCCGTGCGAAGGTTGCGGAGCGTCCGTCGGGGGCAATCCACCGCTGTACGGCTTCGATATGGGTGTAAACGGGCGTCTGTCCCACTTTCGCCCAACACTCGATATAGACGAAGCGCAGGACTTGAAAACCCTTGCAGCGGGTTACGATGCACAAATACTCGTAATCGTTGAACTTGCGGCGCAGGGTGGTTTCCACTTTCAGCGTGGTGTGGCAGTGCGGACACTCGCACCCTAACAGATTGTCCGTGAGTTCTCCGTTTTCGCTCTGCCACGTGTGGCCGCACTCGGTGCAGGTGATAAGTCCTTTCGGCGTGCGGCGTCCGATATGCTCGATGCAGTTCTTGTACCCCCATTCGATTTGTGCGGGGGTAAGCGGCGGCAGGTGTTTGCTTGCCGCCACGACGTTCTGTTGGAATTTTGTTCTCGGTTTCATAACTAAAATAGACTGGGCATTAGTTTGTTATCTTCGATTTTCTTGGGTTTGGACTTGGCTTTCGCCAACTTGGCGTAGGCTTCGCTCTCGGCCTTCCGTATGGCGTTCCGCCGTGCCTCGGCTTTTTCCTCCTCGGTCAGTTCAACGGTGTGATTGACCACTACCTTGCAACTGACGGGTTTGCCGATGTCGATGTCCTCCTCGTCGTAATAGTGGAGTGCCATAGAGTATATTTCCTCGTCGGCAAACCCGTTGCAACCGCTCTGCCGTACTTGGTTGATGATGAAAGTGCAGCAATCGTCAATGTTCTTTTTCGGGTTGGCGTATCGGGGTGCGAAAAGTTCGTCCTCCCGTGCTCGTGCGTCGAGATAGTTCTGTATCGTCAGTTTGAAATAATCTGTTCCTTGTGCCATGATTTTTTGGTATTGTGGGGCGGCGAGCCGCCCCGTGTTCAACATTTATTCGTCCTTTCCGAGAAGCCGCCGCACCTCGTCCTCTTTGGTCTTTTGGAAAATCCATCCCGCTTTCTTCTGCCCGTCATGCGTCAGCCGTGCGTTGAAGCGTCCCCCGAGTGCGTGAAGGGCGTCCTTGACGGGCTTGGTGTCCCCGAATACGGCTATCGCCTTCTCGGAATAGTCCACGATGATAAACCCGCCTTGCACGCTCGTTTCAGTGCGTTCCGCCCGTTTTTCGTCTTTCGGCTCGGGCAGACATATATTCTCCTCGTTTCCTGCGATATATGCCAGCCTGTCGATGTACCCTTCACGGGTGTAGTGGGTCAGTTTGCAGACACTCCACCCGTATTTCGGACTTTTGCCGAGCGTGAAAACGGGATAGCGGTGTTCGTTCTTGGGGTCGTATTCGGAGAGGTGCGCCGTTTGCGGGAAATTGGCCGCCGCCTTTCTCAACTCCCCGAAGCCGTTGCGGGAGGTGGCCGAAAAGCCGAGAATGACGGTACGCACGCTTCGGGTGGTCGAACACTCGTAAGAGGGGTCAGTGTATTCCGTTTCGTTGAGTTCGGCGATGATTACGCCCTGCACCCCTTCGGGCATGATGCGGCGTAACCTCTGCGCCCCTATTTCCGCTATGCGGTCATGCTCGGCTTTCTCTTTGGCGGCGGCGATGGCCTGCGCCGTGGCTTGCTCTTCCGCCTGCCCCACAAGCAAAGCCACCTCGAAAGCGTCCATGAACTCGGGGTTCACGTCGTCGTAGTACCTGCCGATACCGAATGTTTGCGAGAGGGGTCGCAGAATGTCCGTTTGGCTGATTTCCTTTGTTTCGGTATCGACCATGTGGTACACGTAGCCACGGGCGGTGTGTTCCACCTTGTAAACGACGTAACGCTTTCTGCTCGCACCCGCACCGATACCGATGATAACCTGGTTTTCCTTGACTACCTGCACCTGCGTGTCCGTGGTAGTCGCTCCGAATAATGAAATGTACTTTGTCATACCTGTAATAATTTAGAAGATGTGAGTGAATAGGAAATAGAAAAAGCCGATTAGAGCCACGAGAGAAACAAGGCAGGAGAAAATGCCCCGCAGGATGTCATAACAGAACGTGAAGCCCAAAACGACCCAAATAAAGTCGATACCCCACACGTGGAAGCCCAAAGCCACCGCCCCGACCTTTACCGCCAACCCGACCTTTGCCTTTATGCCAAGTGGAAGGTTGGAGGATTTCTGTTTCCATTTATTTTTCTCTTCGTTTCTCATAACCTTTGACTTTTTTTTTATGCCGTAGCGGAGCCGGTATGGATGGAATCTGTTTCGGTAGCATCAAAAGGTGTCGGGGATAGCTGCTGCAAGATTTTGTCGGAAAATACGCTCGCCCGCAGGGAAAGAGGAAGATTTCGACGCGGATGCCCTGCTCGTTGGTGGTGATGGCCTTCTGCGGGCAGGCGTTGCCGCAGGCAGGGTCCTCACACTGGCGGCAGGTGTCCGGGAAGTAGACCCAGCAGTTGTCCGTGCCGGAGAGCAGGCCGTTGCCGGCGCCATCCAGATTGAGGCGGCGCTGGATCTTGACGCGGCTGATGTAGGAAGAGCAGACGCCGTCGTTGGTCAGGGTGCAGTTGATCTCGCAGCGCTGGCAGCCGGTGCACAGGTCTGCGTTGACGACCAGCAGGCCCTGGGGCAGCGCCCAGGTCGCCACTGCGCCGGTATCGACCTGCTGCTGCGAGCAGCCGAACAGCGACAGCATGGATGCGGAAAGGCTCAGCCCTGCAAGGCTTTTGCCCGAAATTTTCATGAATTGACGGCGGGTCATATCCGCTGTCAGGAAATCGGTTTTTGCCATAGGTTCCATTCCTCCGTGAAGTTACTCTGCGCTGAGCACTTCGGTCACATAGAAATAACTGTTGTTGACGATGTTCGTCACGGCGGTCGAGGTGATCGTTGCACCCGTCAGTGCATCCACCTCGGTCAGGTTGGCGCTGGCGGCACCGGCGTCCTCACCGGAAGTCGTCAGTTCGGCCTGTTCCAGACGGTAGGCCGCCTGTTTTTCTGCCGACCAGTCTGCAAAGGGCGATGCCTGGTCCTCGCCGTCCTGTGCGCTCTTGCTCAGGCCTGCCGCATAGAGCTTGCGGCGTGCCACAGCCTCAGCGCTGGAATCCAGCGGAGGTGCCAGCTCGTCGTCCAGCGGCTGGCCGTTCAGAGCCGCGAGCGTGAGGCCCGAACGTTATTATGCTGGACTGAAATCGATTGTTTCGGCTAATTTCACACCCGCCAGTTGGCCGGATCAAAATCCTCTGCGGGGGCTTCTGTTTCGCTGCTGCCTGCGGCGGCATAGCTCGTGCCGGTGGCCGGGTCGGTCACCGTGTAAGCCTTGCCTGCCAGCGCGAAGGGAGCTGCGCCCTGGTACTGGGACGTGAACTCCGGGTCTACGCACTGGCCACCGAGGTTGTCGGTCTCGCCCTGCGCCAGGATGGCAACACTCTGCACATTGCCCGTGCTGTCAAGGGTCACGCCTGCCTCTACGTCGCTCTGGAAGCCCTTCTGAGCGCCCACCACATAATAGGTGTTCTCGTCCAGCTGGTACACAAGACTGTCCAACGCAAGCCCGCTTTTAAGAAT
>OGXQ01002399.1_pt1 | contig 12783 bp, 10 predicted proteins | sample 1576291 | NCBI WGS metagenome assembly OGXQ01 (sample SAMEA3541575, study PRJEB24748) | human gut metagenome | biome: human gut; feature: human-associated habitat; material: faeces | place: China | collected 2012 | reverse complement strand
TGGCGATTTATCATCTGGAAGCGAAGGTGGTCAGCCGGGGCGCAGGACGCTCCGCCGTGGCTGCTTCTGCTTATCTGAGCTGCTCCCGCCTGTATAACGATTATGACGGGATTCAGCATGACTACACCAAAAAACAAGGGCTTGTCTGGCAGGAGGTGTTTCTGCCGGAGTACGCTCCGCAGGAATGGGAAGGCCGGGAACAACTATGGAACGCCGTGGAAGAAGTAGAGACAGCCAAAGACAGCCGTTTGGCACGGGAATTTGTCGTTGCCTTGCCCATAGAGCTGAACCGTGAGGAGCAGATTGAGTTGCTGCAAGAATTTATCCGGGAGCAGTTTTTGTCAGACGGGATGTGTGCCGACGCAGCCATCCACGACACCGACGGTCACAATCCCCACGCCCACATTCTCCTGACGGTGCGCCCGCTGGATGAGCAGGGACACTGGCAGTACAAAACCGAGAAGGAATACCTCTGCATGAGAAACGGCGAGGAACGAGGTTTTACCGCCGCCGAATTCAAGTCGGCGCAGGACGAGGGTTGGGAGAAACAATATCCCTACAAGGTCGGCAAAAAGAAGGTGTATATGACGCCATCTGCTGCCGAGGCGCAAGGGCTTGTCCGTGCAGACAAGCATCCGAAGAGCACCCGATATGGCCGTCAGAATCCCATCTCCGAGCGCTGGAACAGCGAAGAACAGCTCCTTGTATGGCGGGCGGCATGGGCGGATGTGACCAATCTCTGTCTGGAGCGCGCCGGACGGGCGGAGCAAATCGACCACCGCAGCAACGCAGCCAGAGGTCTGGATGAGCAGCCCACCATCCATGAGGGCGTGACCGCACGAGCGCTGGAACGGAAAGGTATTATTGCTGACCGCTGCGAGATCAACCGGCAGATCAAGGCAGACAATGCGCTGCTGCGGGAGCTGAAAGCTACGGTCAGGAAGCTAGCACAGGCGGTAAAGAACACCCTCCCAGCCATTGCCGAGGCGATGGAAAAGCTGCGGGCGAATATGATTGTTTTCCGCTATCAGCTGCGGCATATCGGCCGGGGCAGGCAGCGCATGAACGATTATATCCATGAGGTTCAGCCGAAGCTGGTGCGCTATACCGAGCTGGTTCAGGAGATCCGGAGTAAGAGCAAGGAACGCAAATCTCTGCTTGCCGAAAAGAAGGAGACGCCCTTCTATCTCATCCCGAAACAGCACGAACTCTCCCGCCGCATTGTGGAGCTGACTGAGGAATTGGAGGAGCTGAAATCCGAAAAGGATATGCTACTGCACTCGCTGGAATGTGCGGATGATACCGGTATTGCTGCTGTGGAAAAGGACATTTCCACGATAGAAGCGGCACTCAAAAAGCTGGCCCAGCAGGAAGAAAAGTACACGACAGAATTGAACGACGCCTTGCGGCAATATGCTGATTTGAAGGAACAGGCGGCAGAATTTGATCCAGACGAATTACAGGACGCAAGGCTTGCCCTGCGTCCTGTAATGGAGCGTTCTGCGGTTGATCGTGCGCAATCTGCTTACGGTGATAAGTACGATCCGCTTATCATGTACGACAGCAAGCGGGATGTTTCTGAACTGTTGAACGAAGATACGGGAGCACGCTCTGTTCGGGAATTTCTGCGTCAGAAGCAGAGGCCACAGCGGACACAGCAGCAAAGAACAACGAAACGCCACGAACAGGAACGGTAAAGATGCCGTTCTTGCTCTTTTTCTTTATTATGGTTTTAATGAGGGAGGAACGAATATGAACACTTATGGTTATGTACGGGTATCCAGCGCCGATCAGAATGAAGATCGACAGATGATCGCTCTACGGGAAGCTGATGTGCCTGAAAAGAATATTTTTCTGGACAAGCAGTCCGGCAAAGATTTTGAGCGCCCCAATTACAAAAAAATGGTGCGAAAACTAAAGGCCGGGGATTTGCTGTATATTCTCAGCATTGACCGTCTGGGACGAAACTATGAGGAAATCCAGAAACAATGGCGTATCCTGACCAAAGAGATTGGTGTTGATATTTGCGTGTTGGATATGCCTCTGCTGGACACCCGGAATGGCAAAGACTTGATGGGAACCTTTATCGCGGATCTCGTACTACAAATTCTATCCTTTGTGGCACAGAGTGAGCGAGAGAATATTAGGAAACGGCAGGCCGAAGGGATTGCCGCAGCAAAGGCAAAAGGTGTGAAGTTTGGCAGACCGGAAAAGGAAGTTCCCGATGATTTTGGCAAAATCGTGAGGTCATGGGAACAAAAGAAGTTGCCGTTTGAGGAAGTTTTGATGAAATGTGGTATGAGTGAAGCAACTTTTTACCGCAGATTGCGTGAATATAGACTGCTCCAGAGGAATAAAACGGCTTGATAAAAAATTTATGGCTATCAAAAGGTACACCTTTTGATAGCCATAAGATATGTCATATTCTATATCTATATGTCGAAAAAAGCAATAGCAAAAGCAAAAAGCTCCACAATTATTTCCCTTAACGAAATCATGCAAGGTTAGTTTCTCCAAGAAATATGTTGAGGCACTTTAATCAAAAGGTGTACCTTTTGATTAAAGTGCCAACAAAAAAGGAAAGTATCGACTATGAACAACCTGAAACGCATCATTCCTATTGTGCTTGCTATTATGATGATTGTGGGAACCTTGTCTGCTTGTGGGCCATCCCAGCCGTGTGAATCCTGTGGGAAAACACCAACAAAGGGATACCTAAATGAGTATTCTGCTGAGAAAGAATATTATTGTTCAGGCTGCTCATCGGACTGTGCGTTCTGCTCGAATAAGGCAACCAAACATTATACATCAGGTCTTGGTATGATTGTATTCGCATGTAATGACTGTTACAAGGAAATTCAAGACTTGAATTCCTAAATCGCCATTTTTAATGTGAGGGGGCAACAGATATGGCATTTTTTGAAAATCTAAGCAAAACAGTCACCGGAGTCGGCCAAAAAACCATAGCTAAAACTAAGGAACTGGCTGATACTTCAAGACTAAACTCGATGATTTCTGAAGAGGAAAAGGTTATTACTAATCAGTATTTTCAGATTGGCAAACTGTATGTCTCCATCCACAAAGACGATTTTGAGGATGATTTTGCCGGAATGATCGGTGCTATTGCTGAAGCAGAAGCAAAAATTAGAGACTACAAGAAGCAAATCCAAGACATTAAGGGCGTACAGCGCTGTGAAAAGTGCGGTGCCGAAGTTCCCAATGGAGCGGCGTTTTGCAGTTCTTGTGGAGCTTCCATGCCGAAGATGCAGCCCCCGATTTCTGCCGACTACATAAAATGCGGAAACTGTGGGACAGCAGTGAAAAGAAGCATGCGATTCTGTACTTCCTGCGGAAAGCCAATGGAAGAGGTTAACGACGCTTCTGCTGTGCCTGTAACTGAGCAAACAGTAGTTGTTGAACAAGATAAGGTGTGCCCTAACTGCGGTGCAAAGGTCGAAGATGGTTTGGCTTTCTGTACTGAGTGTGGAACAAAGCTGCAATAAGGGGGGAAAAAGAAATGCAGAAAACAAGACTTGGTATTTCGGCTGGATTGCTCGGAGCAGCTATCTATTTCGTGGGGCTGTTCAGCGGCTATTTGGTAGCAGTTGTTCTTACTGGATATGTTCTGCTGTTTGAGGAAAACAGCTGGCTGCGAAAGAGCGCAGTGAAAGCGGTATCCGTAATGGCACTTTTTTCGCTGCTGATTACCGTGCTGAACCTCGTTCCCAATGCTATCAGCTTTATTAATGATTTTACTTCAATTTTTGGCGGCAGTTTCTATATAGAATTTCTATCCAATTTGATTTCTGCTGCTGTTGCGGCACTCAACATTATTGAGAAGCTGTTGATGATCGGACTGGGTGTCAAGGCACTGAATCAGGGAACGATTGCTGTGCCTGTCGTGGATAACCTGATTAGCAAATATATGGGATAAGGAAACGGCAAAGGGCGGTGGATGATGGTACTACTTATCCACTGCTCTTTCTTCTGTATAAGCGAAGGGAGAGAAGGAATATGGCTAAATTTTGTGGAAAATGCGGCGCAAAACTGGATGAGGCTACGGGGCTATGCCCAAATTGCGATGCCGATAAAATACAGAAAGGCTCTACTCAAAGTCAACCATCAGAAGTACCAGAGCAGGTGCAGGATGATAAGATGGTATCAGAAAAGTCGTTGAGTAGAAAAGAGTCAAAGAAACAAAGCAAATTGGAGCGGAAAGCCCAAAAGAAAGCAGCCAAAAAGGAAGAACGGATGAATTGGTCTACTGGTAAGAAAGTCCGTAGGTTTTTCTTGAAACTGATTTTGGTCGTTGTATTTTTAGCAGTATTTGTTGTTGGTATAACCGGAATTCTAACATATTCTGATGTAATAGACATGCCGATTGTTGAAGAAGTTTTGGATAAACTGGGTTTCTATTCGAAAGGAATCTCTACCTCAGAACTCTATCAACAATATACTGAAATTAATAACCAGGCGCTTAAAATTGAGGAAAAGTATGCTGATGATGGTTCTGTAACAAATGAACAATTACCAGCATTGCTCGAAGAATTATCAGTATTAGCAGAACAGTATAATAAACAAGGTCTTCTTGAAAGTTATGATGTAGAAGAAACCAGTATTTTTATGAAATTTAAATCTGGTGTTGGATATCTCTATATTCCTACAAGCAAAGAGATTATGTCTGGGGATCAAGCAGGCAACATATTGACCGTTGAACCATATGCAACATCTGCGGAATTTTTAGCACAGTATATTTTGGGAGGAAAAAGTCCGGATAAAGCTGCTGAAGCAATTGCAGATTCTCTACCGGAATTATATGTATTTGATGATGCTCATAATCAAGATGGATTTGAAATCGAGGATGTTGGGCAGTTAGGAAATAACAAAATCATAATATGGTATGGACACGGAGGGTACATATCAGAGTATGGTTCGGTCTTGGGTACTTCAGTCTCGATTAAAGATAAAACATCTCTATCAATGTATGCAGAAGAACTAGAAAATGGAGAAATGGTATTAGGGAAAGATTGCTTTTGCTTATGTCCGTCATATTTGGATAAACATATTTCTGATGGTGCGCTAAAAGGTAGCATGGTTTATTTAGCGGCCTGTGAAAGTGGCAGAGATAATAGACTTGCAGATGTGTTTTTTAGAAAAGGTGCAACAATAGTTGTCGGTAATACACGGAGTATTTTTACTCGATACAACCTGTATATGATGTACGACTTTTTGATAGCATTAACAAATACATATGATGATGGCACTTTTTGGACAGCGGAAGATGCATTACAGTATGCAAAAGATGAAAACGGAGAGACTGACGGAAAGTTTATGTTTTATGGAGCAGAAGTTAGGCTTATATATCCTAATAATGGAAGCGGATATCGTTTAAAGCCTGTTGATGCATTGATGCCGATACCTAACTCTAACTCTGAGAAAAGAATACCTACAGACGCAGTAGAATTCAATGGCCACTACTATTATGTATATGACATTGATACCATCACTGATTGGAATATGGCGCAAGAGTATTGTGAAGCACAAGGAGGTTATCTTGCCACTATCACTTCACAGGAAGAAAATGATTTCTTATTCTCTTACATGAAACAGGAAGGATACTCAAGTGCGTATTTCGGTTTTTCCGATTCAGCAAACGAGGGAACATGGACCTGGTGTAACGGAGAGCAATCTTCTTACACGAATTGGCACAGCGGAGAACCAAACAACGAAAATCAAAGTGAAAATTATGCTCTGTTTTACTACAAATATTCTGATGGATCATGGAATGATGGTGATTTCGGCAACAAAACCGACAATGATGGGACGGCTTTTATTTGCGAATGGGGCGAATATTCAAGTAACCCCGGTGGAGAAAAAATGGAGAATATAGGGGCTCAAGAAATCCATGACAACGATCAACTCGCGACAACAGGAATATTAACAGAGCGCATGTATGAGATCAACTCACAAAACAAAGGGAAAGCCTTTATTTTGCAATTAGATACTCCTTTAAATGCACTGCTGTATTCTACTGATTTAGGATATGATGGAGATCAGGAAAATGTCACTGAAATACAAATAAATTTCTTGCCGAATGTTACTGCAGAAGATTATTTGAATCAAAGGGTTACGGTTAAAGGGACGGTAATGTTTGGGCACACGGGTCATCATCTGACAACAGTTATTCTAATGGATGCAGAAATTGAGCAACACCGTTTATTTTAGTTATTGTACCTGCTCTGGCGGTGATAGCGTTTAACTTGTAAATTCTGAAGAATGAGAATAGGAGGCCTTTTTAATGACGAATCAGGAGATTGTTCAGGCGTTGAAAGAGTATATGCATTTAGACTCCCAACTGTCACAATTACTCCAAGAAAAACAAAAGCTGGAAAAGGAGATAGATTACTATAAAACTCCAAAGGAAAAGCCAGAACCGGAACGTCCTTCGAAAATCGCTGAATTTGTTCCAATTTTCTGCTGCTCTTCTGGCATAGTGGTCTTTGTGTGTGTGGGCGTGTTAGATATGATGTTTCGTGGCGCAACAATAGGACTTGTTGCACTATGCTCTGTTGCGATCTCGATTGCTATAACATATTTTGTCGACAAAAAAAGAAACTCCGAGGCGTGCGCGAGGTTTGTATCCGCAGGGATGGAGTATGAGAACTGGAAGGTCGGTAGGGAAACAAAGCTTCCGCAGCTTCAAAGAAGACTGGAACAGGTGATGAATGAGGGAAGTAATCTGTATAACAGGTTTCGGAATGCAAAATTGAGAAGAATGCTTCATCCTGACTATCTTCGCTATTGTGACGTAATCCTCGGCTATTTTCAACGTGGACGTGTCCATAGCTTGACGGATGCAATCAATTTGTTAGAACAAGAAATGTGCGAGAATCGCCGCGATCGGGAAACTGCTGCCTATCGAAAAGAAATGCAGCGGCAGGCATGTGCACAAAGACAAGCGGCGGAAGAAGCTGCGATACAGGGTCGTAGAGCAGCGGAAGCGGCAGAAGAAGCTGCATTTTGGGGAGCTGCAGCAACCTTTGTTGCTGCAACAGGCAACAAAAAAGGAACTGACGATAATGATTTCCGTGTTATTTAATTCACCGCAATAATTATGATTCGCAGATGAGATATTGTGTTGTGGTTATAATATTAGATATGCAGTAGTTTCGATGATAAGGAGGAACCGCCTATGGGGAGAATTTTTAGCAGCATAGATGCCGTTAAGAAAGCATCCGGAATGATAGCAACCAGCTCAAAACATACTGTTGCAGTATGTGCCGATGGCACGGTTCTTGCAACGGGCTCAAATTGGCACAAGCAATGTAAAGTGGCAGATTGGTCGTACATTGTCTCAATTGCGGCAGGAAGAAAAATGACAGCTGGAGTCAGGGCGGACGGCACTGTCGCATTGGTTGGGAAAAATGCAGATCGTATTAGTAGAGAAGTGAAGGACTGGAGAGATATTGTGCGTGTTGCCATAAGCGACTATGGCGTGGTCGGTTTAAAAAGCAACGGCGTAGCAATACGTAGCAACGATGAACGTCCATTGACGAATGTTGAGATGATTGGTTCGCAGTGGAGTGACGTTTCAGTTGTTTCGAAGAGTGGAAACATAATAAATACTGGCGTAGCTGACCCTGTACTTTCTCAGGCTGTTCTTAAATGGAAGGGTATAGTTGCTTTAGCAGCTGGAACATCACATGTTATAGGTTTGCAATCAACCGGGACGATTATGTGTGCCTGGTTAGAAGATGACTATTACTGCGGCCAATGTGACACTGATAACTGGCGTGATATTGTTGCAATTGCAGTTGGCAGCGATCATTCGGTAGGTCTTCGCAGCGATGGTCGAGTGTTTGCTTGTGGTTTGAATGATTGCGGACAAACGAATGTGGGACACTGGAAAGATATTATAGCGATTGCTGCTTATGGACGACACACAATTGGGCTACGCGCAGATGGTATTGTAGTTGCAACTGGGGAAAACAAACATGGTCAATGCAACATTGGCGGATGGAAGTTATTTGATGATTTTCGAAGGATTTCTTCGCAATACGATATCAGTTGCTTTGGAGGCTCATAATTCTTGCAAAATTTGACACCGATATTAATTCAGACGGAGGTCTATGTGCAGAAACACCCCTTGACAAATTTCGTCTCAAAAGAAGATACTCCAAAAGGCAGCAAAAGAAAAAGGTTATATAGACACCCTATTTTTCGTGGATGATGGTATTACAGGCACTACTATGAAGCGCCCTGGCTTTCAGAAAATGATAACCGCCATCGAAGCCGGGTATATCTCCGCGGTTTTTGTCAAAGACCTGTCCCGGTTGGGCCGTAACTACATAGAGGTCGGTAGGCTGACGGAGGAATTTTTCCCGCAGTACGATGTGCGCTTGGTTGCTGTTTCTGACGGTGTGGACAGTGACGAGGGGGACAACGAATTTACCCCATTCCGCAATATCATGAACGAGTGGTATGCGAAAGACATCTCGAAAAAGCGGAAAATCGTCAATAAGATGAAAGGAACCGCGGGCATCCCGCTGTCCCAACCGCCCTACGGGTATATCAAAAACCCGGACGATCCCCAGTTTTGGGTGATTGACCCGGAAGCCGCTGATGTAGTGCGCCGTATCTATGATATGGCCTTGGAGGGGTATGGACTGGCGGAAATTGCAAACGCTTTGGGCGCGGATGGCATCGTCAATCCCACCTACTATTGGCGGAGCAAGGGCGTCAACCGCAGTGGCTCCAAAAGCACGCTGGAGCCTACCAAATGGGGACATACCACCATCAAAAAAATTCTCACCTTGCAGGAATACTGCGGCGATGTCATCAACTTCAAAAGCTACTCAAAGTCCTATAAAATGAAACGTCGCATTGAAAATCCCGAGGAAAACCGAGCTATCTTTCTCAATGTCCACGAGCCGATCATTGACCGGGCCACATGGGAAAAGGTGCAGGCCATGCAAAAAGGTACACGCCGTAAGAAGCCTACTGTTACCCAAGAGCCGAGCGTGTTCTCCGGGCGGCTGAAATGCCCCGAGTGCGGCGGTAATCTCAACTTCCACTTCAACCAGAAAAACCACGACATCAAGTATTTCAGCTGTCAAAACCACAATTCTGGTTTGCGGAAATGCTCGGCAACACATTACATCCGTCTGGATTTTCTGGAGCAGGTGGTGCTGTATGAGGTCAACCGTCTGGCCGCCTTCGCCTACGAGTACGAACACGACTTTGTAAAAGCCATGCTGGGCCGTTCCGCAAAGGTTGCTGAAAATGATCGGACGAGAAAACAGCGGGAACTAAATGCCTTGCTGACCCGTGACAAGGAACTGGATATGCTCTTTGAGCGGCTGTATGAGGATAACGTAGCGGGGAAAATCGACGATGCCCGGTTTGCCAAGATGTCAAAGCGGTACGAGCAGGAGCAGGGCGAGAACGCCGGGAAAATCAAAGCCCTGCGGCTGGAACTAAAAAAGGTCGAGGGGCAGCAGATGGATATGGAGGACTTTCTGCAAATGGTGCGGCGGTACACCCACGTTACAAAAATCACCCGGCGTATGGTGTCCGAGCTGATTGACCATATCGACGTGTACCATGCGGAAAAGCAGGACGGTGTCACCAATCAACGGATTGTCATCCACTATAACTGCATCGGGGCCTTTGAAGTTCCAGACCGCAAGAAGATCCCGGAGGCTGACATCATCATGGAAACGAGAAAAGGCGTAGCAGTCAGCTACGCCCCATCCCAAGTCGCGGTATAAACTTTTTCGCAAAAGAAAATGCGGAGTATCATCAAAAGAACTTTTCAGATCCTTTAATGATACTCCGCATGGTCCGAGTGGCGAGACTTGAACTCACGACCCCTTGACCCCCAGTCAAGTGCGCTACCAACTGCGCTACACCCGGTTGTCCATCACTTAAATTCAGCTTGTATAGTTTACCATGGCTTTCCTAAAAATGCAAGTCCTTTTTCTCTTTTTTTCATTTTTCTTTTTACATCTCCCGGCAGCCATACAAAACAAATGTCCTATAGGCTGCCGGGAGATGAAGCGCGACGCGGGAGGTCCTGGGAACGCCTACTCCTTTGGCAAGCTGTTCAGATAGTAAATAAACTGCTGCGCGGTGCGGCCAGAGAAGCCGCCGTGCCGAACCTCCCAAGTGTTGGCCTGTGCCAGCAGCTCCGCCTCGTTCATGTGGATGCCCTGGCGGGCGGCCAGTGCCTTGACCATCTCCTGGTACTCCCTCTGCTTAGGCACGCTGTAATGGATCGCCACGCCAAAGCGGCTGGCCAGAGACAGCTTTTCCTCCATGGTATCGGAGCGGTGGATGTCACCGTGGTGTTCCATGTCTGTCCGGTCATTCCAGGTCTCCCGGATCAGGTGACGGCGGTTAGAGGTGGCATAGACCAGTACATTGTCCGGGCGGGTCTCAACACCGCCTTCGATCACCGCCTTCAGAAACTTGTACTCCACCTCGTTCTCTTCAAAGGAGAGATCGTCGATGAAGATAATAAAGCGGTAATTTCGGTTCTTAATCTCTGCCAAAACTGCAGACAGGTCCCGAAACTGATGCTTGTAAAGTTCAATCATCCGCAGCCCGCAGTCGTAGTACTCATTGATTAACGCCTTGACACTGGTAGATTTTCCGGTACCGGCGTCTCCATAGAGCAGGACGTTGTTAGCCGTCTTTCCGGCCAGGAACGCCTCCGTATTCCGCCGTAACTCCCGCTTTTGCAGTTCATAACCCAGAAGGTCGTCCAGCGTCACTCGGTCCACATTGCTGATGGGCAGGAAGATCGCCTCCCCCGCTTCCCGCCGGACACGGAAGGCTCGGTTCGCGGCGAACACGCCGTAGCCATAGCGGCGGTAATAGTCCGTTACCAGAGAGAACATCTCTTCTGCGTCCGCATCGGCCAAGCGGCGCCGAAGCTCCAGCACCTGGAGGCTGATGTCCCGGTTATAAGTGCGCTCCCGCTTAGGGAGCGCCTGATAGCTGCAGATGGTGGAGAAACAGTCAATCCCCAGATCCTGTTCAATAGGACCGAAATCGAAGTCAAACAGGCGGCGGAACACAGCAAGGTCTCCTTTTGCGAAATGGTTCACACTGCCCTGCCCTGCTCCGGTCCGCTCACAGGTCTTGGTAAAGGAGTTTTGGTTGTTCATCAATACCCAGGTCAGATAGCACTGCCACAAGTTCTCGTCAAAGCCGCAGTCGGTGCTCAGGTCCAGAAGCCGTTTGATCTGGGCATAGATACGGCCCACCAGCTCGTCCCGGTCCGCGCCGTGCTCCCAGTCCCGGAAGATACCGGCCAGGCGGGTGAGGATCGCACCTTCCCCCAGGTCGCTATATAGCAGCAGGTGTGCGAGTTCACGATACATCAAGGTTCCCTCCCAAGGGCCCACTCTTTCTTTGTGGGCCTTGATTCACTGCCCCAGCATGGGGTACCGGGGCTCCGCCGCATCAGGTGGAGGCGGTGTCGGGGTCCGCATCGTCGCCCCAGAGCATGTTCTTGCGCAGCTCCGCGCCCACGACTTCCATGGGGTGGCGGGCCATCTGAGCGCGCTTAGCATTGAGGAAGGTGCGGCCAGTCTGGTTCTCTGCAATCCACTTGCCAGCAAAAACGCCGTCCTGAATATCTTTAAGCACTGCCCGCATGTTGGCCTTGGTCTGCTCATAGGGCAGCACACGGGTGCCGGATACGTACTCGCCATATTCGGCGGTGTCGGAGATGGAGTAGTTGCACATGGCGATGCCGCCCTTGTTGATGAGGTCGATGATCAGCTTCATCTCATGGATGCACTCGAAATAGGCATTTTCCGGGGCATAGCCCGCCTCCACCAGCGTTTCAAAGCCCAGCTTCATCAGCTCAATCACACCGCCGCACAGGACCGCCTGTTCACCGAAGAGGTCGGTCTCCGTCTCATCCTGGAACGTGGTCTCCATCACGCCGCCCCGGGCACCGCCGATGCCGGCGGCATAGGCAAGGCCGATATCCACAGCCTTGCCGGTGGCGTTCTGCTCCACCGCCAGCAGGCAGGGCACGCCCTTGCCGCCCACATACAGGGAGCGGACCGTGTGGCCAGGCCCCTTGGGGGCAATCATCAGCACGTCCACGTCCGCGGGAGGGACGATCTGCTTGAAGTGGATGTTAAAGCCGTGGGCAAACATCAGCGCATTGCCGGCCTCCAGGTTGGGGGCGACATCCTCCTTGTAGACTTTCGCCTGAACCTCGTCGTTGATCAGCATCATCACCACGTCGCCCCATTTGGCCGCCTCGGCCACGGTCTTGACCTGCAGTCCGGCCTCCTCAGCAGCGGCCCAGTTCTTGCTGCCGGACCGCAGACCTACGCACACGTCGCAGCCGGACTCCTTCAGGTTCAGTGCGTGGGCGTGACCCTGGGAGCCATAGCCGATAATAGCGATCTTCTTCCCGTTGAGATAGTTGATGTCACAGTCCTTGGCATAATACATCTTAGCCATGATCGTACACTCCTTTTTATAAATAAAATATATTCCAATTTCAAACAGACCGTCCGGCCTGTGGAATTGACGTTACAGTACGTTTTTGCCGTAGTTATACTCTTCCCGCAGCTTGTTGTCATCATAGATAGAGCTGCGGCCCCGCTCAATGGCCAGGGTGCCCGTCTTCGCCATTTCCAGGATGCCGAAGTCATCCAGCAGATCAATGAGGGCGCTGGTCTTGTTCTTATCTCCAGAGATAGCCACAGTGAGGGTCTCCCGACTGACATCGATGATATTGGCGCGGAAGATGTT
>OGXQ01002396.1_pt1 | contig 12789 bp, 12 predicted proteins | sample 1576291 | NCBI WGS metagenome assembly OGXQ01 (sample SAMEA3541575, study PRJEB24748) | human gut metagenome | biome: human gut; feature: human-associated habitat; material: faeces | place: China | collected 2012 | reverse complement strand
GAATCCGCAGTCGGAATTCACTTCCGACGAGGAAAACAGCGAGTTTCAAGGCTTTTAAGCTGATGGAACTCGTCTGTTTATTCCTCTGTTTCAACAAGTCGAAAACCTGTTTTCGACTTAGGGTGCCGACTTATCTTTTTATAATCCCCAATTCCACATCTTCCTTTCCGTCTGCCCCCGTAATCGCCTTCCGCACCACTGCATAGCCGTCCAGAAATGCGTCCACTCCGTCAAACGTATCCGCAATGCACTGCTTGCCGCTTTCGTCAATATAAAACCGCTTGTACGTCACCCAATCATACGCCACCGCAATGCCGTCAACCGCATCCAGCAGCGCAATTTCTGTCAGGTTCAGCTTCTCGCCCTTTTGGTTATAATATGGGCAACCGGTCATATCGTCCCCGTAGCCCCAGTCTGCAAGTGGCACCTGAATTACCACACTACTGTTCTCCCCTGCCTGTATCACAGGCAGTCCCTCTGTGATAAACTGCACCTTTTTGCCGCTCTTGTCAATCAGCCACGTTTTCCCGTTCTTCTCCGTCACAAAGGCTTTGCCATCCGTAAAATCTCCTGCCCATGCGTACTGCGGCGTAAGCATTTCCTTGCCCGTCTTGTCCAATACGGTCTTGGTGATGTTGGGCGTGGTGTTGTGGATGGCATGGCGCATAAGGGCGATGCCGTTGAAGATGCGGCTTTCCGAACGCACCGAATATTGGTTCATGATGCGTGGGGAGGTCATGTCGGCCTTGATGCTGTACTCGTCGTTGCTGGCGGTATAACGGACGGACACGTCCGTGTCGAACAGCCATGAGGCGTAACGGCTGTACACTCCCGCCGGTATCCAACGCTCGCCGAAATTGAAATCCAGATCCTCGAAAGGTATGGGCGTGGGCAGCGACTGCCGCAGGGCTTCGAGGGAAATACGTGCCTCGCCGTTGTCGGGATGCGACTGCAAATATTCCTCGATGTGTTCGGCCTTGGCCATGACGTTGCCGGAAATGAAACGGTCGGCAATCTCGTAGTTCTTCGAGAGGGGATTGTAAAATATCCGTCCACGCAGTTCCTCCAACAAGTCAGATTGCGATTTGTCGGTCAGGGACTCCATGTACGCCATGTCCACGTTGCCGTACTTGTTGAGCGAGGCGGTGAGTGCCTCGTGCACGTCATCGGTATGGGTAATCTCGTTGATGTTGTACGAGACGGGATGGTCGAAGATGTCGGCCTTGACCGCCCGGCCGTCGATGTAACGTTCCAGCGACAATATCTCACGGTTGCCCGCATCCATGCGGAACAGGTCGATGTTCTTCCTGTCGTTCAGATTGCCGAACTGACGGATGAAGTCATCGTAAAGAGTGTTGAGCATGGTACGCAACGCCGGATTTGCGGCATGGGCGGCCGCCTCGTTTTCGTACAGATGATGGTAGGTGTCACGTATCTCGATGTAGAGCGACGCACGGCGTCGCTGGCGTTCGGGCAGATCCAACGGGTTGAATACCGGTGCGGCCCCGCCAATGGCGGAGAGGTAGCCTATCTGCCCGTCATCGTCCACAAGGGAGCCGTTGCGGTGGTGTCCCTGCAGGCCGGCCGGATAAGGACGGGGCTTCATGCGTTCCTGCCGTGCGGCCTCTTCCTCCTGCCGGCGGCGTTCCTGTTCCTGCCGTTCCTGCTCCTGCCGCTCTTTCTCTTGGGGAGTCGGTTCGGCCGGGGCGGGATGTTGTTCCAACGGTGGCATATCGAAAAGGGACAACTGCCCGGAGTCCTTCTTCGTGCTCCTTGTTTTCCTTTTCCTGACCTGTGAACGCTCCTCTTGTGTGAAGCCGAAAAGGTCGTACAGGGACATGACCGGCTCCGGCGTGGTCTTTGCGGCGGTTGGCCGGGCATCCGTTGAGGGCTGCTCCGGCGTGAGAGTCCGACGCTCCACCTGTATCGTCTGTCGATCCGTAGAAGTGGAATGTCCGTTCATGTTACCGGACCGGTTGATTTCCCGCACCTGTGCGATGCGTTGCTGCATGGTTTCCGCCGGACGGCTCACCAGATTGCGGAACTCCTGCACGGGTGAATGGCGGAGATACAAGTCCAGATCGAGCTGTTCCGAGAGGTTGCGGTCAAGGAAATACTTCATGTCGGCGGCGATGGCTTCCATACCCCCGTCATGCAGGTAGATGCGTGCCGGCTTGCCGTAGGGATCGGTACCGACATGGCCACGTGTATGCACGATGGCGGCGGTATGCTCGAAATACTCGTTCTGCGTCGTCCCGTCGGCCTGCGTGCCGACTTCCACGAAAGACCGTTCGAGTGACGTATATTCCCTTTGGGAAAGCGTGTCCTTCTGCAAGATGATCAGGTCGCTGCCCACCTCCGTACCGGCATAGTCGGTAAAGAGGTTGTTGGGCAGGCGGACAGCCGATAACAGCCGGGATCGGTTCATCAGGTATTGCCTTACGGGATAGGCCATAGCGGAGTTCATCACCCCCTGTGAGGTGATGAAGGCGAGGACGCCTCCCTCACGGACGGCATCCAGCCCTTTGGCGAAGAAATAGTTGTGCAGGCTGTTCAGCGCAAAACGCCTCGCCGTGCCGTTGTCGAAGGAGGGATCGAAAACACGTATGTCACCGAAGGGGATGTTGCTGCTCACCACGTCGAAATAGCCGTTGCGGTGCGGGGGCAACTCCTCGAAGCCCTTGATATTGACCTGCGCTTCGGGATGGAGCCGGGCAAGGATGCGGCCGGTAAGCAAATCCTTTTCATAGGCAACAATTTCGGGAGTGTTGCCGGATGCGGAGTGGCATTGCGGTCGGAAGGCCGAGACAAAATTGCCGGTTCCCGATGAAGGATCGAGAAAACGACCGGGCGACACTCCGTGTTCGCCCAAAGAAGAGGCAATGGCATTGACAATCGCCGGCGGCGTGTAGAAAGCGGTAAAGGTGGATGCCTTCACGCTTTCCACCAGCTTCCTGTACTCACGCTCGTCAGCTGCTCCGTCACGCAGGACGTTGTGAAGTTCCGTAATCAGGGGGAACAGTTCACGGTCGGCCTGTGTCCAGCGGAGTATGTCGGTGAGTTTCCCGAAAGGGGAAAGAACCGCCTTGATACCTCCGAACCCGGAGTAGGCGGCGAGTATGCCCGCTTCCTCCGGTGTGGCGGTGCGCTGTTCCTTCTCCAAACGGAACATCAGCCGGATTGCCTCTATATTGTCCCTGAGATGCGCCTTTTTATTATAAGCCATTCTCTTCCAACCAGATTACAACCGTACCTGTCAGCTCGTCATAGAGCTGCCCGAACTCCGGGCTGAACATGAAATCATCCGAGAGCGTATAGCCGGCGAAGACCTTCCGGCATTCGGGAAGCAGCTGCAAGGCCACGCTGCGTGCGCTGCCTTCGGGGACTTCGGCGGCGAACTCGTTCCAGAGGACGGTAACCAGCGTGTCCAGAGGAGAGAAATGCAACCCCTGAAAAAGCAGGGCGTTCGCCTGTTGTGCCGCATCGTCGTAGGTCAGGCCGGAACGGACGGCTGCGCTGAAGGCTTCGGCGGCCTGCTCGCTGCGGGTGGCGACAAAAGACTCGTCATCCGCCAAATCGGGATGCGACTCACGCAGGAAGGACAACAGGGTAAGACGGTAGTAAGACAATTCATCCGGTTCTTCCGCTACGGATACCGGCACGTTGGATTTATTCTGATTCATATAATTATCGGATTATTAAGTGATACAATTCCGGACGGGTTATCTCTTCCTGCCGCTTTTTTCTCCCTGCGGTTTCCTGTCCGGGAAGGAATAGCCTACGGTAAAATCGGGATTAAGCACCAGTGCGGCATCGAAGCTCCTGCCCTCACGGTTCCTGAAGCCTTTGACAAGAGGGGTGCGGCCTGTGGTCACCAGCCCGACAATCAGTTTGTCGGTCAACACCTTGCCTCCCTTGTTGCGGAACAGGGTGAATCCGCAATCGACATCGGCGCATTTGGCGACCTTGTCGAAGAACAGGATGCGGCTCTTCTTGCATTTGGGACAGGTGCATTGCTCCCCTGAAGGAGCTACATCGAGGGTGGCGGACAGCAGTTCGGCAACGACCTGTGCGGTATAGATCTCTATGTCCCGGCGGAAAGAGGGCGCATCGGCCTCTCCGGTTTCTATTTTGGCGAGGGTTTCCTCCCACGCCGCTGTCATTTCGACATCGGCAATCTTCTTGTCCTTTACCGTATCGTAAACCGCCAGTCCTTTTTCGGTGGGCACAAGGTTCTTCTTGTCCCGGCGTATATAGTTACGGGCGAACAATGTCTCGATAACGGCCGCACGGGTGGCCGGAGTTCCGATACCGGCCTCCCGGATTGCGGTACGCAGCTGCCCGTCGCCGATCTCCCTGCCGCAATGCTCCATAGCTGAGAGCAGCGAACTCTCGGTATGCAGCGGTTTGGGCTTGGTCTGCTTTTCCACCGTTTCGGAAGCGAGCAGCGGCAGGGTTTCATCCGTCTGTAACTCCGGCAATGTGGTTTCCTCCACCTCTTCTTCCGGTTCACCACGCACGGCACGCCAACCGGCGGATTTGACGACCGCCCCCTTGATGGTGAATATCTCACCGCCTGCGGACAAGGCAACTTCGGTCATTTCCTTGACGCAATGCGGGGAGAAGGCTTCGAGCAGGCGTGCGGCAACCATTTCGTAGATAGCCCGCTCGTCCTGCGACAGACCTTCGGGCAGGTTCTCGGTAACGAGCAGCGCATGGTGGTCGGTGACTTTGGCATCATCGACCGGACGGCGGTTGAGCGGTGTGTCCCGCAAAGCGGATGCGATGGCGGCGAAGCGTGGATATTGTTGCAAGAGCGTTATGCGTGAGGGAATCTCCTCGAAGACATCTTCGGATATATAACGGCTGCCGGTACGCGGATAACTTAGCACCTTCTTCTCATACAGGCTTTGCGCAAGCGTGAGCGTCTTGTCGGCCGAGAAGTCCAGTTTGCCGTTTGCCTCTTTCTGCAAGGCGGTCAGGTCATAGAGCAGCGGCGGTTCCTGAACGGCTTCCCTGCGCTCTACGGAACTGACGGCAAGCATACCGCCGTCCTCTACCTCACGTAGCCCGGCAGTGGCCGTTTCAAGGTCATCGAAGCGGTTCCGTGACAGTGCGGAGAAGGCGATGCCGTCCTTGGCCGCCGAAACCTTTATCTGGAAATACTCCCGGGGTACGAACTGTTTGTTCTCCCGGTATCGTGAGCAGATCATCGCCAATGTGGGTGTCTGCACCCGTCCCAAAGAGAACACGCCCTGCCCGGCGGCAAGGCTGAGCGCCTGAGAACTGTTGATGCCCACGAGCCAGTCCGCCTCGCTGCGGGCTTTGGCGGAGAGGTAAAGATTGTCGTAAAGGCTTCCCTCCCTGAGATTCCGCAACCCTTCACGGATGGCCTTGTCGGTGAGCGAGGAGATCCACAGACGGACAAAGGGTTTGGTACAGCCGAGATAGTTGTACACGTAACGGAAAATCAACTCTCCCTCACGACCTGCGTCGGTGGCGACGATGATGGACTCGCACCTGTCGAACAGCTCCCGGAGCACTTCCAGCTGCCTGACCACTCCGGGATCGTCCTTGTACACCTTACCCTCCCGCACCTGACGGGGTACAAGCCTGAACTCCTGCGGCAATATGGGGAGGTGTTCCCGGCGGAAGCCGGAAAAGCCGTAGCTTTCGGGCATGGCAAGACCGACCAGATGCCCGAATGCCCATGTTACGGCATATCCGTCCCCCGTTAGATACCCTTCTTTCCGTTGGCGTGCGCCCACTACGGACGCTATGCCCTGTGCCACGCTGGGCTTTTCTGCAATGATAACTTTCATATAATTATTGTATTATTCATGTGAATGATCAGATGGATACCCCTTTCTTATCGGCTTTCTGTACCGGGCGGTTCCGGCTGACGGCGTTTGCCGGCTTCGTTCCGTCCTGACGGACGGCCGCCTGCTGCGACTGTTCCTGTTTCTTGCTCTTGTCCGGGTTCCATTTGAAGAAATCGAACTTCGCCCGCTCGTGGTTGACACGGACGAAAGCACTGAACAGGTTCCCCTCGTTGTCGGTCATGTCCTTGATGTAGGTCGCCTTGCCCTGTGCCAGTGATGCCTGCTGTTCTTCGGTAAGGTCTTTCCCCTTCAGCCGTGCGGGGATTACCAGCCCACGCTCCTGCTGCCGGTTCTGTTCCTGTTCCTGAGCTGCGGTCTGCTCCTGCCGGCGGGCGATTCCCTTGAAGTCATAGTCGAATCCGCCCTTGCACGCATTGAACTGCAAACGTGCATCATAATGACGCTGCTTTTTCTCCGACCACATGTTTTCGACAAGGACGGACTCGCCGCTTGCGATGCGTTTTCTCTGTTCGTCGGTCAACGCCGTGCCGTTCACCTCTGCGGGAATGGTTATCCCGCTGACCGGTATGTGATGGAGCCGGTTGGTCTTGGGATTGAGCGATACCAGACACGGCTCACGCACGTCTCCGGCCAGTTCGAGTTCCACCACGCAACCCGCATTGCCTTTTTCCAGCAGGTTCTGTTTCACTTCGGGAGTGAACTCCACGTTGAAATACGGCGTGTCCAGTTCCGGATAACGCTTGCAACATTCGATCTCGTTCCGGAGCGTACCGTCGGGATTCTCCGCCAGACGGATGCAGGCGGGAGTTTCAAACTCTATTCCCTCGATAACGGTTTTCAGGGTGAGTACGGCGGATTCGTTGCCGTTGAGCAACCGTCTGAGGCCCGGTTCTCCTAACGTTTCGGGTGTTACCCCCATGCGCTCAAGCTGCTGCCAGTCCACCTGTTCCATGCTCCAGCGGGTGGATTGCTCCGTTCCGCCCCCGCCGGACTGCTGTTGTGCCTGCTGCCGGCTCTGTACGTACTGTTCCGTGTCAAGACGGTATTCGTCCAGCAAGGCAGAATTACTTTCGGGCTGCTTGAACAGGCCGACAAGCTCCTTGGCGGAGGCAAGCAAGTCCGCCGGAAGGTGATAGAAGCGGAAGTCGGACGGGCGCTCGAACTGTCGTTTCATGTTGAGGAAGAACGTTTCGAGTATAGACACGTTGCGGTCTATCCGCATGAACTGATCCGAAGGCTTTGCCCCTGCCAACGGTCTGGTCTTGAGTCCCCCTTCGGGTTCGATGTCCTCCACCACGTGCGGGGTGTTGCCTTCGGCGGCGTTGGTCACCACCAATACCTCGTCTTTCAGATCTTTCAGTTTTTTGTCCATAAAGTGAATGAGTTTAATTGTGATACAATCAGGTTAATTGCGGCACGAAAGTAGAGGTAAGAGGCTATGGCGCAAAGGGAAAGGAGGGAATGGGGAACGAGTGGCTACGGGATGGCATGAAGTGGCCTGCCGGCAAGAAAGAATGACGTTCCGATACAAAAACTTCAAAATAAAAAGCGTACCTTCGCAACAAGAAACATAAGAAAGGACAATCCGATATGATTACCAACCGGGAAGAAGTGATAGACAAGGCATTCAAGGTGTTTTTGAGGATGAATTACGAGAAAGCGAGTATCAGCACTCTGGCAAAAGCCTGCGGGGTGGTAAAGACAGGGGTGGTATATTATTTTCCCCACAAACTCGATCTGTTCATGGCGGTAGCGGACAAGTATGCCATACAGATGCAGACACCTGCCAACAAGTTTGCCGGGCCGACGGAAACGCTGGCAGGATTTATAGAGCAATATGTGGCAGGAGTGAGTACGGCCATGAACCGTATCATCAAACAGGTGCGATGCTGTGCGGACGACAATGAATGCTGTCCCAACTTCTACTATTTCCATTTTCTTTCCCAAGTGAGGATGTATTATCCCGGAGCCCGTGAGAAAATGGAAGAAATATTCCGCAAGGAACACGAGTTATGGAGGACAGTCATACAGAAGGCAAAGGATAGCGGTGAAATAAAGCAAGATACGGATGTGAAAAAGATCGCTCCGCTGTTCCGTCAAGTGTTTCTGGGCATGTCCTACGAGCAATCGTTCCTGAACGGTCTGGACGTAGAAGAATTGAAGGAGAAGTTCGATTGTCTGTACTCGCTCCTGAAAGCCTGACTCCTTTTTTAGCAATATTTAAAAGACTCCGATAAAAATATTTTCTGAACAACCGTTCAGATTTCAATACTTTGCTTTATCTTTGAGGCATGAAGCAACAGCCAGAGATATGGACAAGGTACAGAAGCAACGGTCAAACATCGTCCTGTACAGGGAAAAAAAGGACGGTGAACACTACATACGGATAGAGTATGCAGGCGATCCGGCAATAGCCCTACTGCTCGCCCAAGATACGGACGTGGAAAAGACGGACAACGGTTCCGCCTACATGACGGCTGCCGCCTTTAAACTGCCGGATTTCTACGACCGCTATTCTCCCCACGCTTACATAGATTACAGCCGGGTGTACGTACGGCATCCCAAACCACAGCGGACATACGTATTGCCGGAAGGCTATCTGGAACTGCTGGAACAGAAGCGGTACAGTCCCTCGACCGTGAAAACCTATCGTGCCTATTTCAGCGACTTCATGGAATACCACAAGGGACGGAGCATCGACCGCCTGAAAGTGGCGGACATCAACAAGTATATCCTCTATCTCGTAAACGAGAAGAAAATCTCCGTTTCGCAGCAGAACATGCGCATCAACGCAATCAAGTTCTATTACGAGCAGGTGAAAGGCGGCAAACGGCAATATTACGGCGGCATCACACGGGCCAAAGAGTACAAGACGTTACCCGAAGTGCTGAGCCGGGACGAGGTCAAACGTATCCTCTCCTGTCTGACGAACCGGAAACATCACTGCATGATTTCCCTGATCTATTCCGCCGGTCTGAGAAGGAGCGAACTGCTGAACCTCACCCCACAGGACATTGTCAGTGAACGGATGCTGGTACGCATCATGGGCAAGGGTAAGAAATGCCGTTACTCGCTGTTGTCGGAAAAGGTGCTGCACGAGCTTCGGGAATATTTCAAGGAATACCGTCCGAAGAAATGGCTGTTCGAGGGCGATACTCCCGGCGAGCAATACTCGGCAAGCGCACTGGTGAAAGTGCTGAAAGAAGCTGCACAGCGTGCCGGCATCAAGCATCGTGTACACGTACATATGCTGCGTCATTCCTTTGCCACTCATCTACTGGAACAAGGGACAGACCTTAGAACCATACAGGAATTGCTGGGACACAATGATATAAAGACGACGAGCATTTATCTTCATGTGACGAGTGCCCATAAGTCGAGCATACCCAATCCGCTTGATTCGCTGGATGATTCGTAGGGTGCAGCTATTAGAGATTAGGAAACACACCTGCCGGGTGTCGGTTATCGAAATATCCTACACCTAAAGGTGCATTTATAAACAAATTATCAATAAAAAGGTGAGTATGCGAATAGATGATTCTGAAACGAATAAATGCAAGAAAAAACTAATGCTTGAACCCAAAGAGTTTGAGCAAAGTATAGAATATGCCCTTGCAAATGATTGTGACGGTTTACAGATTGACACATGGAATATTGATGATAATTCGGTAATGGATTTCAAACTTTTTGAGAAAGTCGCAAACCAAATTGTATGCTTATCTATTACGAATATCAATACTACGAATGTAGCCAACTTTGAATATATCTACTCCCTTAAAAGATTAGAAACATTCTATTGTCAACAAGTGAATCTACATATAGACTTCGCTCGTTTTTCATCACTCCGAAATATTGGGATTTTTTATAATAAAAACTTCCTAAATTTGGATAAGTTGGAACAATTAGAAAGTGCGGTTATTAGTAAATTGACCGAAAAAGACATGTCATTGTTTTCTAACTGGAAATCCATAAAAACATTACATATCTATCAATCGCAAATAGTATGTTTGAAAGGCATAGAAGATTTAATTCAAATAGATACATTAGTTTTAGCACACAACAGAAAACTAATTGACATTAGTAGTATCAACCATTTAGATTATATCGGAGAGGTTTCATTTGAGAAGAATAGTAAGCTACATGATTATTCCGTGCTGGCATACAATCAAAATATTCACAATCTTTTCATTTCTGATTTGGACGATTTGGAATTTATTCAAGGTATGAAATCCTTATCATCATTTAGATTTTGGAATTGTAAAAACGGCGACTTATCTCCCTTGTTGGAAAATCCAATATTAAAGGATGTGTACTTCACGCCTAACAAGAAGCATTATTCGCATACATTAGAACAGATTAAAATATTGATAACAAAGCGTGATAACGCTTGACAGCGTTCCCCGCTTAGCCATTATCGATAATAATAAAACAAATAAAATATGAACGAACGATATGCCAAATGTATTTCATTTGATAAGAATGTAAAAGGTAGAATTGGTGGTAATCCCCCAAAATGTATAGAAGATCAAATCCCCAGCGATTATAAATTCTATGCAACATTAGTTCATCCTGAAAAGGAGAATACTATGCTATCTATCTTGATTCATCAAGATTATGATACTCTTATTGATAACAATAAATATCCCTCAATAGCAGTAAAAATAGTTGAGCATGAATTTTCTGAAATTGGTAATTGTGTAGAAAAACGAAATGCTAATTTAAGAATGTGTTCTATTAGCGAATATTCAGAAGATAAGGATAGCGAAAATGTATTTATAAAAATAGGAGGAACTCCTTTTCTTATTCAAGATGAAGAAACGTATTACAAAGAATTAGAGGAACATGGTTTTTTCTTCTTTTTGTCAATAGACGAAGATGGATATAGTGAGGATGTTATCATTGGAAGTTATCCATTCGGATATGGAGCATTGTACTTATATAAGCATCATATGACCAATGAAATAATCGCTGGATTTTGGCAATATTCGTAAAAATATATCGATAACAAGCACCTGTGCCACCTAACAGTGGCAAGCTGCATCCCATTATAAACAATTAGAATTGAAATAGGATGGTAGTCATTGTATTGCTTCTTATGCTAATTATAGCCTTCTTTGGATGCATCGTTCGAAAGGATTTTAGACATTCCTTGATATTTGCATTTCCGATTATCATCATTATTGGAATGTATGTATGGCTATTTACATTATATCCAGTTCAATGGGGATTAAAAAAACTACCTTTCGTTGAACAAGCATGTATAAGAGAAATATCGGCAAGTGATTACAGTAACATAAATTACAGGCACCTCAAATACGATGGTGTGATAGAATTTATAACAGATAAAGAACTTGATGGTCGTCAAAATATTTTACGAGGCAGCTATAAAAGGAATTTAAGCTACAATGATTTTATAACTAATGATAGTCTTGCCATATTAATCTCTTATGATGTGGTTTTTGTCAAAAAAATGAACGATAAGTTTTTTTATAAAGCATTGTTTATTTCGAATCAACCCAATGATAACATACTATGTGATAGTATATATTGCAAGATTTTTATGATACGAATGTTTGCTCCTATTTATGAAACGAACGAGTTTGCAATACCAACTATTTCAAATGGCAAATAGAGTTTATAACGAGGTCGAGACAACAGCTAAACGCTGTTGCTCACCAAACCATTACAGACAAAAATGCAATCAAGATTTTGGAACAACAGCTTATGAAAAAGATTATTGATTACATGTTTTATAGGTATTATATGGTTTGCTTAAAAAATAAGGAGTTCCCTCGTTTTGGAGCCACTTGTATATTGGCAGAAATTATTATGATGGCTTATTTGTTTGCCGTACTAATACTGTCGTTTCTTTTAACTGGGGATTTCTTTTTACCCAATACATCCGGTAGAGCAAGAATTATAATAGGAATAATCGGCTCGTTTATTCCTTGGATTTTAATATATCTACATTACAACAAAAAAAGAATAAACGCTTTAGTAGAAAAATATCAGGACAATAGATGCAATACCAAATATTCAGACAAAGCGGTGTTAAGCCTCAGTTATATAGTACCAACAGTAGGGCTTATTCTGATGCTGTTACTTTATCAATTCAGATAACTGCGTATTACGGGGTATCAATAAATCAATATTGATTGAAAAAATAAACCAGTTACGATGAAGGCGAAGTTAAAATATCCGATATTCAGTTTTGCACCCAAAGGCAATATGATATATGTGTTCCAGACGGAAAAACTATACACAACGACCAATACCAAGTTGTTGAAGAAACGAAAGAATTATATTGTGGTGGATGCAACGGGGACAAAATTTGTCGAAACGGGAGCATACAAAGTGAAATGGCAAGGAATATTCGGGTTCTGTACCAAGTATCAGGGGCGTGTGATTACCATTGAATATAAGTACAAGCACAACCCTGAAGAATTTCCGTTGCGAAAATTACAGGAATTGATAGCCGAACGATACCCCAAAACACGATGGTTCAAGGAAGAATGCTGGGACAGTACAGACGAGTTCCGGCAAGCAATTCTAAATTGCAAGACCTTTGAGGAAGTGGCGGACATACTAATGCCCAAACGAAAAAAGAGCGTTTGGCAACGCATTGAAGAATATTTTCTGCGGATAGGTTTCCTTATCCTTGCTGCCATGTTACTTTATCATGTGGTTTGGCGGTTAATACAAAAGGTCTGGCTATGGACTACCGGGTAACGTAAAGACAACAAAACAATTTATTCAGACATGGAACATCGAATTACATCACTACTGCTGCCCGCTCCTGAAACGGAGTTGGAAACATCCAGCAAGGAGTTGGACAACAAGGTAACATGGTTGTTACACAACAACCGGAAGATGGACAACTACTTGGAACTGGAAACACCACGGGAGTTCACCGTTCCGGGAAGATCGAAGAATATCAGGTCATAAT
>OGXQ01002394.1_pt1 | contig 12791 bp, 10 predicted proteins | sample 1576291 | NCBI WGS metagenome assembly OGXQ01 (sample SAMEA3541575, study PRJEB24748) | human gut metagenome | biome: human gut; feature: human-associated habitat; material: faeces | place: China | collected 2012 | reverse complement strand
CATAAGCGATGGCGCCGGACTGCACTTTGGGATACATGATTTCATTTGTCTCGTATTCTTCATAAACGACCTGGATACCGGTTTCCTTTTCAAACATCGGGATTACGTTCGGATCTAAATATTCGCCCCAGTTGTATACGATCAGCTGATTGTCTCCGCCGGTCACTCCGTTTTTGGATCCGTAATAAAATCCGCCGGCGGCAATGACAAGGATCATGGCAGCCGGTACTACGCGCTTGAAGATGATATGGCTGATGCTCTGATGCCTTCTGCGCTTAGAAGCGGCTGATGGGGAAGACTTCTTCTGCTCCGGTGTAAAGTTGATCAAAAACAGCAGAACAAGTACTGTCATAAACATGATTGTGGAAAGTGCATACATTTCCGGTTTGATTCCTTTACGCACTTCACTGTAGATCTTGGTGGAAAGGGTATCCACCCCCGGTCCTTTCGTAAAATGTGTGATTACAAAATCATCCAGTGACATTGTAAATGCCAGAAGAAAACCGGAAATGATCCCCGGCATGATATCCGGCAGTACGACTTTGAAAAATGCGTAGATCGGAGAAGCTCCCAGATCCAGTGCGGCTTCATAAGTACTCTTTTTTGTCTGCTTTAATTTTGGCATGACACTCAATATTACATAAGGAATATTGAATGTGATGTGTGCCAGCAGTACCGTGGAAAATCCAAGGGTAAAACGAAATGCAACAAAGAGCAGCATCAGGGAAATTCCGGTTACGATATCTGCGTTGAGCATCGGGATGTTGGTTACGCCCATCATAAAGGTGCGCATCTTCGGTTTCATTGCCTGAATCCCGAGAGAGGCTACGGTTCCGATCAAGGTTGCAATCAGTGCAGAAAGCAATGCGATGATCAGAGTCGTATAAAGTGCATTCATAATATCCGGATTCTGGAACAGTGAAATGTACCATTTCCCGGTAAACCCACCCCATTTTGCCCGGGTTTTGGAATTATTGAAGGATAGAACGACCAGTGTTATGATCGGTGCATATAATAAAATGAGGATCAGAATCAGGTAAATCCGTTTGGCTGTATTCTTCATCAAAATGCGGTTCCCTCCCCTTCTTTATCGTATTTTGCAATCATTGCCATGCTGGCAATAATAAAGATCATCAGCACAAGAGAAAGACCGGAGCCGGTATTCCAGTTGCTGCCCTGTTTAAATTCCTGCTCGATCACATTTCCGATAAGCAGGATTTTACTGCCGCCAAGCAGGTCGGAAATGACAAATGTGGTCAGTGATGGTACAAAGACCATGGTGATTCCGCTGATAATGCCCGGTACGCTCAAAGGCAGGATGATCCTCAAAAAAGTCTGCAGGTTGTTTGCTCCCAGATCCCGGGCTGCAGATATGACGTCCCGGTCGATCTTGGAAAGTACATTGTAGATCGGCAGCACCATAAACGGCAGGAAATTGTATACCATGCCGAGAATGATCGCAAACGGTGTGTTGATCAGCGCAAGCTCCGGAAGATGGAAAAAGCGCAGAACCATATTGATGACACCGTTTTTTTCCAGCAGATTCTGCCATGCGAGTGTCCGCAGCAGAAAATTCATCCACATGGGAAGAATGAAGATCAGTACAATGAAACTGGTCTGATTGACATTTTTTTCGGACAGGATCATGGCAAGCGGGTAAGCAAGGATCAGGCAGATGAGCGTACTCACGAAAGAGAGCAGCAGTGCCAGTCCCAGTGCTTTTAAATTTTCCTGGGTGGTGATCTGTGCCAGATTCATCAGTGTGAAATTTCCGTTTTTGTCAGTCAGTCCGTAATACAGAATCATCAAAAGCGGAATGATGATAAAGGAGGCTGCCCAGAACAGGTATGGACCGCTCAATAATTTTCTACTCTTCAATTCCTGCCGCCTCCGCATCTTCAGATTCTGGTTTTTTCATAATCTGGATATCAAATGGATCCACACGGATACCGACCTCTGTGCCAACCGGGAACATATCGGTACTGTGTACGAGAAGCTCGTAATTGTTGGCAAGTACCTCCATTTCATAATGAACACCTTTGAAGATCAGATGGGTGACCACACCTTCGATAATTCCTTCTTCAGGCTTGACCAGATCGATGTCTTCCGGGCGGATCACCGCATCTACCGGTTTGTTGCGTCCGAATCCAACGTCCACACACTGCCAGGTGGCTCCCAGCATTTTGACAACCTTATCTTCCACCATGGTGGCAGGAAGAATGTTGCTGTCTCCGATAAAGTCTGCTACAAAGGCGTTCTGTGGTTCGTTATAAATATCCTCCGGTGTTCCGATCTGCTGGATATATCCCTGATTCATGACAACGATCGTATCGGACATGGTCAGAGCTTCCTCCTGATCATGGGTAACGTAGACAAAAGTAATACCCAGTTCGTTTTTCAGACGGATCAGCTCATACTGCATGTCCTGTCTGAGTTTTAAGTCCAGTGCTCCAAGCGGTTCGTCGAGAAGCAGCACTTTCGGTTCGTTTACAATTGCGCGGGCAATTGCGATCCTCTGCTGCTGACCGCCGCTTAAAGAATCCGGATACCGGTCTTTAAAATCCTCCAGATTCACAAGTTTCAGTGCATATTTGATCTTGTCATCAATATAATGTTTGGACTTTTTCTTGATCTTAAGACCAAATGCAATATTTTCTGCAATGGTCATATGGGTAAAGAGCGCATATTTCTGGAACACAGTATTGAGCTGCCGTCTGTTGGGCGGCAGCTTGTTGATGTTCTTCCCGTCAAAAATGATATCTCCGGAATCCGGAGTCTCGAAACCACCCAGAATCCGAAGCAGTGTGGTCTTGCCGCAGCCGCTTGGACCGAGCAGTGTCAGAAATTCATTTTCACGGATATAAAGATTTAAGTGATCCAAAATGACGCTCTCATCAAAAGATTTTGTGACATTCACAATATCGATCAGCTTATTAGACATCTTTCTCCTCCTGGTAAAAGTTTTTGATGGAATCCAGACGGCTGCACATATTGCACAGAAGAAGATCTGCGAGTGTAAGTGCAGTCATGGATTCAACTACCACCACGGCGCGGGGAACGATGATCGGATCATGTCTTCCCTTGATAGAAATCTCAATCTCTTCCTTATCTATATTTACCGTGGACTGAGGGCGGGCAATGGAAGGCGTCGGCTTGATGGCAGCGCGTACGATCAGCTCGGAGCCGTCGCTGATACCGCCCAGAACCCCGCCGGAATGGTTGGTTCTTTTTATCATCTGTCCGTCCTGAACGGCAAATGCATCATTGTTCGTGCTCCCGTTTGAGGCAGCAGCAAGAAATCCATCTCCAATCTCCACTGCTTTTACCGCACCAATGGACATGATTCCCTTCGAAAGCTGAGCATCCAGTTTATCAAATACCGGTTCGCCAAGCCCGACGGGAAGTCCCGTTACACGACATTCAATGATTCCGCCGCAGGAATCTTTCTGTTCCATCATCTCATTGAGATAGTCGGCTGCTTTTTTGGCCAACCCATTGTTTGGCATGTAAAGCGGATTTTCTGTGACCTCATCCAAACGATATTCGGATTCCGGTACAGTTACGGGACCTATGGATTTTGAAAATGCAGTCAGTTTGATCCCCAGTGTCTTTAAGAGGGCAGAAGCGACTGCTCCGGCAGCTACTCTGCCGATCGTCTCCCGGCCGGAGGTGCGGCCACCGCCGCGGTAATCCCGAAAACCGTATTTGTTCTGGAATGTATAGTCAGCATGTCCCGGTCTGTAACAGGAAGCAATCTCCCCATAATCCCGGGAGCGCTGATCCTGATTGCGCACCAAAAGAGAAATTGGGGTTCCGGTTGTCTTTCCTTCAAAGATACCGGAGAGAATCTCTACCTGATCGGTCTCACTGCGCTTGGTCGTATAGCGGCTCTGTCCCGGACGTCTGCGGTCCAGAAAAGCCTGTATATCAGATTCGCTTAGGGAAAGTCCTGCGGGACAGCCGTCGATCACAACACCGATTGCTGCGCCGTGAGACTCTCCCCATGTAGTAATGCGAAATAAAGTTCCAAATGATGAACCACTCATATGTCAAAATCTCCTTTCTTTTGCATATAAAACTATTATATAAGAAGACATATTATCGTGCAATCCTTAATTTTATGCAACTGCCCGGTCAGATTATGAATGGCAGAACCGATCAGATAGAAGCGTAATAAATTTATTTGAAATTCCTATGTTTTTTCTGTACAATTCAGGAAAAGCGTAATATAATGAGGACTAGATACTGGCTGAAAGGAGAACGGCAATAGCAGATGAAAGAAAAAATCAGAAAAAAAACGAAAAGACCGCAGACAGAAGACATGATTTTTACAGAAGAAGACTTTGAAGATGTTTCTGAAGAGACGAAAGCAAATTCCCCAAAACACAGGAAAAGGTCTCGCAGGACTTCAGGTGGATTTCCGGCCAGAAAAGCGGGGATCATCGCAGGCGGAGTCATCGGAGTGCTGGTGCTTTTATATCTTGGAATTTCTGTATTTTTTATGAGTCATTTCTATATAAATACAACGATCAACGGAAAAGATTTTTCGGGAAGATCGGCATCATCTGTGGAGGCATATATCAAAGAGCAGGTAAAAGACTACAAACTGACCATTAAGGAGCAGGACAGTAAGTCAGATGTGATCAAAGGAAGTGATATTTCTCTTCAATATAAAGAGAGCGATGAGATTGAGAAAGCGTTGAAAAAGCAGAATGGTTTTGCATGGCCGCTGGCGCTGTTTTCAAAGAAATCAGAAAAGATTTCCATTGCTGTTTCATTCGATGAAACTGCTTTAAATGAAAAGGTTCAGAACCTGCAGGCAGTGACAGCAGAGCAGATTCCGGCAGAAAACGCAAAACCGGAGCTTCAGGGCGATACTTATGTGATCAAAGAGGAAGTATATGGAACGGCAGTAGATATGGATGTACTGAAGGAAAAAGTGAACCAGTATATTTCCGAATTTCGATCAGAACTGGATATGGAGAAGGAAGGATGCTATGCACGTCCGAAATACACAAAAGATTCCAAGGAAGTGCAGGCTGCCTGTGATACGATGAACAAATATCTGAAGGCAAGCATTACCTATACCATGTCAGAATCTGTTGTTGTGGATAAGACTCTGATTTCCACATGGATCGGCGTAGATGACAATATGAATGTGGTTTTTGATAATGATGCCATGAAAGCATGGTTTACAGAGTTTGGTGACAAATACGATACGGTAGGGACTACGAGAAATCTGACAACACCGACCGGCAAGGCAACGACTGTAACAGGCGGTACATATGGATGGTCGATTGATGAAGATACAGAGCTTGTCAATCTGCAGAACAGCATCAAAAACGGTGAAGTAGTCACAAGAGAGCCGGCATACTATACCGGAGGTGCAGCAAAATCTCATGGAGAACAGGACTGGGGCACTACATTTATCGAGGTTGATCTAAGTACCCAGCACATGTGGTATATCAAAGACGGAAGCGTGGCAATGGAAACAGATGTGGTGACAGGTGTTCCGGTTCCGGAGAGGATCACACCGGAAGGGGTGTATGACATTCTGGAGATGACCAGAGATGAGGTGCTGATCGGAGAGACCGATCCAAGTACAGGAAAGCCGATTTATGAGACACCGGTCAACTATTGGATGCGCGTGACCTGGACAGGAATTGGTTTTCATGATGCAACCTGGCAGGCTGCATTTGGCGGAACGCGCTATAAGGACGGAGCACGCGGCGGTCGACGGTGCGCACGCAGCGCTCAATGAGCGCCATGCGCTCATTGTAGCTCAGCGTCGCGGCCTCGCCGGTTGTGCCGCAGACGACGATGGCGTCGGTGCCGCCTTGAATCTGGCGCTCGATGAGACGGTCGAAGGCTTCGAGATCGACACCGTCGCCGCAAAACGGTGTGACGATAGCGACGGCGCTGCCGGTAAAGACGCAGGGTTTCATAAAGGACTCCTTTCCATGACGCTTGACCGCCAAAACGGTAGAGGGGGAGCGGCGGCCAAAAAGAGATACGGTTTTGCTTGAAAGCAGAGGGAAACTGTCGTATAATGTAGAATACGATTCATATGGATATGTTCAGCCGGGCGCAGAGCGATCGCTTCTGCAAAACTGGCTGTGGAGGATACTATGAAAAAATGGTGCAGAACGTTCCTGCTTTCCTGTCTGCTGTGCCTTTCACTGTGCACGCTCGCGCAGGCAACGGACGGTGAGACGCTTCGCGTGGGGCTCAAGTACGGCTCGGACGCGATGAGCGCGGCGAACCTTCAGAATTATTCGGCCTTCGGCGGCTACGCGCTGGGGTATTTTGACGCGGACGGCAGCTTTGAGGAGCTGGGCACGCTGCCGCAGTTGTATGAAAAGATCACGGTGACGACGGACACGACCTATCATGTGCAGCTTTCCGGCACGTTTTACAATTACGACGACGCGTCGCGCACAGCGGCGCAGTACAGCGGCGGCTTCGCTGCCTACGAGGATGGCGCGTTCTATGCGCGCGCTGGCAGCTACACGAGCCTGAGTGCAGCGCGGTCCGCGGCAGCCCAATACGGCGGCACTGCCGTCGGCGGCAGCAGCACGGGCGTGACGGTCATCGTGACGAGAACGGATACGATCCTCTTTGAATTCGACTGCGGTGGGAGCGAAAACCTCGGCATCCTGCCGATCGAGACGCGTGAAAAGACGGTCACGTGGTTCCGCGGCTACCGCTACTACGGCGGCTTTGAATACCAGCGCGTGAGCGGCGGGAACATCAATGTCATCAACGTGGTGGATCTCGAGGACTATGTCAAATGCGTCATTCCCTGGGAAATGAGCAAGGACTGGCCGGTCGAGGCGCTCAAGGCGCAGGCGGTCTGTGCGCGCACCTACGCGGTCTGTCAGACGAAGCATCGCGCGCAGGGCTTTGACATCTGCGCGACGACGCACTGTCAGGTCTATCAGGGCACGGCGGCGAGCGGTGCGAATTCCGATGCTGCGGTCGACCAGACGGCGGGGGAGTTCCTCTACTACAGCGGAAGACTCGTGCAGGAGGCTGTGTATTATTCAAGCAACGGCGGCGCGAGCGAGGACAGCCTGAACGTCTGGGGCAATGACGTCGGCTATCTCAAAGGCAAGATCGACCCCTATGAGGGCAAGATCGCCTCGATCATCCCACGGTACAACTGGTCGACGACGTTTACCGCGTCGGAACTCACAACGCTTCTCAACAACCGCGGCTATGGCATCGGCACGGTGAAAAACGCCTATGTCTCGGCCTATACCGACACAGGTAACGTCTATTCCGTCACCTTTACCGGTACGAGCGGCAGCAAGACCGTTTCGCGCGAGGCATGCCGGACGCTGCTGAATCTGCGCAGCCAGCGCTTTACAATCGGCGGCGGCGGGAGCGAGAACGCTTACAGCGTGAATGACACGGGCGAGAGCGTCGCTCTGAGCGCGGCCAGTGCAGTCAACAGCAGCGGGAAGAGCTCGGCGCTGTCCGGCAACGTGTACGTCATCACGTCGAGCGGCACATCGCAGCTTGAGCAGCGGACGACGACATCGTCCGGCAGCGGCAGCTTTGTGATCTCCGGCAGCGGTTACGGGCATAATGTCGGCATGAGCCAGTGGGGGGCGTACTCGATGGCAAACCTCGGCTATTCCTACCGCGATATTCTGCAGTTTTACTACACGGATGTCAGCATCCGATGAGGGAAGAGAAACAACATGAAGACAAAAGATTTTGATTATTACCTGCCCGAGGAGCTGATCGCGCAGACGCCGCTCGAAAAGCGCGACGAATCGCGCCTGATGTGCCTTGACAAGGAGACGGGTGAGCTCTCACACCACCATTTTTATGAGCTGCCGGACTTTTTGAACCCCGGCGACTGCCTGATCTTGAACAATTCCCGCGTGCTGCCGGCGCGCCTTTTGGGCCAGCGCCTACCGGGCGGCGGCGCGTGCGAGGTGCTTCTGCTCATCGACCGCGGCGACAAAACATGGGAGTGCATCGTGCGGCCGGGCAAGCACCTGCGCAAGGGCGCAAAGATGCAGTTCGGCAACGGTGAGCTCAAAGCGGAGGTCGTGGACGTGTTACCTGACGGCAACCGCATGGTGAAATTCGACTTTGATGGTATTTTCCTCGAGGTGCTCGAACACCTTGGCAAGATGCCGCTGCCGCCTTACATCAAGGAGGAATTGCAGGATCAGGAGCGCTACCAGACCGTCTATTCCAAGGTCAACGGCAGCGCCGCCGCGCCGACGGCGGGCCTGCACTTCACGCCGGAGCTGCTGGAAAAAATTCAGGCAAAGGGCGTGAACATTGGCTATGTGACGCTGCATGTCGGCCTCGGTACGTTCCGTCCTGTCAAGGAGGACGACATCGAGCAGCACGATATGCACAGCGAATACTGCGTTATCCCGCCTGAGACGGCGACGCTTATCAACGAGACGAAGGCGCGCGGCGGACGCGTGATCTGCGTCGGTACAACGTCGTGCCGCACGCTCGAGAGCTGGGCACAGGAGGACGGACACATGGAGCCGTCCGCAGGCTGGACGAGCATCTACATCTACCCGGGCTACCGCTTCAAGGTGATGGATGCACTCGTGACGAATTTCCACCTGCCGCAGTCCACGCTCATCATGCTGGTCTCGGCGCTCGCGGGCCGCGAGCACGTACTGCATGCCTACGAAGAGGCGGTAAAAGAACGTTATAGATTTTTTAGTTTTGGCGACGCGATGTTCGTTTCCTGAAACGGGGGAAGACTATGTTCAAAGTGATTAAATACGAGGGCAAGGCTCGGCGCGGTAAGTTCAAATGCGCGCACGGCGGGGAAGTGCAGACGCCGGTTTTTATGAACGTCGGCACGCAGGCGGCCATTAAGGGCGGCGTGAGCGCGCTGGACTTAAAAGACCTCGGCTGTCAGATCGAGCTTTCCAACACGTACCACCTGCATCTGCGCCCCGGCGACGATGTGGTGCGCCAAATGGGCGGCCTCCACAAGTTTATGCACTGGGACGGCCCTATCCTGACCGACAGCGGCGGGTTTCAAGTATTTTCCCTTGCGGGCCTGCGCAAAATCAAAGAAGAGGGCGTGACATTCGCCTCGCACCTCGACGGCCGGCGCATTTTCATGGGGCCGGAGGAGAGCATGCGCATTCAGTCGAATCTCGGCAGCGACATTGCGATGGCCTTCGACGAGTGCGTGGAAAACCCGGCACGCTACGAGTACGCGAAGGCATCCTGTGAGCGCACGCTGCGCTGGCTGGAGCGCTGCAAGATCGAGCATGACAAGCTGAATGCCTTGTCAGATACGGTCAACCCGCAGCAGATGTTATTTGGCATCAATCAGGGTGCGACGTTCGAAGATCTTCGCATCTGGCACATGAAAGAGATCGCAAAGCTCGACTGTGACGGCTACGCCATCGGAGGCCTCGCGGTCGGCGAGCCGACGCAGACAATGTACGACATCATCGACGCGGTCGAGCCCTATATGCCGCAGGATAAGCCGCGCTATCTCATGGGCGTCGGTACGCCGTCGAACATCATCGAGGGCGTGGCGCGCGGCGTGGACTTTTTTGACTGTGTGATGCCGGCGCGCAACGCACGCCACGGCAAGCTCTTCACGTGGAGCGGCTCGATCAACCTCAAAAACGAGAAGTACAGGCTCGACGAGCGGCCGATCGACGAGCAGTGCGACTGCCCGACGTGCCGGAATTTCTCACGTGCGTACCTGCGCCACCTCTTTAAGGCGGAGGAGATCCTGGCCCTGCGTCTTGCGGTGATGCACAATCTGTATTTCTACAACAAGCTGACGCAGCGCATCCGTGACGCGCTCGACGCGGGAGAGTTTGCGGCTTTCCGAGCGGAGTACAGCACGAAGCTGTCGGAAAGAGTTTGATTCTTTGGATAAACCCCTTGCACAATAGTGAAATATCCGTTATAATATCAATATCTTTTGTTTTGGAAAGGAACTTGTACTATGGATAGCATTATCTTGCTGGTTGCGATGATCGCGGTGTTCTACTTCCTGATCATCCGCCCGGAAAACAAGCGCAAAAAGCAGGCAGAAAACATGCGCAACAGCCTCAAGAAGGGCGAGCGCATCACCACCATCGGCGGTCTGGTCGGCCGCATCGTTCAGGTGAACGACGCGACGGTCGTGTTCGAGACCTCTGAGGACCGCGTCCGCATCGAGGTCGCCAAGTGGGGCATCCAGTCTGCGGAGTCGATGGAGCAGGCGGCTGCGCCCAAGGCCAAGAAGGCTGACAAGGCAGAGAAGAAGGCTGAGGAAAAGCCTCAGACCGAGGAAGAGGCCAAGACTGTGGCCCTGCCGATTGAGGACAAGGCGGAAAAGGCTGAAAAGGCCGAGGATAAGCCCTCTTACGATCCTGAGATCAAGTAAGATCGACAACTGCATAGCATAAACAAACCTCCCCTGACATACGCTCATGTAGGCGAATGCAGGGGAGGTTTTTGCGTGGAAAAGACGGTGAACACCGCGTGGTACGCGAAAAAATGCGCGCTGGGTACGCTTGTGTGCTGCGGCACGGAGCTGGTGCTTTTGATGCTGGCATCGGCGCTGATACTGCGCGGTGCGATCAGCGAGGAGATGGCGAACGGCGCGGTGCTGATCTGCGCGGCGGTCGCGGCGTTTTTGGGTTGCATGATCGGAGCGAGGAAGACAAGCAAGCGTGCGATGATGACGGCGGGCTGCGCGGCGAGCGCGTGGGTCACGATGCAGGTGATCGGCTTTTTTGTTTATGATGGGTTGACGCCGGAGCGGTCGCTCGAGCTGGCGGCGGCGATGGCGGTCGGCGCGGTGGCGCCGCTCCTACTACAAAGAAACGGGAAAAAGGGGAGAGGCGCCAAGGCGCGCGCTCGCCGCAAGCGCAGGTGAACATAAAGCAATAGGCGTATTCACACGTTTTTGATCAGCGGTGGAGGAAATGCGGCGCGAAAAGCTGTAACAACTTGCACAAATGGAGCAAGAACGACGGGAAAATATGACTTTTTCTGACTTGGGTGGTGAAGCGGAGAACTGCTTCCAGATATGGGGAACGGGTACGAAAACCACCCCATATCTTGGTAAAATGCCACCGCTTTTTCAATTTGCTTCAATAGTTTACATAATACACTTTACATAATATTTTGACATAATTAACAAAAATGGGAAAAGTTGGCAATTCCGCTTGCGAAAAGAGTGCAAACGGCCTATATTTATAGGTGCGTTCTATCGTTTTGCTCCGCGGGCAGAATGCCGCTTCCCTTCACGAGGGGTGACATACTTGCTGAGTCGAACGAACAGAAGAGACCGCCGCGGCGCGCTGCCGCAGCGCGTGCCTGTGCCGATGCTGGTGTTATCGGCGTTTATTGTGTTGGGTGTGATCCTTGGGTACGTGTTTGCGCTCCGGTCGCTGCAGAGCGCGGGCGGCGAGCTGAAACAGTATTTCGACGCGTTTTTATCGGGCGGCGTGAACAGGCCGTTTTCGGTAAGGGCGCTGGGCGAAACGCTGTTGTGCTATTTCCGCGCGCCGGGTATCGTGTTTTTGCTGGGCTTTGCGTCCATCGGCATTGTGGCGGTACCGCTCGTGTGTGCGTGCCAGGGGTTTCTTCTATCGTACTCGCTGTTCTGCTTTGCGCTCTCGCTCGGGCGGGGGAGCTTTCCGTTGCTGCTGGCGCTGTTCGGCATCCGGCTTCTGGCGGTGCTGCCGTGCACGCTGCTGCTCGGGAACGCGTCGCTTGACAAGTCCCGCGTGTTGCTGTCGCTTTCGCTTGGCGGCGGGGGACGGGGACGCGCAGTCAGCTACGGGAGCGCGTACTGGTACCGCTTTGGCATTTGTTGTGTGTGTTTGTTGTTTGCCGCTCTGCTGGAGCTGTGGCTCGTGCCGCAGTTTTTGCTGCTGGCGGCGTCTTGAGCTGTTTTTTAGGAAGGAGGGGTGCGATCATGGCCGACCTTTTGGCGCAATACGAAGAATATCTGGCCACGGAAAAGCACGCCTCCCAGAATACGCTCAGCTCCTATATGCGCGATCTGCACCAGTTCGCCGTGTATTTGGACGAGTTCCACCCCATGCCGCTGCCGCAGGTGACGCAGGAGGTCATCAGCGGCTATGTCGCCTGGATGGGCGGCAAGGGCAAGTCCGCCGCGACGATCACGCGCTCCATCGCGTCGATCAAGTCGCTCTACACCTACCTCCAGATGACCGGAGAGGTCGGCGCGAACCCGGCCAAGGGCGTTGCCGCGGTGAAGGTGGAGCACAAGTTCCCCGAGATCCTCACGGGCAAAGAGGTCGAGCTCTTTCTTGACCAGCCCCAGTGCGTGGACGCTAAGGGCTACCGCGACCACGCGATGCTCGAACTGCTGTACGCCACGGGCATCCGCGTCTCCGAGCTCATTTCGCTCAATGAAGAGGACGTGAGCCTGAGCGCGAGCTTCATCCGCGCGCAGAGCAAGGGCAAAGAGCGTATCATCCCGCTCTATCCCGCCGCCGTCAAGGCACTTTCGCACTACATGAAGGAGGTGCGTCCGCAGCTTTTGGCTGATCCGGAGGAAACGGCGCTGTTCGTCAACATGAACGGCGAGCGCATGAGCCGCCAGGGATTCTGGAAGATCGTCAAGCACTATCAGGAGACCGCCGGCATCTCAAAGGACATCACGCCGCATACGCTGCGCCACTCGTTTGCCGTGCACCTGCTCGAAAACGGCGCGGACCTGCGCTCCATTCAGGAGATGCTGGGCCACGCGGACATTTCCTCGACGCAGATCTACACGCATGTCGTCAAAAAGCACCTCAAGGACGTCTATCAGA
>OGXQ01002387.1_pt1 | contig 12817 bp, 9 predicted proteins | sample 1576291 | NCBI WGS metagenome assembly OGXQ01 (sample SAMEA3541575, study PRJEB24748) | human gut metagenome | biome: human gut; feature: human-associated habitat; material: faeces | place: China | collected 2012 | reverse complement strand
GGACGCCCAAGCGTCCAACTTCCCGTCCGCACCCCCATCCTGGCATTTGTCATGATTATGGTCTGGGGCCATCGTTAATTCCCTACGAGGCGTTGAATATCGACCTGAACATCATTGGATTCATCTACGTATATACGTTGATCACCTACTATCGCTGGTACATGCAACCGCTATCAACAAAAACCGCCCTGATTATCGCAACTGCCTGCACTCTGCTGTTGCTCGCATGGAACGTTTCGTCTGAGCTGTTATACACCGATAAGCACGCCGGAGAGTATCAGACTCTGATGTACATCATGGACAGAGAGTGGTCGCTGCCGATACTCGGCTTGAGCTTGGGTATGTTCATCATATTTTCCCGCATGCAGTTCCGCTCCCGGATAATCAACACGATCGCTTCATGGACGTTAGGTGTATATCTCATCACAGACCGCAATTACATACGAGACTTACTGTGGACCCAGTGGTTCGCCTTCGACAAGCTGAAGTGGCCTGATTTTTGTTCCGCCCTTACAGTGAGGCGGCTTGTGCCGCTTGATGTTGACAATACTCGGTTTCCACCGCTTCGGGTGTCCTGTAGCCCAGGGACTGGTGCAGGCGCTTCGAGTTCCACCACGAGACCCACCGGAACGTCGCCAATTCCAGGTCCTTCAGATCCGCGAAGGGTTTGCGCCGCCATACCAGCTCGGTCCTGTACGCGCCGTCGGCGCTTTCGGCCATGGCGTTGTCGTACGAGTCGCCGACGGTGCCGGTCGACGGCAGCATCCCATATTCCATAACCCTGGTGGTGTACACCGTGCCGGTGCACTGCGTGCCATGGTCGCTGTGGTGGATAAGACCATCCGCGCCGCCGCGGGACGCGGCCCATGAGATCGCCTGCTCCAACGCCTGCAACGGCAGCTCCTGCGTGTTCATGGTCATGGCGCACGCCCATCCCACGATCCGACGGGCGTACACGTCGGCGGCGAACGCCGTGCAGCCGAACGAGCCGTTGGCCATGCGCACGTGGGTGATGTCGGCCACGTGCAGGCGGTCCGGCGCACAAGCCTCGAACCTCCCGTCCACCGGATCCGGCCTGCCGCCCGTGCCCTTGGCGGGTTTCGTCGTCACCGGGGTTCTGCCGCGGCGCACGCCCCGGATGCCAAGCCCGCGCATGATGCTCATCACCCGGCCGCGGCCGACCCCGGCCGGATCCCAGCCCTGGGCGACCAGCTGCGCGTGCATCTTCCCGCAGCCGTACACGGCCATGAAGAAATCCGAGTGGATCTGGAGGATGTCGCGGGCCAGCGCCTCATGCCCCGCCCGCATGCGGCTGACGGGACGTGTTCTGAACATGCGGCAGCCGCGCGGCGTGAGAAACCCGCAGTCCAACGATTCGGAAAGGACCCTGCAGATCGGCCCGACCCTGAAACGGCTTCTGTGCTCGTCGACGTACGCGGCCATCAACGCCGTGCCGGGTCGAGCCTGCGACCATCACGGGTGACACTCACAATCGGCATGTACAGCAAGGAAGGCATGCCAGAGCGTTCTTACCATGCCGCTAGAGCATACAACCAGAAGTGGCGAGAAGAAGGAATCGGGGAGATTCGTCTTGTACAAACATATAAACGAACTAATGTAATTTTTGGACTTAAGAAAATTACATTAGTTCGCCAGTGGCCATACCCAGCTTCAGAACCGCCATATATCAAGCATTTCAAGACTAATGAAATTTCTGAGGTAACAAAAATTTACATTAGTTTGCTTCAGCACTCAACCAAGAAAACAGCCATCTACTCTTGAAGATGCCACTTAGCAGCCGAAGTAGCACCTTCTGAGTAAATCTTTCCTTGCTTCCGAAGACTCTGGAGCAGATAGCTCACCCGCTCTCCCTTCTGCTTGGCACTTAGCGCCCCTGGCAATGCATGATCAATGGCGTTGAGCACCTCAAGTCTTGAAGAAGGCCTAGATCGAAGCAGCTCCAAAATCAGTTCCTTGCATATCCTGTTATCCAAGCCCTTGCTGCGCACATACTCTTTCTGCTTGCCCATGGCGTTCGCCACATCCGACGAAATGATCAGACGGGGATAACGCCCCTCTACCAAGCCGCGTGACCTCAGCGAAACAGCCTGCTCCCTCTCTATCACCAAGCCCTTTTGAATCATGTCGAGCCATACCACACTCTGCAAATCCAAATCCGGGAAGGACGCAAGTAATTGCGAATATTTCTCATCGAGGATGGTACCATAGATCGAGACCGATACGCGAGAGCGATTCGACAAATCGTATGTGGGCAACGGCAGCCGGCGCTTCCTCTGCATCTCGAAAACATTCCTGATGCCGATGGCATTCTGATCAATCATGCCAACCTTGCTCATCGCCTTGGCAAGCAGAGAATTCCGATAATACGGAGGCTTGTACCCGACAGCCAGCGCAGCATCTATGCTTCCTGGAATGAACGACCCCTCATTCATAAACACAAGGCGGTCTTCATATTCCAAAAGATTGATCTTCCCCGACAAACGATAATCCTGATGTGCAATGGCATTATGCAATAGCTCTCGAATAATCTCCGGGCTATAGCGTTGCGCCACCTCGGGGAACAACGTATTTGGATCCGTGAAAAACCTGTATTTCTCGTTGCGAATCTTGCCAAGCACCTTGTCCACCTGCAATATGAACGGGGGCTCGAAATGCTCATATGAGACCACATCATTCGCCGAGTTATACAACGTCCAAGTGATGCGCGGCTCGATTCCACCAAGGAAAACCGTGGACTCAGGCTTACCAAGCAGCACCAGAGCGGCATTGGTCACATGTCCATGAATCAGGAGACCGATCTTGGTCAAAATCTCTTCAGACGAGAATCCCTCAATCGCCCGTTGCCTAGGCGCATACTTCTTCGAATACTCCTCGCAGGCAAAAGCCACGGCATCCGAATCAAGATCGCCAACATTGGCGTCATATGCAAGCTGACTGGACCAATCAGGTCTTGCTTGGGAATAGATTGCAGTCAGCTTGAAAGCAGGCATCTGCACAATGGATTCGTTCTCTCGAGAATAAGGAACGCCTTTCCAAGTAGTAGGCGTAGCGAATGATGCAGGGGGAATCTGAAAGACCACCACTCGCTGACGTTCTATCGTCAGCTCATATATTTCCTCGAACGTCATGCCGCTATTGGTATACAGCGCCACCTCATGCTTCAACTTGCGCAACCCGACACTTGGCTCATGCGCTTCCTTGCGGTATCCAGTCCCACATATCGTCCGATCGTTACGCACTCCGAAAAGAAGCCAGCCAGCATCGGCATGACGAAGATTGGCTTCATTGCTCAAAGCAGAGAAATACTTCCCCAAGTCGTCGAAATCGAAATTGTTCTTGGCGGACTTATACTCCACCACTTCTGTTTCCACATCAGACAGAAGTCTCTGAACCTTGTTCGCCACTTCCTCTGGCCGGTAAACCATAGCAGATCTCCAACTAATGTAAAATCGAACGAACTAATGTAATATTAGCGCTTCTTATGAACCTACCGACGAGCATGAAATCATGGCAATACGGCTCCCACGCTCCGAGAAGAAGACTACGGGGAAAGACTTGCCGCGAGCCTAGGACGAAGCCCCAAGCCGGCGAGCACAACACATGACCCTGTGATTTCCATGCAGTCGCCATGTCACCGGAAGACCGAGCACCTTAGCATCTTTGAAAACCGTTGAAATCATTGAGATTACGACACATTTCTCTGCTTCCCACTGGATTTCCATGCAAGCCCACTAGATTTCCATGTAGGTACAGTAGCTATCGAAGATTCGGAACCAATAGAGCTCCCCCAAGAAGCCAGAGCACTTTGAAAACACTAGGATTCCAGCATCCTTAGCCCCTCAATCGTGCACTTACCACTAGGTTCTCGCTACTTCCCACTAGGCAACCGGCAAATCACGACGAGCAAATACGCGTGGCTGAACGCCGGTGTCCTCTCTGGTCCAACCGCTGGCCCTGCACCAGAAATCAGCGAGCGCTTTCGCCCCATAGCATGACAATGCTTCGCGCTCATTGCCATCAATTTTCAATCAATCGGCCATTGCCGGCACCGTTCAAGACATCTGCTGCGCTCTCCGCATGAGGCCGACCACCAACTAGTTTGGCTATCTCCTTTTCGCATTTATGCATGTATCGCAAACTCTTCTCGAAAGAAGCAAGCTCGTTCTTGGCTTTCTTTTTCTCTTCCTTGTTTAGGCTGGAATCTTTGGAACGTTCGAAAAGTATGGCCTGTTGGATTTCCATCTGCCCGATTTGATTGGCCAATTCGTGTCGAATTGACTCAATCAACTCCTCTGCTTTATCGCCCTGGACCAATGAATCTTTGCAGAAAGTGAGGAGCTTGGCGCATTCATTAAGCGCAAACTCTCCCTTGGTTCCGGTCAGCAGCGCGGTAATGGCTGTCGCCGCACCACCACTAGCCAAACCCAGAGCCGCACCACCACCAGCGATTATCGCTGTTCCACCTGCCATGCCAAGCCCGCCAGCAGCCAACGATCCATATCCAACTGCCGCAAGACTGGCGCTGGTAAGGGCAGCACCGGATAATCCAGCAACAGACGAACCCGCAAGCACCGGTGCTATAACCGGAGCCATCGCAAATGCGACACCTCCAGTAGCACCCATAATTGCCACAGTTCCCGCAGCACCGATGATTTTCCTGTTACGACTGCCGTCCAAGATGCTCGCGTTCCGCCTCAAGGCTTTGGCAACATATTTCACAGACGATTTGTCCGGATCACCGAACACCTCACACCACATTTCGTCAAGAATCTTCGAATCAAACGAAGGACTCTTACCTTTCTTGCCAGTTTCGTCTTCACCAGATTCAATCAGCTCATACGGCTTAAACCGAGCAAGCTCAATCAGAACCAGTCGCTTCCAAAGATCGCCATCTCTTGCTACGAGATCCTCTGCCTCCTGCTTCACTTGACCGAGATTAAGCAGATGACAGCCCTCAGGAAGTCGCTTACCCCATTGATCAAGCCATTGCTCCTTATCAGCACGACTCTTTGGTTTACCTCGCTCGATGTCCTTATAAACGGACAACCGCTCAATAGAGAACAAAACAGACTGATGCTCAGGCTTCAGCAACAGCAGATTCAATGCCACCTGACCGTCAGCCACATCCTCCTGTTGCGATCTCGCATGCTCGCCCCTGTGCTCCCACACTGTTTTGGCATCGACGCCCACCGCGAAGACCAAGCGGGCAACACCCACGTAATTGATTCTCAGAATGAATTCCTTGACGCCTTCTTTCGGCTCATCCTGTAACCCGACCAGTACAGCCCGAATGGCGGCATCAACTGTATCAACCGCAGTGAAAGTCGCCGAAGCAATGGACATCATGCGCACGACTCTGGGATTATTGAACAGAAGGAACTCAGCTACATCTAGCTTCCTCAAGTCACCCAACGACCTGACATCAATCCGCCTCACCTCAAGGTAAAGTTGACGGAGGAAATAGCAGCAGCGCGTCAAGCATTCGTTCAACAGCACAGGAAGAGACTGACGTCCCAACTCATATACGACACCAATCTCGGTACGGAGGTTAAACCTTCGCGACTCTTTATGTCCATCCGCATCGACTCGCGCAAAGACTGTCCCGTTGAACATCTTTGCAATGAATTTACGCAACCCCAAGTCAGGGTCCATAGCATTCCTGAACACAGGAAGGGCGGAAAGCTCTTTCATCAGGGAAAGGATAGGACCCGGGATTCCTGTACCTGCACCAGGATTCGAACTAGAGCCTGCCATATCGGATACCATGTGGAAGAACCAACCCACAATGCCCAAGAACAGCTTCTCGCAGAAGCCCCCTCCAATCAACCCCTCATCAAACCATCGCGCATCCACAGGAACTGCGATGAACTCACCGTACTGATCCGTCCCGTATATCTTCCCTGTGAACTGAGTAAGCACCGAGAACGCAAGCCCCACCGGAGAAAAGTGATGGGAAAAATCCCTGAGATGATGCTGCAAACCACCACCCATATCCGCTGTGACCTTATCGCCGACAAACGGATGTTCTTTCTCCAAGAAAGCAATCGCATCATGTAGAGACTCGCCCTTGAAATTCGAATGCTGTTTTGCGACCCAGATAACAAACTCGTTTACCCTGTTTGAACCCCATTCGCTGGCTCTGTCTAACGAAAACTTGCCAACAAAGAATGAATCGCACAATCCCGCGATCACGCCACAGGCAGCAGCTATTTTATAGTCAAACAAGGGATCATCTTGGAGCTTGTCACCACCAATATCTTCTTCGATATACTCGATGTAAATCCCGTCTTCAAAGCCCCTCGCTCCTCCGGCAATGCTTGCACCTGCTTCTACACACTTGGTGTCAACGCTTTCCAGAGAATATTCAACGGAAAGCAAAGCACCCCCGTATCGCGATGAAACTTCAAGCTTCCTTGCCATCAGCAGTCCTTTCCATTACTCAATGTATGAGAGACTACTCTTCTATGATAAGTGGCTCTGAACAGCATTAACTAATCAGAAGCCGATTAATACCCCACTCATCGACGCCTAACACATCGGTGACGATATCCAAAAAAGTATCCGATACCAAGTAGCAAAATAAGCAGAGGGCACAAGATAGGCCACGCACAAACCACAGGCATAAGCCACTCTCATTACCACAGATTCAACTCGACCACCACGCCCTCTCAAACCCTTGCAGCAAGAACGCTAGATCTGCACAAATTCCCAAGACAAGTTCAATTACAGGTATTGCTCTAGCCATTCCGGCATGGAGAGATCTCCTACAGCCCAAGAACAAACCTCAGTTTTGTCTTCGTCGTGAACATTTTCATCACCATCGAAGAACTTCGCCTTGCGGCACTTGTACTGAACCACCGTATCGCCTTCTCGCCAGTACTCGTTCCAATACGTTTCCTTGCCAAAGCCTTTCCAACTATTAGTTCCTTGATTTTTCATTGCTGGTGCAACGCTTGTGGATGATGTGGGCCCATGGGTTCCCGGTACGATGGTGTTTGCTTACGGCAACCGGGTATCGGGAGGTCCCATGGGCCGGTACGCCCGCCTTGCCTTGGCCGAGCGCGAGGAAATCGTGTTGCTGAGGCGCGGGGGGCTGCGGCGGGATGGGCGGAGCGGCGGGCGGAGACGAAGCGACCGTCAGCAAGGAGATGGCCGGAAACTCGTTCGCCGTTAGCTCGGGGCGGTGCCATCGTGCATCGACCGCCCAGCGTGGCCGCGAGTCCCGAAGGGTTTCCTGCGTGCGGCCCGGGATCCTCGACGGCGAGCGAGGGGCGGGGCTTGTGCGGCGTCTTGTCGTGCGGGAGCATTGGTCGCCCGGGCGGATCGCGGGCGGGATCGCGGTCGAACGGCCGGGACTGATGGTCTTTGCGTCCGCGATCCACCGGGCGATCAACGAGCGGCGGCTTGATCCACCCGGCCTGACGCGTGCCCGCCGTGGAATCAGGGCGCGTCTGCGTCATAAAGGCAAACGCCGGCACGGGAGGGGCGGGCCGGAGGAACGGCGTGGCGAGATCCCGGGCGCCCGTCCCATCGGGCAACGTCCCGAGATCGTGGGGGAACGTTCCGGGCTCGGCGACCGGGAAGGCGACGCCGTCGTCGGCAAAGGCGCCGGGGCGTGCCTCGTCACGCTCGTGGACCGCAGAAGCGGTCTGCTCTCCGGAGGACGCTGTGCCGCGCATGCCAGACGCGACGTTGCCGATGTGGGGATCGGCGCGCTCCGAAGGCATCCGGGGAGCCGGACCGTGATCCTGGACCGGGGTATGGAGTTCGCTGACTTCGAGAAGGTCGAACAGGCCACCGGCGCGGTGTTCTGCTCCGCCCTGTCCCTCCATCCATGGCGGCGCGGCGGCAACGGGAACACCAACGGGCTGATTCGTGAGTGTTTCCCCAAGGGCGCCGGCTTCACCGCCGTCGGCGAGCAGGAGGTCCGGGCCGTGTACGATGCCATCGATCACAGACCACGCAAACGCCATGGATACCGGACACCCTGGGAAGTCCACCATTCAACGGTGTTGCACTTGCTCTGACGATTCAAGCCAGCTTAATGAGGTTAACCACCCAATTACCGTGCTGTTCTACGGCGACCATTTGCCAGGCTTTTATTCCACCGCATATTTTGATAAAAAGAACATCCTCGGATTGCATGAGACTGACTATTTCATTTGGCCCAACCAAGCATCATGCTCGACTAACACAAAGCTTGACGCCGTTTCCAGCGACTACACATCATCCAACTATTTCTCCGTTCAGCTCGCCGAACATCTTAATGCAAAAGTCAGTCCGTGTCTTGCGTTTCTCACTGAAATGCATCAGGCAATGTCCGTGCCGGATTCTTCAGGCAGCAGCGCTCCGACCTATCTGGACGCGAACGGCAATCTCATCAAGAAAAAGAATCTCTCGAAGCAGGCCAAGCAATTACTCCATGACTATCAGCTCATTCAATATGACATGAGTGTCGGCAAGAATTACCTGAAAGACACCGGCTTTGTCGATCTGCCGGAGTGGCCCGTCTACAAAAGGTTAGGATTACGGCAGCAATGGGAAAGGCAGTTTGGTTATGAAAATCGCGGTTGCAGGAACCGGCTATGTTGGATTGTCCGTCGCGTTGCTGCTTTCCCAGCATAACGAGGTGCATGCGCTCGACATCATTCCGGCGAAGGTCGAATTGCTGAACAACGGCAAGAGTCCTATCGTCGATCCGGTAATCACCGATTTCCTGGTGGGGAACGCATCTGGCGAGCGTCCGCTCGATTTCCACGCCACCATCGACGCGCAGGAAGCGTACACGGATGCCGATCTCGCTGTAATCGCCACGCCTACGAATTACGACGAGAAGAAGAATTATTTCGATACTTCCAGCGTCGAAGCTGCGATTGCGTCAGTCCGCCAGTATTCGCCGCACGCTTGGATCGTCATCAAATCGACGATTCCCGTTGGCTACACGCAGCAATTGCGCAAAACCCTCAATGACAATCGCATCCTCTTCTCTCCCGAATTCCTGCGTGAAGGACATGCGCTGTATGACAATCTGCATCCAAGCCGTATTGTGGTGGGCGCCCCACAGGACGATGCTGAATCCATCAAGGCTGCACGTAAGTTCGCGCATCTGCTTGCCGAGGGCGCAGACCCAGTTGAAGCCACCAGCGCCAATCATGATGGCAGTACCGGTATCCCCACGCTGGTGGTCGGCACCACCGAGGCTGAGGCCATCAAACTGTTCGCCAACACCTACCTAGCGCTTCGCGTGGCATATTTCAACGAATTGGACACCTACGCGGAAAGCCGCGGACTGAACACTCGCGAAATCATTGACGGCGTTTGCTTGGATCCGCGCATCGGCGACGGTTACAACAATCCCAGCTTCGGCTATGGCGGCTATTGCCTGCCGAAAGACATCAAGCAGTTACTTGCCAACTACAATCAGGTGCCGCAAAACCTTATCGAAGCCATTGTGGACGCAAACCGTACACGCAAGGAATTCGTGGCTTCCGAAGTCATGGAACGTATCAAGGACATTCAGGATCCTGTTGTCGGTATCTACAGACTGACTATGAAGTCCGGTTCCGATAATTTCCGCCAGTCCGCCATTCAGGACGTGATGAAACAGTTCAAGGCCAATGGCATCCCCGTGCTCATCTATGAACCCACGTTGGACAAGCCCGACTTCCAAGGCAGCGAAGTCACCCATAACCTTGCCGGTTTCAAGACCCGTGCATCCGTGATCGTCGCCAACCGTTGGAACAGCGACCTCGCTGACGTGGATACCAAGGTCTACACCCGAGATCTGTTCCGCAGAGATTAACTCCACGCACAATCGAATACTTGATTATCGCATCTTGAATAAAGCTTCCCTATTTGATAGACGTGATAGCATCACAGGTGGATAACGCTTAAATTCCGATACATGTACTTTTGGTCCGGAGAAACTATGCCCAATATAGAACCACTTATTTCCATCATCGTTCCCGTCTACAACTCGGAAAAATACTTATCACGCTGTATTGAATCCATTCTTGCCCAATCATTCAAAAATCTTGAAATAATTCTCATTGATGATGGCTCCAAAGATGCATCATCAAGTATCTGCGATTCCTACGCAGCTAGCGATTCACGAATCAAAGCAATCCACCAAAAAAATGGCGGAATTGCCAAAGCGCAAAATACCGGTTTGGATATCGCTCACGGGGACTATATCGCTTTCGCAGATAATGACGATATACTCGACAGGCATAACATCGAATACTTACTGCATGCTTTACAAATCACTGGTGCAGATATGAGCAAAGCAAGGTGGCAGCAATTCGGCGTTTCCCAATTAGAAAATATCTCGCATCAAGCTTTGCAAGGCACTGTCGCACCAAAAATGATAAGTGTTTTCAACAGTCCGTTGCTTGCTTATCAAACGGTATTCAGCAAAATTCTCCGATTGATAGGAGAATATACCGGACATAATACAGAAGCACGATATTTTAACGAAGCGAACTGGTGTCGTCTGTACAAACGTGAGTTGTGGGATGGCATTCGGTTCCCAGAGGGGATGTATGCGCAGGATGTGATGGTCGCAGGCCGACTGTACGCGCGTATGAACAAAGTAGCCGATATTGATTGCGTGTTGTATTATTGGCTGCAATCTGCAGGCTCTGTAACACACAAGGAACGTAGTTTCAGCTTCTACCATGACAACGTGGCGGCTGGAATCACAAATTTCGAATATGCGCTTGAACACGGTGTGATGCCGGCGCGTAGCTACTACACGCTGATCGGTTCCGTCAATGAGGAAGCAACTGCACCAGATATCAACGAGTCTAGCAACCGGATTCAGTACGAGGCAGATCTGAAAAAGAAAGCCGAGCTTCTTGAACGTCTGACTACGTATCAACGTCTACAATGCGCGGCACTACAAAAAATCCGCCTGTTTGAGAAGGGTATATACGATCGTATCGCTTTCGTCAATCGAACGAGGATTCATGGCTGCAATCTGCATGGCCACTGCGTGCCCAAATTCCTCAGCCACTTTCTTGTTCAAAGCAACCATGGTACAAAGTTGGTTCTTGTTCTGATGGTTGTACACAGCGATGTCCTCACCTTCAATCACCATATAACCGTCCAACTCCATTTTTTCTCCGGTGATACCGCTACGGTCAACCACGGCATCTGCCACAGTCGCCTTACCCATCGGCAAAGCCTTCACCTCGTCCAAAGTCTTACATTTGTTAGCTACAGCCAAATCAAGAATATCCTTCGCCAGCTTCACGAAATCTTCGTTCTTGGCTACAAAGTCCGTTTCACACTTCAAAGCGATAATCGCACCGAAACCATTCTCAGCCTTTACCAGCACACAGCCTTCTGCAGCCTCGCGGTCTGAACGCTTAGCAGCTACGGCCTGACCTTTTTTACGAATGATTTCCATTGCTTTCTCGATGTCATTGCCAGCTTCTTCCAAAGCCTTCTTGCAATCCATCATACCCGCTCCCGACATTTGACGGAGCTTGGTAATATCTGCCATTGTAACAGCCATAATCTTATCTTGTATTACGTGTGATTAAATCAATTATGCTTCAGCTTCAGCCGTGTCGACAGTTTCTTCCTCTGCCTCTCCCGACTTCTCTACACGAGCCTTAGCCGTACGTTTACTGGGTTTGTTTTCCGCCTCGCCAGCAGCCTCCACATCCACTTTTTCTGCCTTACGTTCTTCCAGACCTTCAGCAATAGCCGCACAACAAGCTTCGAGTATCACCTCAACACTCTTGTTTGCATCATCGTTTGCCGGAATAACGAAATCGATGTTATCAGGATTTGAGTTCGTATCTACGATAGCAAACACAGGGATACCCAAACGGTTAGCTTCGCGGACAGCAATCTGCTCTTTCAATACGTCTACCACGAAAAGTGCAGACGGAAGACGAGTCAAATCGGCAATAGAACCCAAGTTCTTCTCCAACTTGGCACGTTGGCGGGAGATCTGAAGAATCTCGCGCTTTGACAAATTGGAATAAGTCCCGTCAGCCGTCAACTTATCGATATTGGCCATCTTCTTCACAGCCTTGCGGATGGTCGGGAAGTTGGTCAACATACCACCCGGCCAACGTTCGATTACATAAGGCATGTTCACAGCCGCAGCTTTCTCAGCTACGACCTGCTTAGCTTGTTTTTTAGTAGCAACGAACAAAATCTTCTTTCCCGATTTTGCGATTTGTTTCAAAGCCTCTGCGGCATCGTCGATTTTAGCCACAGTCTTATGGTGGTCGATGATATGAATACCATTACGTTCCATAAAGATATAAGGAGCCATTGCCGGATTCCATTTTCTTTTCAAGTGGCCGAAGTGGCAACCAGCTTCCAATAAGGTATCAAAATTAGTTCTAGACATTATTTTTTCTTTTTTAATCGTTTACTTTCTTTTTTGTTTTCTCAACCAACCCACAGGTAGTCCCTAAGAATCCCACGGGTTTAGATACTAAACGTTTATGCAGCTCGATAAACGGCCGATATTAACGTTTACTGAACTGGAATCTACGACGTGCTTTCGGACGTCCCGGTTTCTTACGTTCAACAGAACGAGAATCGCGAGTCATGAAACCTTCAGAACGAAGAGCCTTCTTATCTTCCGGATTGATTTTAACCAGTGCACGAGCGATAGCCAGACGCAAAGCCTGAGACTGACCAGTGAAACCACCACCGCACAAGTTAACTTTGATATCATATTTTTCAGCCACTTCCAATTTGTTCAACGGCTGTTTAACTACATACTGAAGAATAGTTGATGGAAAGTACTGTGCAAGGTCTCTCTTGTTAA
>OGXQ01002382.1_pt1 | contig 12843 bp, 7 predicted proteins | sample 1576291 | NCBI WGS metagenome assembly OGXQ01 (sample SAMEA3541575, study PRJEB24748) | human gut metagenome | biome: human gut; feature: human-associated habitat; material: faeces | place: China | collected 2012 | reverse complement strand
CTTGGCGATCACGTCCCGGTGGAACGCCTCCACCGCCGACAGATCCTCCGGCGACGAGAGCAGCACCTCGTTCGTGTAGCCGACGGCCCGGCCGGCTTTGTCCCCGTTATCGGGGAGGCCGGGCTCCACACGGCAGATGCTGACGTCCGCGGCGTAGCGGCCGGTGTAGCCGATCTCCACCGCGGCGACCTCCTCCGGCGCGGGCACGCGGCTTTCATAGCCGAACGCGCCGGTCATCGGGATGAGGGAGACGAGCACGACGCCGGCGACCGTCGCCGCGCCCAGCGGCAGGCTGCGCACGAGCGTCTTGAAGCCGCGGTTGAGGACGACCTCGGCCACCGCGTAGGCGAGCGCGCCGATGAGCGCCGTCCAGAGCAGGAAATCGGTCCGCCCGTGGCTGCCGGAGCAGGCGATCAGCCCGGCGGTGCCCGCCAGCTTGACCAGCGCCTGCAGGACGCCGCGCGAGGAGGTGGTCTCCGCGACCTCGGTCCTGCGGCGGCGGTAGACGCGCACGGCGGCCAGGAAGATGAGCAGTCCGAGCGCCAGCCAGACGAGCAGCGCGAGGTTCGCGCCCGGCAGGCGGCCCGGCCCGAACAGCCTGATCGGGGAGGAGGCGCCGAGCGTCCCGTCCGCGATGGCGAACCGTTCGATCATCAGCGTCACGGGGGAGAGCCTGGTTACGAAGGTGAGCGCGTCCACCCCCGCGCTCCAGCCGAAGAGAAAGAGCTCTGTGACGGTGAGCCCCAGCGCCGAAAGGACGGGAGCGGCGAGCAGCAGGGTCCCCGACAGCACGAAGGTGTCGAAGACGGTGCCGACGCAGACCGAGACAAAGGTGGTGACCGCGTAGATCGCAAAGCCGCAGATCATCCAGCCGAGCGCGTCGAGCCAGAGGTAGGCGGTCACGTCGGGCAGAAAGCCGAATTTTGCGATCTGCACAGCCATGATGAAGAGGTTGGAGGCGGCCAGCGGAAGCCCGACGATCGTCATGCCCACGGCGGCGTTTGCCGTCAGGAGCGTCCCGCGGGAGACGGGAATCGCGTGGTAGACGTCGGACGCCTTTTTGGAGTGCATGTAGCTGTTGAGCACGAGGGCGAGAATCATGGGCGCGAGCAGCGCGATCATCAGGAAAAAGACGATCGACACGCCCGCGAAGTTGCAGCCGAGGCCCTCGAAGCTGTAGAAATACATCGGGTTTTGGGCGAGCGTTTCGGACGCGTACGCCTGGATGCGGGCGGCCTCGGCCGGGTCCACCCGCTTGAACGCCTCGAGCGCGAAGAGCAGCGGGTAGCAGACCGCCACAAGCGCGGAATAGAGCCAGAGGTAGCCCCGGTTGCGGTGCAGGATGTCCCGGTAGAGCTCGCGGAACCGGCCGGGCTTAGAAGAGGATGTTGTTGTAGTCATATCCGACCGCCTCCATTTCATGAATGAATACCTCCTCGAGGGTGAGCGGGACCCCTTCCGCAAAGACGGCGCCCTGCCGCAGCAGATAGTCCGACGCCTCGGCGGAATTTCCCCGCACGACGAGGGTCACGAGGCTGCCCGTGCGGACCGCCTGCATGATGTTGAGCCCCGCAAGCGCCGCGTCGTCCATCCCCTGCGGGAAGGCTGCGTGCACCTTGCAGAAGCCGAGCTTGAGCTCGTCGAGCTCCCGCTCGAAGGCCAGCATGATGGCGGCTGCCACCTGGGAGTGGTCGCGTCCGCTGATGCCCAGATAGGCGTCGGGCTTGCGCATGGCAAGGTCGGAGAAGAGCGAGGCGTCCAGGGTGGTGTCGTCCTGCGGTCCGGTGTAGACTATGCGATAGGATATATTTTTACCTGCCTCTCTGGCTGCGTCTATGGCGCGGCAGAGGGGAGCGATTTTCATAAAGTTGGGGCGTGCGCCCGATACGATGGTTATTTTCATTGCTGATATAAATTGGCGGTACAAAAATACACTTTCTTAGGGAAATTATTTGTTACTTTGCAAAAAAAAGAAATGCTCTCATGCCAACATTTGTTCAGATACTCGACTTTATCGGTACATTTGCTTTCGCCATCAGCGGCATACGGCTGGCTTCGGCGAAACGTTTCGACTGGTTCGGCGCTTACGTCGTGGGTTTCGTAACGGCCATCGGCGGCGGTACGATACGCGACCTGCTGCTGGATGTGACTCCCGGCTGGATGACCGACCCCATTTATCTGATATGTACCGGACTGGCATTGCTGTGGGTTATCTTCTTCGGAAAGCACCTTATCCATCTGCACAATACATTCTTTATATTCGACACCATCGGTCTGGCACTGTTTACGGTGGTGGGCGTGGGCAAGAGCTTGGCGCTGGGCTATCCTTTCTGGGTGGCCATTATCATGGGCAGCATCACCGGAGCCGCGGGCGGTGTGATACGCGATGTGTTTATCAATGAGATACCGCTCATATTCCGTAAGGAGATTTATGCGATGGCGTGCGTAGTGGGCGGTACGATGTATTGGATTTGCGGGCTTGCCGGCATGCAGTCTTACGGCTGCCAGGTGATAGGCGGGATATCCGTGTTCATCACCCGTATTCTGGCCGTGAAATATAAGATTTGCCTGCCCATACTCTCGGGCAACGATGAGGAAGGGCAGGAGAAAGAGGGGTGACTTTATACTTTATACCTTCTCTCTCATACCTCATACTATTTCTTTCTCATAACTCATATGGCTGTATTTTGTTTATCTTATGGTAATATTGGCATAAATTATAGCCAAAATCGTACGCCGATTATAGTCAAAATTGTACTTCCTGCTGAAAACCAGCCGCTTTATCTCACCTGAAAACTGTCAAGATAGGGGGTGAAATCTGTCAAATGATAGTTTTCACCCCAAAGAATACCCGTATTCCAGCCCTCAGGACTTGGAAACTTCCGTATACTTGCAACCACTAAACCGAAACGAATATTAACCATTTTAAAAAATTAGCAAAGTATGAATACTTACAGTTTTAGAAAAGATTTACTTGCCGTGCAAGAAGAACTGCTTCGCTTTGCATACAAATTAACGGCCGACCGGGAAGAAGCGAATGATTTGTTGCAGGAGACCTCTCTTAAAGCCTTGGACAATGAGGATAAATATGAACCCGACACCAACTTTAAAGGTTGGATGTATACCATTATGCGTAACATCTTTATAAATAACTACCGGAAGATAGTCCGTGAACAGACTTTCGTAGACCAGACCGATAACCTGTATCACCTGAGCATGCCGCAGGATTCCGGTTTCGCCAGCACCGAAGGCGCATACGACCTGAAAGAAATGCACCGCATCGTCAACTCATTGCCGCGTGATTATAAAGTACCCTTCTCCATGCATGTTTCCGGATTCAAATACCGCGAAATAGCCGAACGCCTCGGACTCCCCCTCGGAACGGTAAAAAGCCGCATCTTCTTTACAAGACAGAAACTGCAGAAAGAATTGAAGGACTTCATTTAGTGCCTGTCCGGTTTCTGCCCAGTAAGTTTTTGGGTGCTGTTTCTCTGAGGAGCATAGCGGGCTGTGTGACGGATAAAAAGAGGAAAACAGCGGTGAGGTGAAAGAAAAAGTGTAGAGAGAAAGAGGCCGCAAAAAACAGGGTGCGATACGGGCAGTCTAAAGTAGTACTTTAGAATCGCCAAGTAGTACTTTAGACTTCTAAAGTGCCACTTTGGATGTCTCAAGTCAAACGTTGCGTCCCTTGTTCCTCAATTTCTTATTTCCCAATTTACCAAATGATATAAAACATATCTTTCAAGTGAATATTTATGGGGTTATTTTGACTATATGTCAGAATAATCCTTTATATTTGTATATATCAAGTTAACCGAGTGAACAAATAGCTAATTACCTATTACAATGAAAAAGGAAATCAAATTCAGTCTTGTTTACCGAGATATGTGGCAGTCGTCCGGTAAATACCAGCCGCGAGTAGACCAGTTGGTACGCATCGCGCCGTTGATAATCGAAATGGGCTGTTTTGCCCGGGTCGAGACCAACGGCGGAGCTTTCGAACAAGTGAACCTTCTCTATGGCGAGAACCCCAACAAGGCAGTACGTGCCTTTACCAAACCCTTTAATGATGCAGGCATACAGACCCACATGCTCGACCGCGGACTGAATGCGCTGCGTATGTATCCCGTTCCCGCCGATGTGCGCCGCCTGATGTATAAGGTAAAGCATGCACAAGGTGTGGACATCACCCGTATTTTCTGCGGACTGAATGAAACGCGCAACATCATCCCTTCTATCCGCTATGCGCTCGAAGCAGGCATGATACCGCAGGCAACGCTCTGTATCACCCATTCGCCCGTGCATACGGTAGAGTACTATGCACACATTGCCGACCAGCTCATTGAGGCGGGAGCACCCGAAATCTGTTTGAAAGATATGGCAGGCATCGGCCGTCCGGGTATGCTGGGCGAGCTGACAAAGGCTATCAAGGAGAAACATCCCGATGTACTGATACAGTATCACGGGCATAGCGGTCCGGGGCTTTCAATGGCATCCATCCTTGAAGTATGCGAGAACGGCGCCGATATAATAGATGTGGCTATGGAGCCCATGTCATGGGGAAAGGTGCATCCGGACGTTATTTCCGTACAGGCCATGCTGCGCGACAAAGGCTTCCAGGTGCCCGACATCAACATGAAAGCCTATATGAAAGCCCGTGCCATGACGCAGGAATTCATAGACGATTTCCTCGGTTACTTTATGGACCCCACCAACAAGCATATGTCATCCCTGCTCCTGAAGTGCGGGCTTCCGGGCGGTATGATGGGTTCCATGATGGCAGACCTGAAAGGCGTGCACTCCGGCATCAACCTGATACTGAAAAGCAAGAACCAGCCCGAACTCAGCATAGACGACCTGCTGGTAATGCTTTTCGATGAAGTGGAATATGTATGGCCCAAGCTGGGCTATCCGCCTTTGGTGACTCCGTTCAGCCAGTACGTCAAGAACGTGGCGCTGATGAACGTGATGCAACTGGTGAAAGGCGAAGAACGCTGGACGATGATTGACAACCATACGTGGGACATGATTCTGGGCAAGAGCGGACGCCTGCCGGGTAAGCTGGCTCCCGAAATCGTAGAGCTTGCCAAATCCAAAGGTTACGAATTTGTCGACACAGACCCGCAGTCCAACTATCCGGATGCTCTGGATGAATACCGCAAGGAGATGGACGAAAACGGCTGGGAGTATGGCGAGGACGATGAGGAGCTCTTCGAGCTGGCTATGCACGACCGGCAGTACCGTGACTATAAGTCGGGCGTTGCCAAGAAACGTTTCCGCGACGAGCTGGAGCGTGTAAAGGACGCTTCCATGGCAAAGAGCGGATATTCGGAAGAGGAGATAAAGAAACTGAAACGCGCCAAAGCCGATCCTATCATAGCCCCGTCCAAAGGGCAGGTGCTTTGGGAGGTATCCGTGGAGGGTCCGTCTTCCGCGCCGTTTATCGGACGTAAGTATCAGCACGACGAGGTATTCTGCTATGTCTCTACACCGTGGGGCGAGTACGAAAAGATAATGACCGGTTTTACGGGCCGTGTTGTGGAAGTATGCGCCCAGCAAGGTGCCAACGTCAATAAGGGAGACGTCATAGCGTATATCCAGCGGAGCGATATCTTTGCATAATGATTGATACAGGTGTGTCAAGGCTTATCCGGGACTTGACACACCTGTTTGTTTCAGGTATTTATTTATCAGTTCTTTCAATATCTCCTGCGTATAGGGCTTTGTCAGGAAATCATTGCATCCTGCATCGAGAGCCGCTTGCCTGTCATGTTCGTAGGCATAGGCGGTAAGAGCTATGATGGGTATCCCGGGCGAAAGCTCGCGGATGATTTTCGTTGCGTCCAGTCCGTTGAGGTTGGGCATTTTCATATCCATCAGAATTAAATCCGGATGCAGCTCCTCGAACATGGTTACGGCTTCCATGCCGTCCTTGGCGCGTTCCAGGTGGTACGACTTTCCTAATATTGCTTTGACAAGGATATAGTTGCTGTCCGTATCTTCGGCTATCAGGATAGTGGGCTGCCGGGTGCTCTGGGATGCTCCGGTTGTTTGTGTCGCTTGGTGTTCGTGCGTTTCTTCATCAGGGCCGTAAGTATTGTTGCCTGTTTCTGCATTGCCGGGAGTGTTGAAACCGGTTTCGGATACAGGGTTCTGTTCTTCCGCCGTTTCCCTTTTGTCTTTTGCCAGAGGCAGGGTAAAGGTAAAAGTCGTTCCTTTCCCCACTTCCGAACAGACGGAGATGGTTCCGCCCAATCGTTCGATAATGGTTTTGCAGATAGACAGTCCCAATCCCGTACCTTGCGCAAAGGTATTCACCTTTACAAAGCGCTCGAAGACCTTTGCCAGTTTGTCAGTTTGGATGCCGATGCCGGTGTCGCTGACGTAAAATTCTATTCCGTTTCCTTTGCGGCGGTATCCGTAGCCGACGCTGCCTCTTGTGGTGAATTTGAAGGCATTTCCGATGAGGTTCGATATTACCTGGAAGATGCGGTTCTTGTCGCCTTCAACGACAATCTCCTCGTCCGAGGCCTCGTAAACAAGCTCCACACCCTCGGGGCAGCGGAATTTCAGTGCATCGTGTATTTCCTTGCAGAGCGGGTGCAGGCGTACCGGGGTGATGGTGAATTCTACCATGCCCGCTTCAATCTTGGAGAGGTCCAGGATTTCGTTTATCAGTTGCAGAAGCCTTTCGTTGTTGGCTTCCACGATGTCGTAGTAGTCTTGCCGCTCCTCGGCGTCTGTGCTCTCGGCAATGATTCTGGAAAAACCTACGATGGCGTTGAGCGGGGTACGTATCTCGTGGCTCATATTGGCAAGGAAAGCCGATTTCAACTGGTCGGAAGTCTCTGCTTTCTCTTTGGCTACGAGCAGTTCCCGTTTCATCCGTTCCATTTCGGTGATGTCCCATTCGATACTCAATAGGATAGGTGGGAAGTCGCTGCTTTCAATACGCATCTTCCGTTTGTCCAGAAAGATGGATTTACCGTTCTGGTCGTGCTCTTCGGTAATCCAGTGCTTTTCGATTCCGGTCCGGGCTATTTCAACATCCTGCTTTCTCTTCTCTTGTGCCAGCTCGAGGGGATAGAAGTCGAAATCGTCTTTGCCCAATGCCTCTTTAAGGGGAATGTTGCGGTTGTACGATTCGCGGTTGCGGTACAGGTATTTAAAGCCGCTTTGGATGTCCTTGACAACGATACCGGCAGGAAGGTTTTCGATGGTCTTGTCCAGAATCTGGCTGAACCGTTTGATTTGCTGCTCGTTCCTGATGCGTTGGGTGATGTCCCGGCTGAATCCCCATAGGATGGCCTCGCCTTTGTCGCTTGTCACCCAATAGGCACTTCCTTCCATAGCCAGCACTTCGGGGTGTTCGGGCAGGGGATGGTAGAGGATGAAGCCGTTACGTTTTTCTCCCTTTCTGAGTGACTTGATTAATCTTTGCCAGGAATTCTCGTCTTGTTGTGCATTTGCGTTTATCCGGTAGATGTTCAGTGTGCTGACGTCGTCCGTTATGCTGATGTTGTGATGCTCCCGGAAACGGCGGTTGGCAAAGACGAGCGTACCGTCTTCACGGGCGGCAAATATGTCTTCGGTGGAGTTATTGATGGCGTGTGTCAGCAGGGTGATGTCATTGCGCCGTTGCTGGATGTCGGTAATGTTCTGTATGTAGCCTTCCAGAATGCCGGTTCCGTCGGGGAGTGTTTCGTGCGAGAAGGTTTTCAGGCGGATATAGAATATCCGTTTCTTGAAAAGGATGCGGTAGTCTATGCTGTTTTCTGTATTTCCCTGAAGGTTCTGTGCCAGCCACTTGCCGAATATTTCCCTATCCTCGGGCAGGATGTACATAGTGTAGTCCTGAAGCGGAATTTCCTGTTCCTCTGCAGTGCACATTACACCGGAGTGACCGGTGTAGTAGAAGCATTGCCTGCCGGAGTTGTATTTCCATCTTCCGATGAGGGCGGCTTTCTGTATTTCATTAAGTTCGTGGTTTTTCTTTTCCAGTTCCCGTTTGCGCTGGCTACGTTCGGTGATGTCGCGGTATTGGCAGAGCACCATATCTTCGTAGGGGCGCATGATGCACTTAAAGAAGTAGGTCTCGCTGCCGATAGTCAGTTCGTAGTTCCGGGCGGAAACTTCCTTGTACGCAAGTACTTTCTTGAATTCGGGGTAAACCTGCCGGTAGGTAACAGACGGTAGCAGTTGGAGTATGTTCCTGCCCAGTAACTGATTTTCTTTCAAAAACCACAAGTCTGCGTTATGTACTGCGATGTCCACGCAGATGCCGTTTCTGTCCAATAAAATCATGGTGTCCGATGTCAGCTCCAGCAGCTTTTCGGCATTCTCCGCGTTTTTCAGGATGTTTTTCATAGTTCTCTTGTTTTATGCCCTCCGTGCTTTTTCCCATGCGCCGCCGGCCTGCCCCCGCCGTTTGCGCAGGTAGTTGAAGCCGCGGACAACATTAATGTTCATGAAAAGAAAATAATAAGGAACAAAGAGTATTTTATTCTTGATACGTTTTGCTGACAGGTAATGCCCCCAGCTCGCCATGAAGTAGAACAGTGCTTGCAGCAACCAAATGACGGCATAGAGCAGAGGGGTGTTTGACGTAAAAATGAGAATCGTATTGAGGGGGAACAGCAGGAACAACAGTACGGGCGTAAGCGACCATCTCAGTACGCGGTGGGATATGTATTGAAAACAAAACACACCGTAGCGCAGCGGATTGAGCAATGCACGCAGACGCCAGACGGACTGTAAGCCGCCAGCAGCGATACGCACTTTGCGTTTTTCTTCTTCGTGCATGTCTGCCGAACCGTTTTCTACGGCATAGGCATCGGCGCAATAAGCGATGGTATATCCGCGCATCACAATGCGCAGGGAGAGGATGAAGTCGTCCAGCAGTGTGTCGGCAGGCATCTCCTCGAACAGCTCGCGACGGATGGCAAACAACTCTCCGGCTGCTCCTACGGCAGAGTAGAGGCGGGAGTCCAGTTGCTTGAGGGCGGACTCGTATTTCCAGTAAAGGCCTTCGCCGCCAGATGCAGCGTTGTCTTTGTCCTGTAAGGCGATGCGCTTCTCTCCGGCCACACAGCCTACTTTGGGATTGGCGAATGCGCGTACAATCTCGCGCAATGCTTCACGGTTGAGGTGTGTATTGGCATCGGTGAATACCACAAGCGGGGTGGTGACGAACCGGATGCCGCGGTTCAGTGCAGCGGTCTTTCCCTCTCTTTGGGGTTGATAAAGCACGGTGGCTTGCGGCCAGTGCGAGAGACGTTCGTTGGTGCGGTCGTTGCTGCCGTCCGTTATCCAGAGTATGTGCAGCTTGTCTGCCGGATAGTCCAGGGAAAGGCTGTTGCGCATCTTATCGTCTACGACATCTTCTTCATTATAGGCAGTAATGAATAGCGTCAGTTCGGGAAGCATGCAGTCTGCCGGCAGGGGCGGGGGAGGTGTTTGACGAAAACATTCCTTTAGTCTGACCAGGACATAAAGGAGCATTCCATAGCCTATATATGTATAGAATATAACGAGTAAACTTATCCAAAAGACAGTTTCGCAAATTTTCATCCGTATCAGATTCTTATATTTCTATTTCGGGAGCAGGGGGATTAATGCCCAAAAATATGGATAATCTTTTGGCGGTGCAAGAAAAAGGAAGAATTTATTAGTGATTGGCAGGTAAACGGTGGATGATTGCTGACGGGCAGACTGTCTTATTATGCCGTATGGCGCTAACGGCTGCCCGTCAGTTATTTAAAATGCTTCCGTCATATTGAAATAGAACAGCGTCTGGTCGTTTACGGTATTTTTGCCTAAGTCCAGACGCACGTTCATACGGGGTTGGACTTCGATGCGCAGACCTACACCGTAGTTGGGCAATACGCCTTCAATCTTGCCCATGGTGGGGCCCATGAAACCGCATCCGGTCCAGGCCACGAAGCCGATGTGATGCAGCAGGCGTTTTATCCAGTTGCTGCGGTCGGTGTTTATCATCTGGCGGTATTCGGCCATGACAACGTGCGAGGATTTGTCGCGATACTGTCCCATGTAGTAGCCGCGCAGGTCGAAAGGCGTTCCGGTCAGGGAGTATTGGGTGAGGGGGACGTTGCCGAATACGTTCTTGCTTTGCGCAGTCCAGGCGAATACCTTGCGGTGGCCTACGGACTTATACTGGCGGTAGTCCAGTTCCAGACGGTAGAAGTTGTTGTCACTGCCGAAAGCCTTACTGTACATCATGCCCCGGAAATCCAGGTATATACCCTTGTAGGCGTTGGCGGGAATGTCGCGGCTGTCGTAAGTGAGGAGGAAGCCGAGACCGGCATTGAAGTTCTTGTAGCCGTTGGCCGTACCGCCGGCTGCCACGTAGTCGGGCTCTTCGATGAGATGCTTGGCAGGGTCGCTTATCTTGTCGTAGTTGATGTCTACCTGCGGGCCGGCAAAGACGTTGCTTTCTCCCAGGCGGAACAGGAACCACGGGTTGATTTGTATGCCGCTGTAACGGTATTTGCTGGTACTGTCGCTTCGGACGTAATCTTTGTTCGTGCCGTAACCGATGCCGTAGAAGTTGTCTTCCGTATTCTTGTAGACAAACTTTCCGAAGATGCGGAAGCGGTCGCCTTTAAAGAAGAGCTGCGGCTTTACCATCAGGTTGACGCCGCCTTTGAACATATAGGCTATGGACATGGGCAGCACCGAACGCAACTGTGTGGTGTCGCTTGGATTCATACGGAAAGTCATCAGCGCGCTTCCGCCTATCAGTGCGCCGAAATCGGGCGTATAGCTGGGGCCGCCCAATATGTTATAATGGAAATTTCTGCGGGCTACCCTTTGTTTGCGCAATTCCTTCTTGGTCAGTGCGGGAGTGGTGTCGTTGGTAGCTGTAACGGTCTGCTCTTGTGCTGACGCAGTCGTCAGTATCAGTATCAGAGTAAATATACTCAGTATGTATTTTCTCATATCGTACGAATATGGCTGCAAAGAAAACTATTTTATTTGAATTGGTTTTGAATAGAATAGATAATAAATCTAAAGAGGGCACTAAAATTATCAAAAAAGACATTACATTTGCTTTGTCAAGGCTTTTAGATGGGGAATGCAAAGTTCTTAGACATAAGAGAATACTCTGTATGCTTTGTCTGCTTTGTGGTGAAAGTATCTGTTTATCATCTTGTTTAATATCGAACATACATAACAAATAATGAAATGAACAAACGTATTTTATCTGTAATTGTTTTCGGCGCCGCACTGCTTTCGGTGCAGGCGCAGGACGGCAAGGGCGGGATAAGCCCTGCCATGCTCGGCCAGATTCAACAGAGTTATCAAGGTACGCCTTCCGACAAGGCGTTGCGCAATGCCATCGGCAACAACGACATCCGCAAGCTGGCGCTCAACCAGGAGAATATGCAGGATATGGATACCCATTTTTCTATCAAGGTGGATTCCAAAGGCATCACCGACCAGAAGTCTTCCGGCCGTTGCTGGCTGTTCACCGGGCTGAATGTAATGCGTGCCAAGGCCCTTGCACGTTATGGCTTCCCGGCTTTCGAGTTCTCGGAGATATATCCCTTCTTCTGGGACCAGTTGGAGAAATCCAACCTCTTCCTGCAAGGCATCATCGACACTGCCGACAAACCGTTGGACGACAAGACGGTGGAATGGCTGCTGAAACATCCGTTGAGCGACGGCGGCACATTCACCGGAGTGGCGGACATCGTTTCCAAATACGGCCTTGTGCCCAAATCTGCCATGCCGGAGACGAACAGCAGCGAGAATACCGCCCGTATGGCTAATCTCATCTCTTTGAAACTGAAAGAGTACGCCCTCCAGCTCCGCAACCTTGCTGCCGAAGGCGCCAAGCCTGCCGCTCTGGAGAAAGAGAAAACCGCCATGTTGGGCACTGTCTATCGCATGCTGGTGCTGAACCTGGGTGTTCCGCCTACGGAATTCGACTATGTGCGTACCGATGCCCAAGGCAATCCGGTGGAGACGGAGCACCATACCCCGATGTCTTTCCTTGAGAAATACGGTGACAAACAACTGCTCACCAACTACGTGATGCTGATGAACGACCCCAGCCGCGAGTATTACAAATGCTATGAGATTGACTACGACCGCCACCGCTACGACGGCAAGAACTGGACGTACGTAAACCTGCCCGTAGAGGATATCAAGCAAATGGCTATCGCTTCATTGAAAGACAGTACCATGATGTATTTCTCCTGCGATGTGGGCAAATTCCTGAATTCGGAACGAGGCTTGCTCGATGTGAAAAACTATGACTATGAATCGCTCATGGGCACTACCTTTGGAATGGACAAGAAACAACGCATCCAAACCTTCTCCAGCGGCTCTTCCCACGCCATGACACTGATGGCGGTAGACCTGGACAAAGACGGAAAACCCGTCAAATGGATGGTCGAAAACAGTTGGGGCGCTGACAGCGGCTACAAAGGCCACCTCATCATGACAGACGAATGGTTCGACGAATACATGTTCCGCCTGGTAGTGGAAACCAAATACGTCCCTGCTAAGATAATGGAACTCCTCAAACAAAAGCCCGTCCGCCTGCCGGCATGGGATCCGATGTTTGCAAACGATTAGCGGTTAGTGGTTAGCGATTAGTGGTTAGTGATTAGTGATTAGTAGGCTGCGCTATAACTCTGCAGGATATCCATTCCCAACCGTTCATCGCTAATCGCTAATCACTAACCGCTAATCCCTACCCTCGTGTTCGTTAACGAAAGGAATTACGGAAATTTCTCCGTAATTCCTTTCGTTTTTGCTCTTTATTCACATTCTTTTTTGCTACTTTTGCGGGCAAATTAATGAAACCATTATTTT
>OGXQ01002379.1_pt1 | contig 12867 bp, 16 predicted proteins | sample 1576291 | NCBI WGS metagenome assembly OGXQ01 (sample SAMEA3541575, study PRJEB24748) | human gut metagenome | biome: human gut; feature: human-associated habitat; material: faeces | place: China | collected 2012 | reverse complement strand
GACTGCATCAGCTGTTCCATGCCCCAGAAGCAGCCGCCCGCCAGATATATGACATGTTCCGTGGTATCCATATACATGCTCTCCTCACCGGACGTATCTGAGGACTGTCCGGCTGTTTCCATATCCTGTGCTTCCTTTCCCTGCGGCATAGGCTTTTGATTGGCTGTGCAGCCGCTCAGCAGCAACGCCGCAGCAAGCAGAAGCGGCAATCCTCTCCGAATCATGGTGTTTCCTCCTTTCGAGAGGAATCGGTTTGCTCCGCGCCTTCAGCGGTCCGGCATCCCTCCGCCGTACGGCCGCAGGAGCATCCCGAGCAGCAGCCCGAAGGCGACACCGAAGCCGATGGCGAGCTACGGGTTGGACGTAATGGCGCAGGCGCCCGCAGCGCAGCCTACATAGCGGTAGTACAGCCAGCCGCCGACGCCGCCGGCCAGCGTCAGTGCGGCGGGAAACAGAACGACTGCCGGCTTACACGACGTCTTGCCCATTGAGACCTCCTGTTCGAGATCCCGCTCTCAGCCCTTATCGGCGGCAAGCGCCTGATCGATGAGCTTTTGCAGCGCTTCCGCCTGGTTCTTTTCTGTGATGGCGCCCACGATGGGCTCGCCCACGATATTGCCGTTGCGGTCAACCACATAGGTGGTGGGGTAAGCGAAGATGTTCGTTGTGAACTTGCCGGCCTCGCCATCGGAAGCGAAATACACATTCTGATAGGTCGCGCCCTTCTTGGCCAATACGTCTTTTGCTTCGGAAATTGCTGCCTCGTCGCCATCCAATGTGAAGGTGTTGACACCGATGAGTGCGCCGCCCTTCTCCGCAAGCTCCTTGTTCAGTGCGTCCAGTTCGGCAAGCTCACCCACACAGGGATTGCAGGTGGTGAACCAGAAATTCACTACGGTGACGGCATTGCCGGAGAACAGCGTATCGCTCTTGACCTCGTTCCCGTCCAGATCCTTTCCCTCAAAGGCGGGGAACTTCTGCAGGCTGCCATCATCGGGAGGCGTCATCATGTTGTCGCCCGCAGGCACGCTCGTGCCGTCGCCGGAGGGCATCTGACCGCAGCCAGGGAACTTCTCCTGCAGAGCGGCGACCTTGACTTCAATGCTGCGGATCGTTTCGCCGTCCTTCTGCAGCAGCTTCAGCTCGTCCTCGGTGAACTCATCCTTTGCGCTTTCGATCGTTTTGAGCAGGAAGTCGCCGTAGTTGCTGCCGTCCTCGATCATCGCAGAGCCCTTGTCAGCGGAAAGGAAAACCTTTTCCCAAAGCGCGCTGTTCTCATTCAGGATCGCAGTTTCGGCATCCATCAGCTGGGTGTGCAGCGCCGTCGCTTCCTCAGCGGTGGACGCCTCTTTTGCCAGAAGGTCATCGATCGCGTTAGCCGCGTTGTCTTCAGTTGCCATGTTGCCTCCGTTCGTTTGCGGCTTGCTGCAGGCAGCAAGGCTGAGCACCAGCGCAACGAGGAGCAGTGCGGTCAGAATTTTGGTCATTTTCATGTTCATGATTTTTTCTCCTTTACAATATCATTCATTTGCTTATTTGTTTCCTCCGGGAGAACGGTACCCTGCTTTCCCGTGCCAAAGCCGCAGCGGAAGTGCACGGCATTGGTCGGACAGGCTCGGACACACATCCCGCAGCGGATGCACTCGGTATGGTTCGGGGATTTCGTTACGTCCACGTCCATTTTGCAGGCTCTTGCACATTTCCCGCAGGAAATACACTTGCTCTGATCCACCTTCATCTGAACCAGGGAGACCTTATTCAGCAGCGCATAGAACGCGCCCAGCGGGCAGATCCACTTGCAGAAGGGCCGATAAAACAGCACGCTGAGCACAATCACCACCAGCAAAATGCCGAGCTTCCACGTAAACAGGCTGCCCAGCGCCGCACGGATGCCGGAATTGGCAAGAGACAGCGGAATTGCCCCCTCCAGCACGCCCTGCGGGCAGAGATACTTGCAGAAGAAGGGGTCGCCCATGCCCACATCGTTTACAAGGAACGCCGGGAGCAGGAATACCATCACCAGCAAAATAGCATATTTCAGGTATCGCAGGGGCTTGAGCTTCCTCGTGGACAGCTTTTTTGACGGAACCTTGTGCAGCAGCTCCTGAAACCAGCCAAAGGGACACAAAAAACCGCAGATAAAGCGTCCCAGCAATACGCCCAGCAAAATCAGAATTCCTGTGATATAATAGGAAAAGCTGAATTTCGACGAGCCTACCACCGCCTGAAAGGCCCCGATGGGACAGGCGCCGGAGGCTGCCGGACAGGAATAGCAGTTGAGTCCCGGCACACAGACGGTCTTCCCCGCGCCCTGGTACAGCCCGCCCTTAAGAAAATTCGGCAGATGCAGATTGGTCAATAAGGCCGCACCCGCCTGGATCCAGCCCCGGAAGCGCGCCAGAAACTGTGATACGCCCGTAAACTTCTTTTTACCCAATGCCAACACACTCCAGACACAGCTTAATGGCCTTGCTTAGCACCGTCGCCGCCTCGCCACGCCAGGCGCCGAAGCATAGCATGGCAATTGCGGCAGCCAACAGGGTAACCTGTACCGTCGTCTTTTTCGCATGGCTCATTTTTCATCACCCTTTCCGTTTTTCTGTCGCTATCATAGCGCAGGAGAGTTAAATTCTCTGTTAAGAACGAAAATTTAACGCAAACCTTATCTGTTTTTGCTATAATTAAGAACAACGTGAAAATGAAATAATAAAAAGGAGGGCTCTTATGCATCTTTTGGTCATTGAAGATGAACGCGCCCTGTGCGAGACCATCGTCCGCAGCCTGCGGCGGCTGGCCTACAGCGTGGACTACTGTTACGATGGGGAGAAGGCCCTGGAGCTGCTGGGCGTGGAGCGCTATGATCTGGTGCTTCTCGACCTGAACCTGCCGAGGAAGGACGGTATGACGGTGCTGCGGAGCCTGCGGCAGACCGACCGTGAGACGCGGGTGCTGATCCTCTCCGCCCGCAGCGAGGTGGAGGACAAGGTGGCGGGGCTGGATGCGGGAGCCAACGACTATCTGGCAAAGCCCTTCCACTTAGCTGAATTGGAGGCCCGCATCCGCAGTCTGACCCTGCGGCAGTTTACCCAGCAGGATGTGCTGCTGGTCTGCGGAGATTTGACCTTTGATACGCGCTCCCGCACCGCCGCCGTCAAGGGGCAAACCATGACACTGACCCGCAAGGAGACGGGGATTCTGGAATACTTGATGGTACATCAGGGCCGGCCGGTGAGTCAGGAGGAGCTGATGGATCATGTTTGGGACAACAGCGTGGACAGCTTCAGTAACTCCATCCGGGTCCACATCTCCGCACTGCGCAAAAAGCTTCGCGCTGCACTGGGCTATGATCCCATCCGCAACCGCATCGGTGAAGGCTATCTGATGGGAGGCACTGAAGCATGAAGCGGATCTCTTTACAATGGCGCATCACGCTGATGACTGTTCTGCTCATCGGCGTCACCTGCGTGGCCATGAATCTGCTGCTCTGCTTCTCCGGTGTGTACTATATGGACACCATTGTGGACGGCTTACAGGGCGGCGGCACGGTGATCCTGAATGAGGAAGGCACAGCAAGCTTTGACCCGCAGCTCGTAGCGCCCGACGATGAGCTGACCATCGTCGTCGATGGGGCGCAGGGGCGCTTCCGCGCGACCAACTGGTATATCACGGCTGCGGTAACGCTGCTCAGCGGCATTCTTGCCTACTTTGTCAGTGGACGTGCCCTCAAGCCCCTGCGCAGCTTTGCTTCTCAGGTGGAAATGGTGCAGATGAACAATCTGGCGGATATGAAGATCGATGAAGATGTGCTTCCGGAGTTTAAGCAGCTCAGCCACTCCTTCAACCAGATGCTGGAGCGGCTGAACACCGCCTTTGCCGCCCAGCGGCAGTTCACCGGCAACGCTGCCCACGAGCTGCGCACACCGCTGGCACTGATGCAGGCGCAGCTGGAGCTGTTTTCCGCAGAGCATCCCGCCGTGCTGCCGCAGACGGCAGAGTTTCTCACCCTTCTGCGGGAGCAAACGGAGAGGCTGACGCAGATGACCAGGACGCTGCTGGAGATGAGCAATTTGCAGCAGGTGGCACGGAACGAGCGCATCCAGCTTGCCCCCATGATCGAGGAGATCTTCACAGATCTCGCGCCGCTCTCAGATAAGCGCGGCGTCACACTGACAGCAGAGGGTGACGGCATTATGACCGGCAGCGACGCACTGATCTACCGGCTGATCTTCAATCTGACGGAGAATGCTGTCAAGTACAACCGGCCGGGCGGCTCGGTACGGGTTTCTGTCACTCAGGAGTTGGAAAAGCTCCTGCTCCGCGTCTCCGACACCGGCTGCGGCATCCCGGAGGTGTATCAGCGCAGTATCTTCCAGCCCTTCTTCCGGGTGGACAAGTCTCGCAGCCGGGAATACGGTGGCGCAGGACTGGGGCTCTCACTGGTATGGGAGATCGCCGACCTCCACGGCGGCTCCGTTTGGGTAGAGAAAAGTTCGGAGAAGGGCACTACCATTGCGGTGGGGTTGCCAACGCAACAATCAACGAAGCCCTAAAATCCTTTTATTCGTTATTTCGTTGCTTCGCTTGCCGCCCAGCGGCGTTCCTCTCTGTATGGGGCGGTCAGCCTGTTCTTGAGGTCGGTGTTGTGGGTGCGGATGAAGATGGTGGGGTCTTTCTCGTCAAAATAGATTTCGGTGGTTTTTTCCTGCTGGGTCAGCCCCCTTCTCATAGGCTTATCCTTTCTGCGGCTCTGTCACGCAATAGGTCTGGGCGGACTATATGACACCGTACTCGGCAGCCGGGATCTCTATTTTCGGGTGTCCGGGGCAAATTTTGATTGGCTGCCGCTGATCCGGGCGTTTGCCGAGGCCCATGCCGCCGAAGCCAACACCGTCACCGTGTTGTGGGATCAGGAGAGCACCGGACACAATGAATATCCGGCGGACGAGGCCGGGCATCAGCCAGACCTCCTTTGATTTTTCTATAATCATTATAGCGAGGCTGACAGCAGTAATCGAATGTATGGATATAAGAAAATCACCGAGAAAAGTCCGTAGTGGACTGATCTCGGTGATTTCCGGCTCTATGTCAATAGTTGGGGTAGAGGTAAAGAACACAATAACGTTCACGGCCGCGAGCCAGTCGAGCAGCCGCTGCTTCCCGACGGTCGAGGACTCCGAATGCATGACGGCAAGGAACTCGTTCTTCAGCCGGTAGGCGTCGGCGAGCCTCGGGGCGATCTCAACCATCAGCGCCAGACGCTCCTGCTCCTCGCTGCTCAGAGCTTCCATCGGCTTCCGGAGAAGGTGCTTTGACCGTTTGAAGTACCTGCGCAGCCCTCTGGAGAGCTTGTTCTGCTCGTTCTTCCGGACCTGCTCCATCGCCCAGAACGCCTGACGGATCACGTGGAACCGGTCCGCAACGATAACGGCATTGGGAAAGCAGATTTTTCCGACCGTGCGAAAATGCGTATCACTTTGACTTTTTTTGCGATACTTTTCGGCCCAATCAGCATAAGGCTTTGACAGAACATACGAAGAAAAAAGTGCGAACACAGATTCTATCTTGGTGAATGGAAAAAACATCCCCCGGGGAGGCTTCCGCCCGGGAATCTCATCTGTTATAGTATGCTCATCGGTTCATACACGCATTCCTGCCAAAACCCAAAGCAAAGGCGCAGCGTTTCTTGGGGAAGAAAGCGCTGCGTCTTTGCGCAGGGCAGGAATGCAAAGCAACACCGGTTCGGAGGAACACTTGGAAACACCTATTTTACAGTATGCCGGCGGCGTGATCGCCGCAAAACTGGACCGCACGGAAAAAGAACTGGTCCACGGGGTTTCTTTCCATATTTCTCGCGGGGAGAGCCTGGCTCTCATTGGCGAGACTGGGTCCGGCAAGACGCTGATTGCCCAATCCGTGATGGGGGTGCTGCCCGGCAATGTGCGGCTGGTTTCCGGTGAAGTATTATTTTGCGGGAAGGCTTTGTCGAAGGGCAAAAAGCTGCGGTCCATGCTGGGCCGGGAGATCGTATATATCCCGCAGAACGGTCACGAATTTCTTGACCCGTCCAGAAGCATTCGCCGCCAGATGTTTGACAGCATTGCAAAGCTGGGCATTGCGGCACCTCTGAGAGAAGCGTTTGCCCGTGAAAAGCTGACGCAGGTGGGGTTTACCCAGCCGGAGGCCATTCTGGACCGGTATGCCTTCCAGCTGTCCGGCGGCATGGCCCAGCGGGTAACCATTGCACTGGCCCTTTGCTCTCAGGCGAAGCTGTTGATCGCCGACGAACCTACCAACGGCTTAGACCAGGACAGCAAGCAGCAGACGCTGTCCCTTTTGAATGACCTGTTCCCGGATGCGGCAAAGCTCGTTATCACGCATGACATTTCCGTGGCAGCGACCTGCGACCGGATCCTTGTCCTGTGCGGCGGGAAAATGCTGGAGACTGGCAGCTCCGCACTGGTGCTGGCTGCCCCGCGCCATCCCTACACCCAAGCCCTGCTGGGTGCCTTGGTGGAAAACGGGATGCAGGAAACGCCGGCTTTGCGGACGGAGACGGGCACTTGTCCCTTCTATCGCCGCTGTCCCGCAGCCTTCGGACGATGCCGTGCCGAAATGCCCCGGAGGACGCAGGGAGACAGAGAATGGTGGTGCTGCAAGGAATGATCTCCATGGAACAGATCGATAAGGCTTTTGACGGAAAACAGGTTTTGCAAAATGTCACGCTGGATATTCCCGACGGTCAGATCTGCGGCATATTCGGAAAAAGCGGAATCGGAAAATCTACGCTGGCCAAAGTCCTCTGCGGCATCTGCCCGCCGGACGGAGGGCGGATTCTGCTGGACGGTCAATGTCTTGTTTCGCAGAATACGCCCTATGACAGGAAACTGGGTCTTTCCATTCAGATGGTTTATCAGCAGCCCTATGCGACGCTGGATCCACGCCAGAAAATCGGCAGCGGCTTCAAAGAACTGATCCGCTATCACGGCTTTGCTCCCAAGGGGAAGGAGCGTGCGCTGACGGAAGACGTGCTTGCGAAAGTCGGATTGGAGCCGCAGATCCTGGCCCATCTGCCGCATCAGATCTCCGGTGGGGAAGCCCAGCGGGTGGCCATCGCCCGGTGTCTTCTGTTCCGGCCAAAGCTGCTGATTCTGGACGAGGCAACCTCCATGCTGGATGTTTCTACCCAGGCCAATGTGCTGGGAATGGTACGCCGTCAGATGCAGGAACACCACGGAAGCATCCTGCTCATCAGCCACGATGAAGCACTGGTGAATTTACTTTGTGATCAAATCTATGTATTTGAGAAGAAACACACAAATCAGAAGGAGAAAAACACGAAATGAAAAAAGTAGGATCTCTTTTGCTGGCGGTGCTGATGGTGCTGTCGCTGGCAGCCTGCGGCAAGACCCCGGCAGAACCCACCCAGACACCCTCCACCCAACCAAGCACCGAGACTCCGACCACGGAGGCCACGGAACCGGCACCTGCCTACGCCATTGATACGCTGACCGTCGGCACGACGGCTGCCATCGAAACCGCCGTGTTCGGCGAGTATAACTTCGATATGCTTGCCAGCGGTGTGTCCGAGCTGCCTCTGGTTTATCAGGACACCAAGGGCGAATATCATCCGCTTCTGGCAACTTATGCTACCGAGGATGCCGCTACCTGGACCTACACCATTCAGGACGGCATGACCTGGTCCGACGGAGAGCCTGTAACGGCGGAGGACATTCTTTTCACACTCCAATACGATCAGGCCAACGGAAGCGCCAATTTTGAGGCCCAGACCGGGGAAGACGGAAAGGTCACGGAGGCCAAGTACACCGGCTACACCCTCTCTGATGACAAAATGAGCATCTCCCTGACGCTGGCCTCTCCCAATGTCCGGGAACTGAGCAATATGACCTCCTTCCGGGTCATGCCCAAGCACATTTATGAGGGCAAGGATACTGTTTCGGAGGCCGAAGGCCGCATCACCTGCGGCCCCTATGTGCTGGAATCCTTCAACAAGGAAGCCGGGACCATTACCTTTGCAGTCAATGAATACTATCCCCAGAAGCCCAATGTGGAGAAAATCGTCTATCAGCTTTTCGGCAACGAGGATACCATGTACCTGGCGCTCCAGCAGGGCGACATCGACATGGTCTGGGCCTACTCCACCGGTGTAGCAGGAACCTATCAGGATGTACTCTCCACCGATACCAATGTCTCGCTTGTCAATGTGGCTGCGGCCAATGCGCCTGCGGTCCTGGCCTTTAACAACGCAAAGGGCCTGTTCTCTGACGAAAACCTGCGTCAGGCAGTTTCCTATGCACTGAACTACGAGGAATTCAAGACCTATTTCGGCAGCGCCTATGCTGAGATCCCCAACCGGGGCTTTGTACCCTCCACCACGGTGGGCTATACGGACACGGAGAAACTGACCACCGATACTGCAAAAGCGGACGAGTATATGAAGGCTGCGGGTTACACCGAAAAGAATGCCGACGGCTTCTACGTGAACGCCGACGGTGCGGCTGCTGCCTTTACGCTGACGGTCAACGCCGCAAAGGAGACCCATGTGGGCTACGCCGAAATGATCAAGACCCAGCTGGAGGCCTTTGGAATTCAGGTGAATCTGGACGCCGTAGACAAGGATGCCTACAATGCCAAAACCAGCAACAAGTTCTCCGAGAACAATATCACCATGGAAGCGGCGATCTATGGCTATACCGCCGCCGGCATGGGCATGGGCAACGGCCTTGGCTCCATCTATGTGGACGGCAATCACGCCGTGCAGGGCGGCTGCCAGGTGTTCGACGAAGCCTTTTCCTCCATTCTGGACGAACTGAAGGCCGCCAAGACCATTGAGGAATATTACACCGGCGCAGCAAAGCTCCAGGACTACTACGCGGCCCATATGCCGCTGATTGCCCTGTATTGGGACAATATGATGCTGGCCTATTCTTCCAAGCTGGACAATGTGACCGTGGATGCTGTATTCGGTCTGAACAACGTCAACAACTGGTTCAGCATCACCAAGAAATAATTTTTGCACGCAGGAGGCACACCGGTGAAAAAGTATCGTAAAAACCTGATTCTGGCACTGGTGTGCTTCCTGATCGTGATCGTTCTGAACTTCTTTCTGCCCCGGCTTCTGCCGGGGAACCCCATTGCTTATCTGACCGGCTTTTCCGAGGAGGATATGACCCCTGCTCAGGTAGCTTATTACCGGCAGGCCCTCCATCTGGATAAGCCGGTATTCGTGCAGTTCGGGTACTATCTGCGCTCCCTTGCAGACGGTACACTGGGCTATTCCTTCAAAAAGGAAGCCACGGTTTCAGCCCTGATTGGGCAGCGGCTGGGCTACACCTTACAGATCACCTTGCCTGCCGTGCTGCTCAGCACGGTCATCGGTCTTTTGTGGGGGCTCCGCTGCGGCTACAAAAAAGGCAGCAGCTTTGAGAAGATTTCGACTACATTCCAGATCATCGTCAATACGATGCCCACATTCCTGATCGCCCTGGTGCTGTTGATCCTGTTCTGCTTCCGGCAGCGGTGGTTTCCCTATACAGGACTCAACAGTACCGGGGCTGTTCCCGGAACGGCCGGGTACTTCTGGGACCGGATTCATCATCTGATTCTCCCGGTGCTGACACTGACCGTCGCCGCCGCACCCTCCCGGTACCTATTGATGCGGAACACCGTCCGACAGGTGACGGAGGAAAAATATGTGCTCTATGCCAAGGAACGAGGCTTGTCCGACAGTAAGATTCAATTTGGTTATATTCTGAAGAATATTGCCCAGCCCTTTATCACCATGGTAGGCATGAGCGTCAGCACCTGTATCGGCGGTTCTCTGGTTGTGGAGAAGCTGTTTTCCATCGGCGGTATGGGGAGCTTGCTCTCGGATGCCGTCTATACGTTGGATTACCCACTGATGCAGGGCATCCTGTTTGTCACAACGGCGATCATGACGGTTTCCATTGTCGTGACGGACCTGATCTGCATTCTTATTGACCCCAAGGTACGCTTCGGAGGTGGTCCGGCTTGAGAAAACAGCATATTCCGCTTCTCCTGGGCATCGTGATTTTGAGCCTTTTTCTGACCGCTGCATTGTTTCCAACTGCGTTTACAGCTTACGGGCAGAAGGAAACGTTTGGCCCATGGCTCATACCGTCTGCGGAACACCTACTTGGCACCAATGCGTTGGGCTATGACATCTTTACGGAACTGGTCTGCGGGACCCGGCAGACGCTGTTGGTGGGCGTATCCAGCAGTATTCTGACATTGCTTTTGGGGAGCGTGATCGGTACGCTGGCTGCCGGGAAGGGCTTTTTGAGCGGCCTGTCCAATGGCATTATCAATGTTTTCGTGCTGCTTCCGAAGCTGGTGACCATGATCGTGCTGGCGACCTTCCTGGGAAGCTCCAGTCGAAATCTGATCCTCCTGATCGCTGCATTCAGCTGGGTGGGGACGGCCCGGAATGTCCGTGCCAAGGTCATTCACCTGAATGCCCAGCCTTTTATTGAAAATTGCATGATCCAGGGATACAGTCGGAAGCATATCATTCTCCGGCACATCCTTCCGAACCTGTATGATGTATTGCTCTCCCGGTTTCTTCTGGGGGTCAACAGCTGCATTATGATGGAGTCTACCCTGAGCTTTTTGGGCTTTGGGGATCTTTATCATCCCACTTGGGGCACCATGATCAACTTTGCCTATAAGCGGGGTGCCTTTCTTCGCCAGGCCTATGCCTACCTGCTTTCGCCGGGTGTGTGCATCATGCTGCTCTCGCTGTCATTCTATCTCATCAGCCTGTATTTTGAACACCGACAGGCTGCCATTCAGGAAAAATAGGAGGTCATACGATGCAAAAGGAACTGGAATCTCTGTGGCAAAAATGCGTGGCGTTTCATGGCCACGGCTGCGGTGGCCTTGCGGTCGGCTTTCGGGCAGTGCTGTATGCGTGGGAGCTGTTCGGATGTGATAGCCCATCCGAGGACGAGAAGATCGTGTGCGTTGCCGAGACCGACGCCTGCGGCGTGGATGCCATTCAGGCGCTGCTGTCCTGTACCGTGGGAAAAGGGAACTTGATTTTCAATCTACAGGGGAAAAACGCCTTCTCCTTTTATCGCCGTCCGGACGGAAAGTCCTTCCGCCTTGTTCTGCGCCCAACACCGGAGAAAACCAAGGACGAACGGCTGGCGTGGCTCATGGATGGGGATTATCACGAGATGTTTGATGTGAAGGAAGCCCCGGAGCCGGTGCCGGAAGAAGCCCGGATCTTCAAGACCGTTACCTGCTCTGTGTGCGGAGAACGATTTGCCGAGAGCTTTGCCCACCTTCAAAACGGTGAAATCGTCTGCTCCGCCTGTTATCGTCCGTATACAAGGGGGCTGTGATGGAATCCCCGTTTGATGCTCTGCACGCCGGGATAGAAAGCCAGATTCTCAATCTTCCCGCCGGAATTCCCAACTCCCAGGCAATCAGGCAGGCAAAGTCCTTGCCAGACTCCGTTGAAAAATTTTGTGCATTGGGGAAGGCTCTTTCCAGGCAGCTTCGCTACCGGGAGGCCATTGATGCCTATACGGAGGGGCTGAAGCTGGAACCGGAAAATCTGTCCCTGCTCCGCCTTCGGGCGGGACGGTACCTGACGACGCTGCAAAGTGATCCTGCCATCGCTGACTTCGAAAAATGCCTGACTTTGGGTGCGGAAAAGCTGGACTGCCTCTATCGGATCGGCCTTGCCCAGTATTACGCCGGGCGGCACGAACAGGCAATGGAAGCTTTTGAGGGCTGTATGCCTTTATGCGATGATGAAATGGGGATTGCGGTTCTTTACTGGCACACGCTGAGCGCTGTCCGGACAGAGAAAGCGCCGACGCTTCTGAAGTACTATCGCCCGGATATGGCGGTGGGGCATCATACTGCTTACGAAAAGGCCATGCGGGTCTGGAGCGGTACAACGCCGCTTGCAGCGGCGCTGGAAATGCTGGAGAGGGAAGAAGACGATCTGGAATATGGCATTACCTTGTACGGTCTGCTCTGGCATCCCGACTGCGCCGAAAGAGAGCGCCTTTCCCAAGTGCTTCTCCGCCGGGACGGTTTCTGGCCCAGCTTTGCGTACCTCGCTGCATGGAGGGATCGGGCGGGAACCCAGTAAGCGTCTATCTTGATATTGGGATCAACCGAAATGAATAAAAAACGGGGCTGTCTCAAAATGAAGCATTTCCAGAGGTTAGAGAAATAATCTTTATAAAAATTGCTCAAGCTGCCGAGAGGGTTTACTGTCTGTGAATTGCAGGCGACAAGCCGAAAGGCATCGCAACGGCGAAATCAACCGGGAGGACTACGACAAGTGGCGTTATAACTACCCGAAATATGACGAAGCCTCCGGCTATGTGAAAGTGCCGTCCCAGCAGCTTAGCGATGCGATGGTGGAAGCGTTCAAGGACCGATTGAAGGCTGACTAAAAACAAAGAAAAAGCGCTAGCTGACTTGACTTCAAATCAGATAGCGCTTTTTGTTATCGCAATAATTCAAATAATGTTGCCATTCTGTTGCCACAGCGGGCACTCATGGCGAAAAAGCCTTGGTATGACTGGGCTTTTTGCGGGATGCAATCATTCCCACTCGCCAAGCAGAAACGCAATCTAAACTTTTTTGTATAGACCGTTTGATTCCATTTGGCTTTATTTGATACCAATTATCCCAATCCTACGGGGTATCCGACTTTCTGCTATCAAAAAGCTATCAGGGGATGCTATCAATAGCAATGATGATTCTATGATTGATTACCTAATTATTCATAGTCAATTAATCGTTTAAGCTCATCTGCATATTTTATCATAATATCATTGGTTTTTTTCAAATCGTCAATCAACA
>OGXQ01002378.1_pt1 | contig 12872 bp, 18 predicted proteins | sample 1576291 | NCBI WGS metagenome assembly OGXQ01 (sample SAMEA3541575, study PRJEB24748) | human gut metagenome | biome: human gut; feature: human-associated habitat; material: faeces | place: China | collected 2012 | reverse complement strand
ATGAGTATCAGATCATTGCCGGCGAACGTCGCTTCCGCGCCTCACAAATAGCCGGTTTCTTTATTGCTTAACAAATGCAAGCACCCGGAAACACAAGGTTTCCGGGGCAATTTGTTACTATCATGTTGTTAATCGAAGCTGAAGGCGGGGCCAACCAACATATCTTCCAGCCCGTAACGCATAGCGTCCATAAGGTGGTTGAAATCGACAATGGGAACATTGATCTTGGCCCCGAACTTATCTTCTGCCCATGTGTAGTTTGAAATCTCTGTGATGAAGTTCACGCATCGGGGGTGAACAATGATGGTATAACCCTGAATGTACTGGATTCCGTTGTTCACGCTGTCCTTGCCCTTCCGGGCGGCTCTGATACGATGAAGGCCAGCATCCCGCAATTCATCAATGCTCTTAGGTTCGGCACAATCGGCCTTGATCCGTTCCTTGCCGTAGCCCATGCCGGTGATCCGGTCACAGATTGCCCGGTTCGTCAGGGCCTTTTCATACAGTTCATCAAAAACCCAAATGGTTCTTTCCTTCTCACTCACCAGCCCACAGAATAGGGCCGTGGGATCGTTGGTATAACCGAAGTCAAGGCCGAAGGCGCTTTTCACATCAGGCTTCTTGGAAATAGCCAGATAATCAAAGGCTTCTTCCCGCCAATTATCGAAAATCAGGCCATCCACAATGCCCCAACCCCCAAGGCCAGCCACTTTGTAACGGCGGGGGTTGTTTTCCTTCATGCTGTTGAAAACCTTCAAATCCGCCGCATCCAGCCATTCATTACACAGGTAATTGGTGGTTGTGGCGTAAATCTGCCCATCCGGGCTGATCCAGCTATCGTGGAACTTGTATGTGGGGTTCCCTTGGGCATCCTTGCCGGTGATTTCTCCGAAGAACCGTTTCCTGATCCAATGCTTTTCGTTCCACGGGTTGAAGGTCAGCGTGATTTGCTTGAACAGGCCCGTTTCTTCCGGGATAGCACCACGGATGGATTCATCCAGCATATCGAAATCAGATTCATTCATAATTTCGTATGCTTCTTCAATCCAGCACCAGCACAGATAGCCAATTTCAACCGTAATTGAAGTGACTTTCAGGGGATCATCAAGGCCCCGAAAGTAAATCTTCTGACCGGTGGGAAGGTAGGTCATTTCAAGGGGGCTTTCCTTGATTTCCCAATAGGCCGAAACCCCAAGGCGGTTGATTGCCCATTTCAGTTCGGTGAAACAGGAATCTTTCAAGGTTCTGAACACCTTGCGAACCACAAGGGTATTGGCTTCCGGGTATTGCATCATCCGTTTGATGATGTTCAGGGCCGTGGTCTTGGATTTCTTGGAAGCACGGCTTCCCTTACACACTCGGTAACGGCCTTTGAAGTTCCAGAAGGTTCCGTAACCCTTGCCAACCACTTCAGGAAGGTGAACCCGCTTGGCCTGTGGGCTAATCTTCAAGTTGATCATCCCCCGTGATAATCACCGGAACGGCCCCTTCCACACCTACCTTGTCCGTGAACATACCATAACGCTTGCCGATCAGTTCAGCGGCCTTCAGCCTTTCCTTGGCTCCAACCTCTTTCTGCGTCAACTCTTGGCAACCGTCACCGCACAGGATCGGGATTTCTTCAGTATGTTCACCCCGCATCACCGAAGTCAGGTATTTCATGACTTCTTCAGCATCAGCGATCTTGGCCGAATGAAGTTTTTCAAGTTCGGTTTCGATGTACGCTTTCAAGTCAGGTTTTGCAAGGTTTTCAGAACCCGTCTGCTTTGCGGTCTTGGGCGAATACCCCGCCTTGATTGCCGCATCCGTAGCATTGCCGCTGATCAGGTATTCATCACAGAACTTCCGCTGTCTTGGTGTCACAGGTATTCACCCCTTTCATCAGGCATAGAAAAAGCGCCCCGGTTTCCCGTAGGCGCAATTTCTTATTTACTATTCTACCGATTCTTTACTCTGTTTGGAACCGGTGGTACTCTGGTTTTCTCGGTTGTTTAGAAAGTCGCTGTTTGCCTTGGCAAAAGCAAGTAAACCCTTTCCGTGAAGTTCAAAAACCCATTGCATAGAATAATTCAGTTCTTCAGAAATATCTTCCCATTTTTTCAACTGAATATAGCGCCCGATCAGAATATTTTGCTGATCAAGGTCAGGAATCCGGTTGATCATGGTGAACGCTTCCTGTTTCATGCTCACAAGTTCATCAATCCGGGCATTGATCTTGGCTTCAAGGTCAATGATCTTGGTGATGGTTTCTTCAAGGGTATTCTTGGGGCCTGAAGTCTGAACCTTGTCCTGCTTCAGTTGGCTTCCGGTAGAAGTCAAGCTGGAACGCAAGGTTGCAATGGTACTATCAAGCCGATGGATCAAACGATCCGTTTTCCTGATTTGGGCAAAGTATTCTTTAGCCTGTTGGGAAAGGTCTTTGTCATTCACTATGTAACACATCCTTTCTGCGGTGGTCTGTTCCATTTTCATTGCATCTGTACCGTTAATAAATGCTGAAAAATCAAGTGGTTTCAGGACTTTGGAACGCATGGAACAGATAAAACGGGCAGTTCCTTATATACACATTTCTTATATATTTTTTTCTTAATAAGAAGAAAGTATATTTACATCTGTTCCATCTGTTCCGTTCCCTGAAAACAACTGAAAAAGTCTTGAAAATCAAGGGTTTTGTGCGGAACAGATATAGAAAAAACATCTATTCCATACCTGTTCCACATGCTGTTCTAACCCCTACTGAAGAAGCACCTGTTCAGGCGGAAATATTGTCTGAAAGATACCAGACAATCAGGAACCAAACGGGATCAATGCTGAAATACTCGGCCACGGCCATAAGCAACAGCACAAGGGTCAGCACCACCAGCATTTTCTTCATCGGTGTTTCACCCGCCTATTCCATTGATTTTCCGCTATTTCTTTTATATCTGATCCGGGTGTTTCAACCCCACATTTTCTGCAACGAACCCAATACCACCCATCATTATCCATGAAAAAGGGTTCCCCGCCACAGAAAGGGCAAGGCTTATTCATCATCTGTATTCCCTCCCGGTCTTACGGTCTTTGATTTCAATACGGTTCAGAAGTTCAAACCCCGCCAAACGGGTGATGTACTTCAGGACGAAGATCAGGGTGTTCACCCGCTTCTGCTGTTCATCCTCGTCACGGATGATATTCTTTGTGCCGTGGTAGGCTGTCGGATCGTGATACCCTTCAGCATTTTCCCAAGGTTTAGGCATCGGTTTTCCCTCCTTCTTCTCTGTACCATTCTTCAATGTCACACCCAATGTCCTTTAGCTTTTTACGGGCCAACCACCCATCATCGGCTTGTTCCATCAGGTAATGTTCCCGTAGCTTCAAGGTTTCGGCATAGAACAGCTTCCACGCCAGCTTCAGGCGCTTGGGGCCAAAGCCAAATTGGGTGTGAAGCATCCACAGGATAGATGATTCTTTGTCCATGTCAAAAGCCCGATCATTTTCCACAATCTGTTTCTTGATTTCCTGATCCAAGGCCCGTTCTTCAGCTTTGTTGAACTGAACGGCGAAGATTTTACCACCGGACTTCTTAAACATCGGCATGGTATTCACTCCAAATATCATCGAAGCATACCGGAATCAGCCAATGAACCTTGTCCAACAGAATCAAGGCCACTTCCCGCATCTGCGGGTGTGCGGCGGGGGAACAGCGAAGTTTTAAGAAGTGCCGCCACTCCCGAATGTCGGCGGTCATAACCACTTCAGTTTTCAAACTGTTGGGCAGAACTGACCGGGCTTCCTGCGGGGAACAACCAAAGTTCAGCATATTGAAATAGGCTTCTTCCGCTTGGGAACAGGCCCAAAACCAGTGGCGATAAGCGGTGCTGTCTTTATCAAGGAAGCAAGGCATGATCACCGTGATTTCAGAACCAAAGCCTTCCTTGCTATAATTGCAATAGCGAGTGCTTTCCTGACAGTAGGAAGCCAGCCGGTGCCGCACAATCTCATGGGAAACCCCACGATCACAAATGAACTTCACCGTGAAGGAACAGTGTTCCAGCACCGCTTCATGGCCCCGCTTGATGATACCGGCCACAAAAGCCGGGGCGCTGGTGTCGGTGATCTTGGCTTCAGACTTATAGCAAACCCGCCCACACTGTTCAAGGCGCTTCAGGATTGCGGCCCCATCAACCGGGGTGATAAATTCCACATTGGCATTGATAATTTTCATAGCGGGTCAACCTCCAATATCATTTCGGTGTTGTGAACGGTAAGGATCAAACCCTTCCGGGTATCTCTTTTCCAGCTTTATCAGGTTTTCTTCCATCACGGTATGAAGATCGGAACCAATGGCATCACACAGAACTGCCAAATACCATGCCACATCACCAAGTTCTTCAATCATGTGGCGCTTGTCCAGCGTGTGGCCGTGGAAATAGTGCTTTTTCACCTGTTCGGCAACCTCCCCGGCTTCACCGCAAAGGCCCAACGCACATTCCAGCTTCAATTTATCCTTGTCGGAACGGTCAGCGGTTCGCAATGCGTCCCGCATATACCTATTTGCATTCATCCGAAACACCTTCTTTCAGCTTTTCTTTTGTCCATTCCAAATACATCAGGGCATCAATCAATTCTTCCTGAATGTATTCAATCCGTTGAACGGCGTTTGGGGCGCTGAATTGTTCCAGCCCTTGGCCGTAGGTGGAAATTCCCTTTGTTCTCTGCCGGTCAGCCATTTCAGTAATCCGATCCCAATAGGGGTTTCCCATTCAATCACCAGCCTTTCAGTTAAACCACTTTATCACCGGATCACCGGTGAAACCCTTTTCCCACACATACCACGCATAGGCAATGGCGCTTTCAGGCTTGGCGCTCATATCCCCGTTTTTGTAGCAAGCCAACCGGGAACGGGATATGTAAACGGTTCGGGGGGGGGGTGTCTTTGAAAAAGGCTCCCCGCTTTTGCCCCTCCAAGAACTGAACCTTCAGGAACATTGCCACTTTCCCACCGGGACGGACGCTTTCAAGCGCCCTTTGAACAAATTCAAGCCCCGTTGAATATGGGGGATTGGTGATAATATCGCCTTCAAACCCTTCCAAGGTTTCCTTCAGGAAGTCCAGCGGTTCAGGATCACCAAACCCCCGGTAAACAAGATCGGTGCTGATCACTTTGTAGCCGTGGGCCTGAAGAACCTTGGAAATATGGCCTTCACCACAGGCCGGTTCCCAAATCACCGGGGTAAACTGTTCCAGTTCCAGAAGCATTTCCACGGCCCTTGGATCGGTGGCGTAGTAGTCAAAGGCTTCCCGTTCTTCAGGCACATGGTTTGAACTCCCAAGGGTGGTGAACACCTTCTTTGAAGCGGCCATTATGAATCACCTTCTTTCACTTCAATGAACACCCGGCAAGCCCTTCCCTTGATCCGTCTGCTGTCTGTGGTTAGGCCACATCTTCTGCAAATCTGCCGGGAAAACTCGATCTTGGAAAGGTTCTGAAAATTATTGGAAATACAGTATTCCTTGTATCTCCGGTAAATGGTATCAGTGGTTTCATTGATGATCCCATCAAGGCCGATTTCCTGAATGAAGCCAATAATGGGGTTGTTGTTCTGTTCGTATTCATCCAACTGTCCCTGAACCCGGCTGGAAGTGGTGAATTGGGCGTTCATCAGAACCCGGCGCAATGCGTTCAGGCCCAAAAGAATCAGATATTCCATTGAATCCTGTTCACAAAGTTCATCCTTGATGAATGGGCGGAAGTCAGGATCACTTGGGGTGAATTTGGCATCAAAGGGGACAATCACAAGCCGCCTTTGAACGGCTCCGGTTTTATCCTTCATGCGGGGAATGTTGTTGGCGCTGAATAGGAACTTGGCGTAGTTGTTGAACTCGAAGGGGTCTTGTCCTTTCCGCTCTACATTCACCCGATCCCCTGTAACCAGCTTCTTGAACACTGACGCATTGGCAATGAATTCATCCCCAATATCATCACCAATATTTGCCAGCTTCCCGAACAGTTCAGCAGTTTTGAATCTGTCCCCAAGTTCTTTCAGGTCAAGGGAAGCAATATTCCGATCCCCCAACATATTTTTAACCACATGAAGGAAGGTCGATTTGCCGTTGCTCTTATCACCGATCAGGATAAAGGCTTTGCCAAGTTCATTGCGCCGGTATAGGCAATAGCCCACCATTTCTTCCAGCAAGGCCCGAACTTCAGGATCATTACAGGCCAGCCGGTCAAGGGTATGATCCAGCAATTCAGAATAGGCGGCGGGGTTGTAGGGCCACGGGATCTTGTTTGTGATCACAATTTCCGGGGTGAAGTCAGTAAAGGAACCATCCCGGATATTGAATAGACCGTTGCTGAAAGCAATGATGTTGGGATTGGTGGCTCTGGTTTCCCCCTCGGTCTGGAACATAACTTCTAAATAGGCCAAGACTTCTGACCGGTTCGCTCGTTTCAGGTTCGGGATATGCTTGATCATTTGGGCTTCAATCTCCATAGCGCCGGGAACATAGATACCATCCCGGTAAATGTGAAGCTGGTTATTGATCTTCACAATATGGTTGTTGTTCTTCAGGTACACCGCAAACTTATCAAACAGGAAGGTTTTATCCTTGAAGAAGATAGGTTTTTTGAAGGCATCATCCCGAAGAATGGTTTCAAGTTCCCGATCAGAAAGCGGTTCATCCAGCACATAGCGATTGATCAGCCGGATAGTTTCACGGGCTTCTTCCTTGGTGAAATCCTCACTTTGAAGGGTCAGAATGTAATTGAACAGGGCTTGGTTCCGCCCGTCCCCGGCCCTCATATCCAAGAACTTCATGCTGGTTTTTACGGGGGTCAGCCATTTGGGAAGATCTTGAATTTCATCTTCCGGCCAGTCATACAGAATGGGCCGTTCAACACCTTGGAACTTCAGAACCGAATAACTGTTATTCCTGCCCACCTTGGCATCAGATACGATCCCAAGGGCCAAGGTCTGTTTTGTCCAGCTTTTTTCCACCAGCCCTTCCGGGTTGCGGAACAAGAAGTGTTTTCCCCGTGTGGTCTTATACACCCGGCATTTCAAAGAAAGGTCTTGAACAATCTGATATAGAAGATCACTGGTTTCTCCATCGTCCACATCAATCAAAATGGTTTCTTCTCCAAGAATCCCGGCGTATTCTTCAAGGTCTTGAACTTCTTCAAGGCGGTTCAGCCTTTTCCGCCCTTTGAATTTTTCAAGGCATTGTTTATCCTTTGTCGGGACATATCCCCGGAACAGTTGCATGGTTCAAATCCCCCCCCCCATCTTTTTGAACTCCAAAATCGTTTAACCGGCTCCAAGCCGTATCAATGTAATATTGCTTGTCCAGTTCATCAGGAATGGGAAGGCCGGTCACATCGTCATTGATAAAGAAGCAATTCTCCGGGGTGTTGGCAAACTGCTCCGGGTTTTTCTGCCGCCCCTTCACCATCTTCCCGGACACTTTGAACAACCCGCCCTTGGAATGATCCTTGGACGCAAACACCCGGAAGGTTTTATCCGTCTGAACTTCACCACCCCTGAACCTTTTCACAGTCTTTGAACGGCCCTTTTCATCCCTGATTTTCTCCATCGTGATCACCGGGGAATAAAGCGCATACTTGTATTTGCTGGAAACCTTCACCACCTTTTGAAAATCCCGCAAGGAATCACAATTCCCAATGGTTTCTTCCGGTGGGGTTCCGTACAGGAAGAAAGAAATGATTGCCCGGTTGACAATGGGAAGATCATAGTCAAGATCGGAAAGTTTCTTTACATAGGCCCCCTTGCATTTCCAGCGGGGCTTCCCCTTTTCGTCATGCAACGGGCCAGCGGGAACAATCAGGTAATTGTTCACATCTTTCTGAAATACCTTTTGGAATTCATCAAATTCCAACCGCATACCGGTTCTTTCTTCCCACTCCCAACAAATATCATCAATCAAATCAAAATCTTCATACCGGCGAAGTTTGATCAAGATACCATCGGTGTTGCTTTGGATAATGTCACAGTGATCTTCCAACCGCTCTATCAGGTCAAGCAAAAGAAGCTGACCGCCAACACACACATTGTTTGCTTGCCGGGGGTCATACATGGCATTGTGACGATCCTTCATGGCTCCATAAGTGCTGTTCAGAACGATTTTATAGGGCTGTTGCATGGGGTTCTTTTCCGCCTTCAGCTTCAACCGGGTATGATAGATTTCATCATACTTGGCCGGGTCTGCCACATTCCGGCTGATCCACCCATAGCGAAGCATCAATGAAGGATAGTAGGAAGCCACATCAACATTGATATACCAGCCTTCCCCAAAATACTTGGGAATGGCCCCGTGAAGCCCACCCCAAGCGAATACATGGGGAACCCCGGCCACTTCAATTTCAAGGGATTTGGAATAGTCACGGTTCAGCGGGTTTTTATACCAGTTCAAAACTTCTGTATAGCGTTCAATCCGCAAGGTGTCTGGTAATTGGATTTCAAATTCATCATCGTGATCCTGTTGAACGGCTCCAAGAATCTTGGCGGAAAGCTGGGCTTTGGTTCGGCCAATATCTGAAATGGGAAGATTGAAGGCTTTCACAAGGGACATTTGGGCATCAAATTCATCTTCCTTGCGCCGCAACCACACTTCTACGGTTTCTTCAACATCGTGGCGGCAATATTTGACGGTTTCGGCCAGTTCTGCTTCCGTCAATGGCCGGTCAATGTCAAAGGGAACCGTGGTTTCTTTGATGGAATGCCCCATGAAGGCTTCCAGTGCCTTCAGGCTGATTGGCGGATTGGGCATCACATCATAATTGATCACCGGGAAATTCCTGAACAAACTGGAAAACCTGTAACCGGGTTTATCCTGTAAAATGATCCAGTCATTCACCTGTTTGGGATTGAACCCGCACAAGATACCTTTCAAAATGTACTGATCATAGTTCCGGCTATTGTACCCGGCCCAAATTGTGCCTTTGTGCTTCTCATAGAAGCGGAATAATTTGTCAGGGTCATTGATGATCACGGTTTCCTCTTTTGCGTTCAGGTCGATCAGAACAACCAGCCAATCATAAGCGAAAACCTCAAAATCATAGAAGATCATCGTGTCACCCACTTTCTGAAATTCTTGGTGAATTGGTGGAAACAGCCCCGCCACGGGAAGGCTTCACCTTGGGGCCAACCGGGGCAAAACCCCGGCATTTTTGAAAGTTAAGGTTCAAAACCCCCATTCGAGTACATATAGTGCTCGATTTGATTATAAAAAATCACAAGGGGTTTTTCAATCCTCAACTTCAAAAACTTCATCAATAGAAACGGAATTGAAGCGGGAATCATCGTAGTCCACCGCATATTCCAAGTTTCCATCAATGGCTTCCGCCACATCAAGAACAAGCTGGGCAAACTGCTTATAGCTGGTGAAGCTGACGGGAATACCGGAATCCAGCTTTTCAAGGAAGCCCATAGCGGAAGCGATCATGTTCTTATCGTTCTTGGTGCCGTACAGAACACGGTTCATGAACAGGCGCTGGTTCTTGTACTCACCGGAAAGAATCTTGAAGGACACGGCCAGCATGGGGCGGTTGGGGTCGGCCTTGGTGCCTTTGATCTCCATGCTTTCCAGCTTCACTTCATACTTGCCAGCGGGAATGGTGGGGAAATCACCGCCGCCGTTCTTCTTGGCATCCTCCACATCAGCCTGAAGGGCCTTCAGATCAACAGAACGATCAATCTTGTCAAAATCAATAGCCATAATAAACTTTCCTCCTAAATGTATTTTAGATATGCTTCAGAATGTCCAACAGGCCGGTCATTGCCTTGGCGGTTGCTTCCGCCTTCTTGAAGGTGGCCTGTTCCTCGTCAGTAGGGGTGAACCCTTCCACCGGCTTGAACAGTTCATCGGTTAAGATGGTTTCAAACAGGTGATCAGTGGCCGCTTCCGCCATCAGTTCACAGAAATCATCATGCTTTTTGGCATACATGATAATGGCTTCTTTTGCGGCCAGCTTATGAAGGGCGGTCAGGGCTTCCGGCTCAATGCCGGGCGGGGGGGGATCAGGTTTGCGGCAACGGTGATCTTGCGGAAAAGGCCCCGCTTTTCCATTTCCTCTTTGAACTGCTTCAGGGAATCACACATGGTCTTTACCTCCTAAATCTGATTGGAAATAATTTTTCCGATTTCTTTCACGGAATGGGCGATCTTTTGACGGTTCACCCGGTTCCCTTGAAGAACTTCCATAATAGCGGCGGCTTCTGTCTGAATATCCTGAAAGGCTCTGCGGTTGCTGTCCAAGCTGGATTCAAAGGCAACCAAATCAGTATTTACCTTCCGGCTGGTATAATCAGCGGCCTTTTCCGCTTGCTCCACATGGGTTCTTAACCATTTTGCGGCATCATAGCCCATGCGATCTTCCACCAGTTCAAGGAAATGGCGGAATTCAAACAGTGTGTGAACTGAACCATCATTCAGACTGATCACACAAGGACAAGGATCAATCTTCATCAGGCATCACGCTTCTTCCGGGTGCGCCGGGTCGGGTTCACATCCATCTTGGGTGCGGCTTCCTCCACCTTGGGACGATCCCACAGGGGGCAAGCATCGGGGCCGCCTTCCTTGTGGCAACAATGGGCGGCATCAATGCTGGGGCAAAGGGGGATTTCCGGGTTGTCCCGGTTCTGCTGGAAAATCCGGTCACCATCCGGGCATTTGGGAAGGGTGATGGTGTCGGGTTCCGTCTGCTCCACAGGGGCGGAATCATCCACTTCACCGCCGCCCGGTGTAAATGTACCATTGGGATCATCAACCGCTTCAGGATCAGGGGCCGGGGCTTCTTCTGCTTTGGGCTTTCTTCCCCGTCTGCTGGGCCGCTGTTCGCCGCTGTCAGCCGTTTCAGGTGCCGGGGTTGCCGGGGTATTGCCGCCGTGTTTCATGGCTCCTGCGGCCCTCTGGTTGGCTTCCTCATAGACTTCACAGAAGGCTTCATAATCCAGCGGGATTTCCTTGTTGTGAACGGTCAGCCGCCCACCGCCAAAGATCACTTCAGAAGTCTTGAAGGAAAGCACCCGGTCATTATCATCCGCCACGATACGGGCCACAAGGTCAACCATACCGGCAACCTTATTGGCAACCTTTTCCCGAAGGTTCGGACGAATGGAACTGATTTTGTCACCGCTCTTGCGGGTCAAATCCCGGCTTCTGTCCTCATGACTGATCAGGATGATGTTTTCATAGTCCAGACTGACCAACCGCTTGATGGTGTTCAGGAACTCGGAAGTAACCATGTCCCACGCCCGGAAGGAATCATCACTTTCATGCTTCCAGCCCTGCCGATCACAGATATACACCCGGCAAGCCTCATAGGTATCTTCCAAAAGGTCAACCACAATGGTTTTGAAGTCGTTCTGTTTCTTCTCCAACTCGGCCACGGCATCAGCAAAGACTTCCCAAGCCAAGTACCGCTTGGTCAACCGCCCTTCCACCGTCACGGTGTCCCGAATGGCGATATAGGGGGCATCCACAAACTTGATGTTGCCATCCGTGTTCAGCATCAGGGGATCAGGGAATTGATTGGCAAAGAAGGTCTTGCCGCTGAAGGGTGCGCCGTAAAGCCATACAACCTTCTTTTTGGTGGCGTTCAGGTTACGCCGTTTATTTTTGGGGAGTAACATATAGTTCCATCCTTTCTCACAGTATTCTTGATATTCACACCAACCGCAAAAGTGGTTAGGGTTCTTGGGGAAATCGGCGGCTTCAACCATGTGCTTCACATCGGTTAAAAAGCCAATAATTTTCATGGGATCATACTGAACAGGCATCAAATACGGTTCAGCTTCTTTCAAAGCGTCCTGCAATCTATCCCGAAATTGCATCAGGGTTTCCGTTTTCTTCTGCCTGATCTTCACCTTGGGGACAATCAGGAAATACATATTCCTGATCCGGTGGCCGGGGTGGGTCAGTTCATACCAATACTTGTATTCGTGAAGCTGACCGGAAACGGAATAGCTTTTTCCGTTATTGGAATACTTGAAGTCATACAGATCAAAGGCTTCAAATTCTTCTAAATCCTCACCAGAAACCAGCCCATCCAGTTTCAACCCTTTACCGATTGGAACCAGATAATCCATGAATCCGGTGAAATCAGAATTTCCAATGGGAAGTTCAAAGGTGCCGCCCGGTGGCAACAGGGCCTTTGCCTTTGGGATCATGGCTTCCAGCTTCATCATTTCATGAATGTGATCATCCGTCAGAATGGGGAAGCTGGATTGGTAGAAGGAAAGGGCCTGTTCAACCCCTTCTTCAATGCCCGTATGAAGGGCGGTGCCAAGAATCAAGGCATTATCCGGTTCAGTGTCCGGGATGGTGTTCAGCCCTTCCACATATCGCAAGCGGTATCGGTATGGGCATTTATTAAAGAGATCAACCCGGCTGTGGGAAACTCGCATTGTTTCACCCCTTTCACAATTTTTTTGAAGGTTTCAAAGCCTTCCGGGTACAGAATGAAGCCAAAGCAACCGGAATTATTGATTTGGGCCAGATTGCGCTTCTGAAGTTCTGAAGGGGTCAGCGGGCTGGCGCTCGTTTCCGGCTCCATCTGGGCACGCCATTCGTGGGGCGTCTGGTGGACGTGGGTCCCGCGCCTGACCACGACGATGATCCTCTGGTTCCTCTATGCGGGCTACCTCGTCCTGCGCAAGATGGACATGCCCCGCGAGCGCCAGGCGAACCTGTGCGCGGTGGTCGGCATCGTGGCCTTCGTGGACGTGCCGCTGGTGTTCCTGTCCGCACGGCTGTGGCGTTCCATCCATCCCGCCGTGTTCGCCAACAAGTCCGGCGGGCTTGAACCCGAAATGAAGATCGCCGCCATCGCCGCCGTCGCCTGTTTCGGGCTTGTCTGGGCGGGCCTCGTC
>OGXQ01002376.1_pt1 | contig 12884 bp, 10 predicted proteins | sample 1576291 | NCBI WGS metagenome assembly OGXQ01 (sample SAMEA3541575, study PRJEB24748) | human gut metagenome | biome: human gut; feature: human-associated habitat; material: faeces | place: China | collected 2012 | reverse complement strand
TTTTTGCCGGACAAACGCGTTTTTGAAACGATTGAAATGAATTCCGAAGTCGTTGCAAAACGCCTGCGCGAGCTTGCGTACCTGAACAAAGGGGTAACGTTCAAATTCACCGACAACAGGCTGAAGGACGAAAATAAGAGCCGCGAGTACAAATACGACGGCGGCATTGTGGATTTTGTGTGCTATCTTAACAGTGAAAAAACCCCGCTGTATAAAGAACCGATATACTTTCGCGGAATGCGCGGCACGGGCAAAGATGCAATCATCGTTGAAATTGCAATGCAGCATAACGATGGCTATACCGAAAGCATCTTTTCATATGTCAACAATATTCCGACGACCGAGGGAGGCACGCATGAAACCGGATTTAAGTCCGCTCTGACTAAGGTCATGAACGATTATTGCCGTCGAACCGGAATCCTGAAGGAGAAGGATGCGCCGCTGCCGGGTGAGGATTTCCGCGAGGGGCTCACGGCAGTCGTGTCGCTTAAAATGAGTTCGATTCAGTTTGAAGGGCAGACGAAAACAAAACTCGGCAATACCGAAGCGCGTACGGCGGTTGAAGCTATTGTTATGGACGAGTTGACACCGATACTTGAAAACCTTAAGAATTCGGATCTTGCCGCCGCAATTGCGGACAAAGCGGTGAAGGCGGCAAAAGCGCGTGAAGCTGCAAGAAAAGCAAAAACCATGGCGCGTGAAAAGTCAAAGCTTGAAAACGCACCTCTCGTCGGCAAGCTTTCAAGCTGCACGGGCAGAACACCGGAGCAAAACGAACTCTTCATCGTTGAAGGCGATTCGGCAGGCGGCAGCGCAAAGCAGGGCCGTGACAGACGGTTCCAGGCAATACTGCCGCTGCGCGGCAAACCGTTGAATGTTGAAAAAAGGCGCATTGAGCAGGTGCTTGAAAATGACGAATGCCGCTCCATCATAACCGCCCTCGGAACCGGCATAGGCGAGGATTTTGAGCTTAAAAACCTTAAGTATCATAAAATCATCATTCTCTCCGATGCCGATCAGGACGGTGCGCATATACGCGCTCTGCTTCTTACGTTCTTCTATCGCTACACAAAGGAACTGATAACGGGAGGGCATGTTTACATGGGTATGCCGCCTCTTTACAAGGTTCAAAAGGGAAACAATGTTACGTATGCCTATGACGATGAAGAACTTGCCCGAATTACGAAAGGCATGAAGGGGTACACCTTGCAGCGGTATAAAGGCTTGGGTGAAATGAATCCGGAGCAGCTTTGGGAAACGACGCTTAACCCGGAGAACCGTTCACTTGTGCGGGTAACGATTGAAGACGCGGCGTATGTAGAACACCTTGTAACGCTTTTGATGGGAGACAAGGTTGCACCCCGCAGGGAGTACATCACCGAACATGCGAATTTCAACCGCGTGGATTCTTTTGAGGACAAAATCGGTTGATGTTTAACACCGCTTCGGAGTACAACGCGATACACAATTCAGATTGATTAGTGCAGCCTGCGGTCAATCAAAACCGAACAAAGAACAAAAGCATCCGAAAGCAGCGGAACTGCACGGATGCTTTTGGATATTAATCCGAAACAAAAAACTAAACGATTTGGAAAATATAAAACTTCAGATAATCCGTCTCGGGTACATTCCAAAGAATCGGGTGATCAGGAGCCTGCTGACGCGCTTCGATTTGACGCAGCTGAACCCCTGCATCCTCTGCGGCATTGTGAAGCATCTTACGGAAAAGCTCATCGGTCATGAAATGCGAGCATGAGCAGGTTGCAAGATAGCCGCCGCGCGGAAGGAGTTTCATTGCTTTTGCATTGATGGCTTTATAGCCCTTTACCGCACTGCCGATCGTATCCCGACTTTTGGTGAAGGCGGGCGGGTCGAGTATTATGTAATCATAACCGTGTTTGCGATTGGATTCCATATCGGTCAGAAGATCAAAGACATCGGCGCAAACGAAATCCATTCTGCCCGAAAGCCCGTTCAGCTCCGCATTTCTGCGCGTTTTTTGGATTGCATCCGCAGAAATATCAACGGCAGTGACATGCTTTGCACATGCAGCGGCGGCGTTCAGTGCGAATGCGCCCGTATGCGTGAAACAATCGAGAACCGTTTTGCCGGCAGCAATCTTTGCAGCGGCGCGACGGTTATATTTCTGGTCAAGGAAAAAGCCCGTTTTTTGTCCGTTGATAACGTCGATTTCGTATTTGATGCCGTTTTCTTCAATCATTACCAATCCGCTGTCCGGCGCGGGAGGCAGGAGATCACAGCTGATAAAGCCCTTGTGCTGAGTCAGACCTTCCTTTTCGCGTATGGCGACATCGTTTCTTTCGCAAACGGCCCGAATATTAATGCCGAACTCTTTGAATACTTCAATAAACAGCGGAAACAGGCGGGACTTAAGCATTTCGGTGCCGAGGGAGAGAATTTGAAAAACAAGAACATCCCCGAAGCGATCCACCGTCAGCCCGGGAAAACTGTCGGCCTCACCGAAAATAATTCGACAGCAGTCAAAATCGTTTCCCATGACCGTTTGGCGGTACTCAAGCGCGTAACGAATTCGCCTGCGGAAAAAGTCATCGTCAAACCTGTCATTTGCATTGCGTGAAAAGATGCGAATGCGAATTTTGGAATTGTCATTTATGAACCCGGTTCCGATGAACCGATCCTTTTTTGTATAAACATCAACAAGCCCGCCGTTCGTATAATCACCGTCAACGGAAAGCACCTCCTCCGCATAAACCCACGGGTGCCCGCCTTTGAGTGCGCGTTTCGCCTTTTCGGATACTTTTGCTTTCGGATACATTCGCATTATTAACAAACCAACCTCTCTGCCGCATTCGGCAAAACTGTTTGTTGAATATAACACAATCGGGCGTGGATTTCAAGTGCGGTTTCAACTTGCCGTGCCTGCACAGCGAAAAAACAGTCGAAAGTGTTTGTTATGCCTTGATTTGCGGCAGATGCGCCATATCAGTCAGACAGTGTCGGTTCGAAAGGTTCAACGGCGGAGCAGCTTATCTCATATGCAGTGCGCATTTCCTCCGTTCCGTCTTCAAAAACTTTTTTATATTCGCGGCTTTGCAGCCTTCCGATAACGTGCATTCCGATGCCGACCTTCATATCCTGCAAATACCTTGCGTTTCGTCCCCATGCGATACAGGGCAGATAGTCGGATTTGCCGTACCGTCTGTTGACTGCAAGCAGAACGTCCGCAATTTCACGTAAAAAAGGAGTCGTTCTGTATATTACGGACTTACAGATGTATCCGAACAGTTCAACTTCGTTTTTGTATGCAAAAGCATCGGTTTCATCCGCCGAAGCAGGAATGAATTCACGTGCAAACACGGTGATGATAAGTCTGCTGCCTTTTTCAGTCTGTTGATTATAGGAACGTATCTGTCCGTGAACATGAAAATACATACCGTGTTCAACAGGGATGCCGCCGAGCAGTCGTTCGCTGACGGTGACAGGTATTTTATCCTCGGTTCCGCTCAATCTTTGAACGGTGAGCACAAGCTTGAAAAAAGCCTCTCCGTAAATTGTATGACTGTATTCCGGGCCGTCCGTAACCCTGCCTGAAAGACTGATGCTGTTGTTTGTATCCGGCATATTGCCCTCCGTAAGTTCAAGTATCACTGAATAAGCGCGTTTTTTAAAAAACAAGGTAAAGTTCCTTTGCTTTTTCTGAAAACGATGCCGTACAGTGGCCTGTTTAAATTCTATTCAACGATATTCAAAATAGACTTGTTGATTTGGCCTTGTGCATATGATAGAATAGCGCGAGAAAAGAACAGGACGGGAGAAATATGAAAAATACGAAACGGGATGAAACCTTTTTGCGGGAAACGAGGCATGTTATCGAGCGGCATATTGAGCTGTATCCGAAATGTGAGCCGGACGACATAGTAAAGCTGCTTTATCAAAGCGAATTCGGCTGCGGGCATTTTGTGCGCAGCAAAGAGATTGCGGAGGAGTATCTGAAGAGGGAGTATGAAGCGTGTATGCTGACAACGAAAGCCGCCGCTGCCGGGGAACAACCTTTGACGGATGAAACAGGCGGGATGTTCGTTCGTGTGCACCTGGAACCTTTGGCACGGTACGGTATACCGCTCTCAAGGCTTGCGGAGCTTTTTGTGCGTTCATCGGAGGTTCGAACGGGTTCAACGGACGGAATGCTGAAAAAGCTCAGCCTGCTGAAAGAAATCTGCCGGCAGGGGAAAACTCCGTTTGACGAAGAAACGCTGTCGGCTTTTCTTAAGAAATACGTTGCGGCGGGCTGCCCGGCAATACATCACAGCGAGACTTACCGTCGGCTTTACCATCCCGCGTATCGCGTGATTTGCAGAGAATTCCTTCCCGAACTAATCGGCGGAGAATGCGCAGGTTCGGAACCTGAAATTCATATTTAAGACTCAAACAAAAACTGAATTTAAGGAGAAGTTTAAACAAAAGGCACAGCCGAAACGCAATTGCGGACGGCTGTACCTTTGTTTTTTTACAGAGAATGATACGGCAAAAGAAAGCTCGTTGAAAATCGATCAGATTTCAACATTGCCGTTGCCGGGGCGTGCGCAGGTGATTTCAAGATTGCCGTTGCGCTCACGAAGCTTGTCGATAAACTCTTTTTCTTTCCGCGCATCACGCAAAGTGATCTGGTAGGTGAGCTTGAACAGGCTGCCCATGTTGGTGGTCTTAACACGGATGAGCTCATGGCGGGAAGTGTAAGTGCTGAAAATATCATTGAAAACCTCATCATAGTTGAGGCTTTCGGGAATGACAATCTTGAGGTCGCGCTCTGCGGAACCCGCTTTGCCGAAATTGATGCTTGCAAGCGCAATGTCAACCAAAAGAACGAACACGGCAAGGATGACTGCAATTGCAATATAACCCATGCCTGTTGCAAGGCCGACAGCCATTGCGAGAAAGATACTTGTTATTTCACGCGCTGAAGCGGGGGCGGAACGGAAGCGGACAAGGCTGAAAGCACCTGCAACAGCAATGCCTGCGCCGAGCTGTCCGTTAACAAGGGCGATAATCGTTTGAACTATCATCGGCAGAAGCACAAGGGAGACCGAAAGGCTCTTGGAGGGACGATTTCTGTATCGACTGCAAACGGCGATGAGAACGCCCAATGCAAGAGAAACAAGCAGGCAAACAATAAACCCGCCTGCGGTCAAGGTGCTTGTGGTGGAGAAAATACTGTCGATAACGTTGTTAAGCATAGTGAAAAATCCTTTCGTTTATGGATGAAAACATTGGGCACGGAACGATACCGGATCGTTCAGCCGCAATATGCAGCACCGCGTTTTTGAGAAAGAATGCGGTTAAGTTCGATGTTATACGCGGTTGCGTATTTTGAGAAGCTTGTCGGAAAGATCCTGTGTTCATCAAGGAGTGCGGCAAGCCAAAGCGGCAGAGTGTGCGGAGTTTTAAGCTCCATTATGCATTTGCCTGCGGGCAGAATGGGGTCGCCGTACGTGCCGCTTAACAGGTCGAGGTTGCGCGTTCTGTAGCGCAGATTTTCGTCGATTGTCAGTCTCAAATCCCCGACGCCGTTTTCCGCATAGGCAGTGCGTTCGCAAAATATTCCGAAAGACGGCCGAAGCTCCGGATAAAAGCGGAGCGCATAATCAATTTCACGCGCAATTTGCTTGTCGGGGCAGGGCGCATCACCGCAGAGAAACTCCATTGCATCGGCATAGGGCATTTCGATTCGGCGCTTATACACAACACCTTTGTATTTCTTCTTAAGTTCAATAAAAGCGTTCGATTCTGCCGACGGAGTGCCGTAGCATCGCAAACGGAGCTTTTCCTTATAAATCGGATGCTCTATAGAGGCACGAATCAACCGCATGTCGGCAGTGTCAAAATAAATGCTGCTGACGGTGCTTTTTCCGTAAGAATCAACATGCATATGCTGCAAAAGCACGGGCAGCATTGCGGCGAACTGCTTGTCCGAAACAATATACTTTTTCTCAATACGGGTAAAAATGTTATCAATTTTAACCGTTTGCAATGTCACAACCTCCGTTTCTGCCGAAATGCACCGGATGCGGAGCACTTCGGAATAATCCCGCTCGGCACAACGGCGGAGCGGGCGGTGAGACCATTCTCGCATTACCAATATTATACCACTGAAACAGGGCGACCGAAAGACAAAAAGGGCTCTTTTAACGGCAAATATTGTATATAGTACTTTGAAAACGGTCAAACAATGCTTAATCGGGAAGATTGTCAACAAAAATTCATAATATATCGAGCCAGATTCCCATAGGCGATTTTGCGAATGTCCGCATCGCTCAAGCCCATGCGGCTCAGCTTGTTCGCAATCAACGGCAGTCCGCTGCTGTTTTCAAGCCCGTCGATATAGCGGTTCATGCCGTCAAAATCCGACCCGAGCGCAACGCAGTCGATTCCGCCGATTTCGATGAAATGCGCGATATGTCGTATCACATCGTCGAGTTCGGCAGTGCGTTCATCGGTCAATTGTCTGTAATAAAAATTGACGCCGATTACACCGCCTTGTTTTGAAATCGCGCGAATATGCTCATCTTTCATGCAGCGCGGGTGACTGCATAGGGCGCGTGCATTTGTGTGCGACGCAAACACGGGGCGTGCTGCAATGCCCAACACATCGTCAATGCCTGCATCCCCGAGGTGTGCAAGGTCAACAGCCATTCCGATTCGGCACATCTCTTCAACAACACGCTTTCCGAGGGCGGTCAAGCCCTTTTTGCTTCCGCGTTTTCCGGCCGGATAGGCAAGACTGTTAACGTCATTCCAAGTCAGCGTCATTGCGCGCACTCCGAGACGATACAGCATTCGAAGGTTTTCAACGCTGCCTTCGACAGCCTCACCGCCTTCAACGGTCAACACTGTTGCAATTTTGTCCTGAGTTACGTCAAAATCACGGGAGAACGGCACAAAACACGGATTTGATTCAAGCATTCGATAATAGGAATCTATCATGTTAAGGCATTGACTCAGCGGGTTCTGCTTCAGCAGCATGTCGGTCCATGCGGCAAAGAACTGAAGCTTCACTCCGCCCGCTGCCATGTTCCGAAGGCTCATGCTCTGATGCCCGGAGACGGTTTGAATATCATAATCATAGTATGTCATCCCGTATAAAAAATCACAATGCGCATCCGCAAACGGCAGCTTGTTTGAAGCACTGTTCTCTTGCGGCAAAATTTGTTCGACCATGTTAATCCCTCCAATCTGCAGCTCCGCATGCCGCGGAGGCCGACCGTATCACAATATTATAACACAAAACGAATAAAAATGCATTCGATAAAAAAGCGCGGCGGACTGTTGAGAGCAGATAATTGTTCCAGCGGAAGACAATCACCGGACGGAGATGCGGAGTATGATATAAAATACCGAAAAAAGTCACAATTTATTTTCAAATAGAGTCGAAAACCTATTGTAAAGAGCAAACCGCAATTGGTATAATAAGGTGCGGAGTTCGGAAGAACTCTGCAAAGTGCTTTTGTATATTAACCGGAGGTGACGCAAATGAAATGCAGAAATTGTGGCCACGATAATCCCGAGTATTCCGAAGTATGCGAGAATTGCGCAGTTTCACTGCGCTCGGAGCCGCAGCGCGATGATGATACCCCGTCTTGGGGTTTCGTTGACGAGAACAAGGATATCAGGTTTTCTTTCGGAGGGCGAAATGCCGCACAAAACAATAATCCCGCGGACATGAACCAAAACACTGACAGCGACCTTGATGAGCTTGAAAGACAGTTCACATGCGACGTCGGTGATTGGAACGAAGTTCAGAGACGTCCGAACGCAAGTCGACAGAACAATAACCGCCAAAACGCTGCCGCTGCGCAGAGAAATGACAGAACAAGCAGCCCGAACGGAGCGGAACGGGCGAACCGCAGTGCGCAGAATTCACAGGGCGCATTCGCCGGTGACAGACTTCCGTGGGATAACGATTCTGCAAACGCACGCAGGCAGCAGCCCCGCACGGAAAGGCAGTCAAACCCGGATGACGAATATGATTCCGATGATTCCGATGATTTCGATGATGCGGATGCATACGACGGCCGCGAACGCGGGAACAAGCGCGCGAAGAAGCAGCGCGGAAAGGGCAGAGATTCGACTGATATTCAAGATGATTTCGACACTGCCCGCACGAGCGCCGATTACGGAGCAAAGCGGGGCAGACGCGATAATTCCTATGATGAATTTGAATACGTGAACCGCAGAAGCTATCGCAGACGCGGAAAAGGCGGTGCGTCCGGTCTGCGTATTGCAATAATTGTGCTTGCTGTTGTGGCCGTAATTGCGGCCGGCGTGCTTGCATACACCCTTTTGAACGGCAGCAGCATCGGCGGCGAAAAAGCAAACAGCGTTATCGTCAACCCCAACAATCCGGACAGCTACTATATCACTGTTTATGCAAAAGCCGGTTCTGTCCTTGTTTATGAGGACAGCACAGGTGCGCAGACCGAACAGCAGGTTCCCGAAAAAGGATATGTAACTTTCAATGTTGCATCCAACCGCCTGCGCCCGATAACACCCATTGAGGGCGAAAGCTGCGACATTTACCCCTCGGTAAGTCTCAAAAATGAGGACGGAACGCTGACAAAGCTGGAGATTCCGCGCATAACGCTCAGAGTTCCGACGCTTAATGCATCCTTCGAAACGGCTGAAGACATAACGAGCGACAACGGCGTTATAGAAATCAAAGGGCATGTTGACTTGACTCAGACAGATCTTCAGAACAATCTGCCTGTTGTCACGATCAACAACGAAACCGTGCAGCCCGCGCCCGACGGCAGCTTTGCTTACACAACAAAGCTCGACAAGGGCGAATACGAGATCGTCGGTGAAATCAAGCTCGGCGGATACATGATCATGCGCCGAACCTTCAAGGCGACCGTCAACAAGCAGCTGACCGCAGCCGACATAATTTCAATACCCGAGGAAGTCGATACCCGAGTTCTGAATGTTGAAACTTCAATTGAACTCACCGGTACCGTTCCCGCAGGAGCTGTGCTTCAGGTTGTTCCCAAGGATGCGGAATGCACCGTTAAGGATCAGCCCACAGTTGACGAAAACGGGAACTTCAGGTTTTCCGTAAACCTTCCCACCGCCGCAAAGTGCTATGAGCTCCAGCTCACCGCAACCCTTGCGGACGGAACGGTTTACACGCGTCCGTTCTTTGTGGAACGTCCGCCGGTGTTTAACGAATATGTTCCCACCGTTTGGAGAGGTGATTACAGCGAGATGTCAAAACCCGTCCATATCACCGACCTTCGTGGGTTTGTAATTGAGGGAACTGTTGCAGAGATTACCTATGATGACGATTATCTCGTTGCAACGTTTACCCTTAACGATGGACATACGATCAGCATTGAGTATCACGATCACTATTCTGCCGCACGCCAGCATCCCCTTGAAGCGGGCAAGCAGTACAAACTCTACGGATTCTCAAAGGGCGTGGACGAAAGCGGTATGCTCCGGATGTATATTTGGTTCGTGAGCGACTGATCGGATGTTCGGATAAGTTTGGAAACAAAATAACCTGCGCGGCGGCTGCTTAACGGCAGCCGCTGCGTCGATACTGCAACACATAGCCAAACGGTGCAGCTTTCAAGAAAACACATGGAGAAATAAGATGAAAATCTGGGCAAGAGTTCGAAAAAACAACAAAACAACGGAACAGGATGTCGTTGAAATTCCGCAGAAGGACGCTTCCGAAGTGGAGGACTGGCACGAAGCTCTTTGCGAGTTGTGCTCGAAATTAAACCTTTCACGCCCTGTGATTCTTGATAAGCATGTCAATGAGCTGCTCCGCTTTTCACACACCGTGTTCCGCCCGGATGATTTTATGGAACAGGTAACGTTTGACAGGCTGGAGGTTGAATTGTTTTAGCGGCGGTTCATTGCACCCCGAAACTTTCAGGACAGGAAGTGTTTTTCAATTGAAAAAATGAAAATAAACGAATGCTCGGTGATTACTCCGAAAAGGGCAAACGACCCGTGATGTGCGCAAAGCATGCATCGCGGGTTGTTTTGTTTTCGGCAGCAGTGTTCAAAACCTGTAACTGTTTATCGGTAATATTCATATTTTATAGCAAGCCGTGTACAAGCCCGACATTGGAGCCGGCGGCGAAGCAAAACAATAAGAAAGGAGCATCTCGGCAGTGCGGGAGCGAACGGTACTGCGCTGCAATGATGTGGTGAATGATATGAGAAATGATAACGGAAGCAGGGGAAACGGCTTTCAGCCTTTTAATCCGCCGAACAGAGGAAGACAGCAGGGAGGCATGAGGCAAAGCAATTTCGGCAGCGAGCAAAACATGGGTTATGATAACAGCATGCAGTTTGCAGGTAATGCGTGCGGTTTCCCGCCTTGCAGCGGCTGCCGCTGTGAATGTACATATTACGGTGCAACGGGCCCGACGGGAGCAACAGGTCCGACGGGCGCAATCGGAACAACGGGCGCGACCGGTGCAGCGGGTGCAACGGGAGCGACAGGCGCAACGGGAGCAACAGGAGCGACAGGCGCAACAGGTCCGCAGGGAATCAGAGGCATTGACGGTGCAATGGGCCCGACAGGTCCGCAGGGTATCAGAGGCGTGGACGGAGCAACGGGGGCAACAGGCCCGACCGGTGCAACGGGGGCAACAGGCCCGACAGGCGCAACGGGAGCAACAGGGGCAACAGGCCCGACCGGAGAAACCGGTGCAACAGGCCCGACCGGAGCAACAGGGGCAACAGGTCCGACAGGTGCAACGGGAGAAACAGGCGCAACAGGAACGACGGGTCCGACAGGCGCAATGGGAGCAACGGGTCCGACAGGCGCAACAGGAGCAACCGGAGCAACAGGCCCGACAGGCGCAGCAGGAGCAGCGGGAGAAACAGGTGCAACGGGAGCAACAGGTCCGACAGGCCCGACAGGTCCGACAGGCCCGACAGGTCCGACAGGCCCGACAGGCCCTGCTGCCGAACCTGCCCGGTCGGCAGCGTTGATGTCTGCAGTTCAACCGACAGGAGAAGGAACGACTGTACCGAATGGGGGAGTGCTGCCGTTGACAAACCTTCGCAGCAGCGGTGAAGAACTCAGTGCGGATGCGGCAAATAATGCGGTGCGTTCCAATGATGAAAAACTGTATCATATTGTATGGAACGTAAATGCGGCGGAAGAGCAGGGCTCCGGAGCTTCGGGTGATATTGTGATTGCACTTGAATCGCTTACCGGGGATGTGTATGGTTATTCTTCGGCAAACACGACCGCAGCCGGCGGAAATCCTGTGTCCGTTTCAGGCTCGGCCTATGGGCGGATTCCCGCAGGAACGGAGCTTGTGCTTCGAAACAGAAGCGGAAGAACCATAGTGCTGCATGCGGCTGCAACTCCCAACGGCGACTATGCAGGCGGGATCACGGTGGTTAAAGCATAGATAATGCGGCAGTGAACGAGCCGGAAATGTGCCTTCGAAAAATAGATGGTGCAGGTAAACTCCGCCTGCCGCGTGCGGGCGGAGCAGGTTTTCCGCAAAACAGAATCGTGAAAACAGGGGGAGCGATATGGAAGGTTATAAAGTGTGTGTTTATGCAATTGCAAAGGATGAAGCGAAATTTGCCGCGCGCTGGGCTGAGTCGATGGGCGAAGCGGATGCCGTATATGTTCTTGACACAGGGTCAAGCGATGATACTGTAAAAATACTTCAGGCGCACGGGGTAAACGTTCGGAGTGAAATAATAACCCCATGGCGGTTCGATGCGGCGCGGAACAGGTCGCTTGAACTTGTGCCGGAGGATGCCGACATCTGTGTTTGTACAGATATTGATGAGGTTCTGCATCCCGGATGGCGTGCAGCGGCAGAAAAAGCGTGGTCAAGCGGCGCGGATATGCTGCGCTATCGTTATACGTGGAATTTCAACGAGGACGGAAGCGAAGGTACGGTGTTCTATATTGACAAGATACATGCGCGGCATGGTTTTAAATGGGTAAACCCTGTACACGAGGTTCTTGAATATGAGGGAGAAGGCAGTTTCAGACATATCATTGCAGAAGGCATTCAGCTTGATCATCTTGCCGATGCATCAAAATCACGCGCACAATACCTGCCTCTGCTGGAAATGAGTGTGCGGGAAAATCCGGAAAACGACAGAAATATGCATTATCTCGGCAGAGAATACATGTTTTACGGCAGATGGAACGATTGTATTGCGACCTTAAAGAGGCACCTTGAAATGAAATCCGCTGTCTGGCGGGATGAGCGGAGCGCATCGATGCGCTTTATTGCACGTGCCTGCACGGCACTGAATGATATTGCGGAAGCGGAAAGCTGGCTCTATCGCGCAGCAGCGGAAGCACCGTACCTACGTGAACCGTGGATCGAACTCGCGGGCAATGCATATGCACGGCAGGATTTTGAAGGTACGCTGTATTTTGCACTTAAAGCACTTGCAATTGAAACCCGCCCGAAAACATACATAACGGAACCCGCAGCATGGGGTGCTGCTCCGTATGATTATGCTTCTCTGGGGTATTTTTATACGGGCAGAAAAAAAGAAGCACTGATAATGGCCGAAAAAGCCGTTGAAAAAGAACCGCAGAACGAAAGATTAAGAGCAAACAGAGATATTATTGCACAACTTTCGGAAACGCTTTGATTTGTTATTTTTGTCGGAGAGGCTCGATTCGAACCTTTCCGACAAAAAATGAATCGGCAAGCATTTTGATAACAACTTATCATACAGCAGGAGCAGGATTATAACAGCTGACAATATATAATGCAGCTAACCGATCAATTCAGGTTGCATGTTCGGCGGATTTGCGCTATAATAATATTGTTATGCGAAATGATTCGCATAAATACGGAGACGTATCGAAGTGGTCATAACGGGACTGACTCGAAATCAGT
>OGXQ01002363.1_pt1 | contig 12927 bp, 10 predicted proteins | sample 1576291 | NCBI WGS metagenome assembly OGXQ01 (sample SAMEA3541575, study PRJEB24748) | human gut metagenome | biome: human gut; feature: human-associated habitat; material: faeces | place: China | collected 2012 | reverse complement strand
CCATATCTGTTTTGATAACCTGAAATGAATCCACTATGAATAATGTAGGTTAGGTGAGAGGGAGCGGAATATGCTGGAGATTGTGCGGAAAAACGTCGCAGTCTTATTGAGGTTGATTACTCAGATTCTGGATTTCCAGAAATATGAACATGGCAAACTGGCTTTGCGGCTTTCTGAATTTAATGCGCTGGAATGTATAAAGGATTGGACAGAGGCATTCCATACTTTGGCGTTCCGGAAACATATTCAGTTTGAAGTGAAGGCGGAAGGAGATGTGGCGCAGTATGTGATGGTGGCCGATGCGGAAAAGATAGAGCGCATTACCTACAACTTATTGTCCAATGCCTTTAAATTTACTCCGGAAAAAGGGGAGATAAAGGTGGTGCTTTCGCGGATAGAGAAAGATGGCCAACCATGCTTGTGTATGGAAGTCAGCGATACAGGTATTGGCATGTCCGAAGAACATATACATCACGTGTTTGAACGTTTTTATCAGATAGATGCACAGCATACAGGTTCCGGACTGGGACTGGCCCTGGTAGAGGCTTTTGTGCAGTTGCATAAGGGTACAGTGCGTGTAGAGAGCGAGAAAGGAAAAGGCACATGTTTCCGGGTTGTACTTCCTATGAAGCAGGAAGGAGAGGTGAAGGAGGTGATAGAGAAAAATGAATCCTTGAAAAACCTGCAGGAAGGGGCTGTGCTGGATGCCGGACAAGAAACCTTGCATCAGTGGGTTGAAAACGTGGAAGTGGATGGAACGGCAGACAAGGAAGTGGTGCTGGTCATTGACGACAATCAGGATGTGCGTGACTACGTGAAGATGTTGCTGCAAGATAAATATACCGTGATTGAAGCGGTAAACGGACAGGAAGGTATAAGACAGGCCATGAAGTATGTGCCAGACGTAGTGGTGTGCGATGTCATGATGCCTGTAATGGATGGTATAGAATGCTGTAAACGTTTGAAAAGCGAGTTGCAGACGTCTCATATTCCGGTACTGATGCTGACCGCATACGCTATGGATGAACAGCGGATTCAGGGGTATGATTCGGGCGCAGACTCGTATCTGACAAAGCCTTTCAATTCCAAACTCCTGCTGGCACGAATCCGCAACCTGATAGATAACCGGAAACGGTTGAAATCGTTTACAGAAGATGCCACGGCGGTAAGCGGAAAACAGTCGTTGGGCGAAGTGGACAAGGGATTTGTGGAAAAGCTGAAGGCCTTGATTGAGGAAAAAATGAGCAATTCAGATTTGAGTGTAGAAGATTTGGGTGCTGAATTGGGATTGGGGCGCGTGCAGCTATATCGTAAAACAAAATCCTTGACCGGATATGCTCCGAATGAATTGTTGCGCATTGCCCGGTTGAAAAAGGCAGCCTCTTTGCTGGCATCCTCTGAAAAGACGGTGGCCGAAATCACCTACGAAGTGGGATTCAGTTCTCCGTCTTACTTCACCCGGTGTTATAAAGACTATTTTGGAGAAAGCCCCAGTGAATTCCTGAAAAGGCGGGATGGGAAAAATTGAGAAGGGGGAGAGATTTTTTCTTACTAACAGAAATAGTTGTATATTTGGGCACTTTTTTGAATAGCTGGTTATGAAACGTATTTTGATATTGATATTCGTGTTGTATGTATGTGGTGCTGCAGGGCGTGCGCAGGATTTGAAAACGCTTTTTGTAGCATTGCCAGATTCCTTGTCACCGCTTTTGACGGAGGTAAACCGGGCCGACTTCGGTGATTTCCTGGAAAGTGGGATGAAGGCAGAGGTGAAAAACCGTTTTGGAAATATGTCGGAAATGACTAAACTGACTTCAGATTATTTGTTCCTGAAAACGACTTCGGCCAGCACCTTGGAACTGAAGCTGCTTCCGCTGAATGACTCCGTGAAAGTGATTTGTGCCGTTTCAACCTATTCGGCTCCAGCTGCTGACAGTCAGATTACTTTTTATGATACGAACTGGCATGAATTGCCGCTTTCCGATTTTTTACAGCTTCCACAAGAAGATGAATTTTATTTGGCTCCGGCTTCGACAGCCCAGGCTGACTCCTTGAAGAACCTTCGTGCCTATGCCGACATGTACTTGTGGAAGGCTGAATTGTCGTCTGACAAACCGGTGCTCAAGTTCACTTATACTACGCCCGACTATCTGGACAAGGAAACCGCAAAAGATTTAAAGCCTTATTTGAAATCGCAGCCCGTTTGTCTGGAGTGGAAAGAGGGAAAATTTGTGGCTCTGGAAGATTTGAATCCTTCGTTAAAGTGATTTTATTTAATTCTTTGTATTGCTGAATGTTATGTTGTAAAACATTTATTCTATGTTTTGCGTATAAAAATACATGAAAAATCGTTAATCCCTCAGCCGGATATACCGAATTTTTTTTATCTTTGGAACGCTATTTGTAAAGCAGTCAAGCATATCTGCATGAAATGAAGGCAGAAGTGCACTCTGAAAGTGATTTGTTTTAAACCAGTAATGGTATTCTGAATAAGGGTCGGGCTGGAAAAAGGCCATCCGACGGATACTAGCTGAAAAATATAAGGTATAATGATTTTAAAGTGTATTAGAACAGTAGCAATGGCGGCTCTGGCCATGGTCAGTATCAATGTTTCAGGACAGGATCTTCTGGCTCGTCAGGCGCCGATTGACAGAAAATTAAAAGCAGTGGATTCATTAGCCCTGATTCGCCAGATTAAAGCAGAACAGGCAGTATATCCCGCTTACAGTCTTTATCCAAACTGGAACAATGATCGCGTTCATGCTTACGGTGGTAATGTACAGGTTCCAGATAGTTTCCGAATCGATCTGACAGGCTTCTGCATGCCGACAACTCATACAAAAATTACTTCTAAATGTGGTCCGCGCTGGCGGCGTATGCACAACGGATTGGACATTAAGGTCTATATCGGCGATACCATCCGTGCTGCTTTCGACGGGCGTGTGCGCATGGTGAAATATGAACGTAGAGGTTATGGCAAATATGTAGTAATTCGTCATGACAATGGTTTGGAAACCATTTACGGACACTTGTCTAAGCAGATTGTAGCTGAAGATGAATATGTAAAGGCGGGTGACCCGATTGGTTTGGGAGGAAATACCGGACGTTCTACCGGTTCTCACCTTCATTTTGAAACTCGTTTCTTAGGTGAGGTGATAAATCCGGAATTTATGTTTGATTTCCCGAACCAGGATATCGTTTCAGACAGCTATTTGTTTGTGCGTGGTGCCAACCGTTATGCATATCAGCGTACTCGTGCATTGGCTGCTGTAAAATCAGGAAAATCCGGTGCGGCAGAGGCGGAAAAATCAGCTATCCGCTATCATAAAATCCGTAAGGGTGATACATTGGGACGTATCTCTCGTTTGTATCACGTATCCATCGACCGCTTGTGTCAGATTAATGGTATAAAACGTACTACAACGTTGCGTATCGGACAAGTCTTGAGATGTTCTTAATCTGGAAAACAAATTTATTGAAATAAAAGGAGATGCCATTTCATATAGTTCTGTCGGGACTGTATGAAATGGCATTTTTATCTCCGTTATTTTTGTGTGCTCTCTGAAAAAACAGTAACTTTGCCACATATTCGAGCATAAAAGATGGAAGAAACCAAGAAACAATTTGAACATGTAATTGCAGTATGCCGTGATTTGTTTGCTAAGAAGTTGCATGATTACGGAGCTGCCTGGCGCATCATGCGTCCGTCTTCCGTGACAGACCAGATTTATATTAAGGCAAACCGTATTCGCAGCATAGAAGTAAAGGGCGTGTCCTTGATAGATGAAGGCATTCGTCCGGAGTTTATTGCAATTGTCAATTATGGTATTATCGGGCTTATTCAGCTGGAACTGGGCTATGCCGAGAAGGAAGATATAACGGAAGAGCGTGCGCTGGAATTATATGATACCTATGCCGACAAGGCGCTGAAACTGATGCTGGCGAAGAATCATGACTATGATGAGGCTTGGCGTAGCATGCGCATCACCTCCTATACAGATTTGATTTTGATGAAGATTTATCGGACCAAGCAAATCGAATCTTTGAAAGGAGACACCTTGGTTTCAGAAGGTGTAGACGCCAATTATATGGATATGATTAATTATGCCGTTTTCGGATTGATTAAGCTGAAATTTGGAGAATAAGTTTCTACATAAAGCAACTGTGATCTGGAGTAACGTCTGCCGTTTTTTACTGGCTGTCGTTTTTTTGTTCTCCGGATTTGTTAAGGCCAATGACCCTTTGGGCACGGGCTATAAGGTACAGGATTACCTGGAAGCATGGGGGCTGCAGAGCCTGAGCGCAGGATATGTGCCTTATCTGGCAGCTATGCTCTGTGCCTTGTTTGAGTTTATTCTTGGCATTTATCTGTTCTTCGGTATTCGTCGGAGGGTAGCTCCTTTGCTGGCTTTGTTGATGATGGCGTTTATGACACCGTTGACATTGTGGCTGGCCATAGCCAATCCGATTTCCGATTGTGGATGTTTTGGTGATGCGGTTGTGCTGACCAACTGGGAGACTTTCTTCAAGAACATCGTGTTGCTTATTGCGGCTATTTCCGTGTTTAAGTGGCGTCGGCATATCTTTAATCTGGTCACCACGAAGGTGGACTGGCTGATTTCGCTTTACAGTATTCTGTTCATCATCTTCTTCATGTTGTTCTGCCTGCGCTACCTGCCTGTGTTCGATTTTCGTCCTTATCATGTGGGAGCAGACATCATAAAAGGTATGACAATACCTGAAGGTGAGAAGCCTACCGAGTATGAAACGATTTTTATTTATTCGAAAGACGGTAAAGAACAGGAATTTACGATTGATAATTTCCCGACAGATTCCACGTGGACCTTTGTCGATTCGAAGACGCGGGTGAAGGAGAAGGGCTATGAGCCTCCTATTCACGACTTCTCGATTACTTCACTGGAAACGGGAGAGGATTTGACCGATGACATACTTCATAGCGACCAGTACACGTTTTTACTGGTGGCATCATGGTTGAAGCAGGCAGACGATAGTGGTATGGATTTGATCAATGAAGTGTATGATTACAGCGTGGAACACGGGTATCGTTTCCTTTGTCTGACAGCTTCTTCGGAGCAGGATATCATAGACTGGCAGGAAAATACAGGAGCGGAATATCCGTTTGCGTTGATGGATGAGATTACGCTGAAAACGATGATTCGTTCCAATCCGGGATTGATGCTGCTGAAAAAAGGAGTCGTGTTGCGTAAATGGAGTGTTTCCAATCTGCCAGATGAATACCAGTTGAATGCACCGCTGGAGAAACTTCCATTCAGTACATGGAATCCGAAAACCAATGTGCACAAGGTGGTAGAAGTGACCGGCTGGTTCCTGGGGCCTTTGCTGTTCCTGACCGTGGTCGACCTGATATGGTTGCGCATAAAAAGCCGCAAAAAGAAAAAAGAGGAAGAGAATAAAAAAGAAACATTATAACTAACCCTTTAAAATTTAAACAAAATGAGAAAAAACATTGTAGCAGGTAACTGGAAAATGAACAAGAACCTGCAGGAAGGTATTGCATTGGCAAAAGAATTGAACGAAGCATTGACAGCAGACAAACCAAACTGCGATGTAATCATCTGTACTCCTTTCATTCACTTGGCTTCTGTAACTCCTCTGGTGGACAGCTCTATCATTGGTGTAGGTGCTGAAAACTGCGCTGACAAAGTATCTGGTGCTTATACTGGTGAAGTTTCTGCAGAAATGGTTGCATCTACAGGTGCTCAGTATGTAATCTTGGGTCACTCTGAACGTCGTGCTTACTATCACGAAACAGTTGAAATCCTGGAAGAAAAAGTTAAACTGGCTTTGGCTAATAACCTGAAACCTATCTTCTGTATCGGTGAAGTGTTGGAAGAACGCGAAGCAAACAAGCAGAATGAAGTAGTAGAAGCTCAGCTGGCTTCTGTATTCTCTCTGTCTGCTGAAGATTTCGGTAAAGTAATCTTGGCTTACGAACCGGTTTGGGCTATCGGTACAGGTAAGACTGCTACTCCGGAACAGGCTCAGGAAATCCACGCTCACATCCGTTCTTTGGTTGCTGCTAAATACGGTCAGGAAGTAGCTGAAAATACTTCTATCCTGTACGGTGGAAGCTGCAAGCCTTCTAACGCAAAAGAATTGTTCGCTAATCCTGATGTAGACGGTGGTCTGATTGGTGGTGCTGCTTTGAAAGTTGCAGACTTCAAGGGTATCATCGACGCTTTTAAATAATTCTTTTTTGAATTAGTCAGGAGCGACTTATGAGTACAGAGATGATGTGAGGACGTAGCACCGTCGTATGGTCTCTGTGCTCAATTGACTTTTGTTTTCTATGTCTATCTAAAAATCCGCTTATGCTGAAATATCTTTTATTTGTAGTTTCTGTTTTGTGTGTCGGCGGGGCTTATGCCCAGCAGAACATTATCGAAAGCCTGCAGACCCGTCGGGCGGGAGAAGGTGTAGTGACTATCCACCAGGATGCACAGATTACCTCTTTGATAGGGAAACGTTATGTGCGTTCTACCAGTTCGGAGCCGGTAAAGACATTAAAAGCTCGTGGATTTCGCGTACAGGTATACGCCGGGAATAATTCCCGTCAGGCGCGTAGTGAAGCGAATAGGGTAGCAACGAAAGTGAAAGAAGAATTTCCGGAACTTCCGGTTTATACTTATTTTCAGCCTCCTCGCTGGCTGTGCCGGGTAGGAGACTTTAAAAGTATTGAAGAAGCACATGTAACCATGCGTAAATTGAAAGCTACAGGAGTTTTTAAGGAAGTGTCTATTGTGCGTGAACAGATTAATATACCTATAGAATAATGATGACAGATACAAATTCGATAAACTGGCCGCAAGAGAAGGTTGAGAAACTGGTCGGGCATTACAAGGAAATCCTTTCTTTGCTGGGTGAAGATCCTGAAAGAGAAGGACTGTTGAAAACCCCTGAGCGTGTAGCAAAAGCCATGCTGACGCTGACTCGCGGATATGAAATGGATCCGAGAGAAGTGCTGAATGCCGCAAAATTCAAGGAACCTTACAGCCAGATGGTGATTGTGAAGGACATTGATTTCTTTTCCATGTGCGAGCATCACATGCTGCCGTTCTACGGAAAGGCCCATGTGGCATATATTCCTAACGGATACATTACGGGGCTGAGTAAGATTGCTCGTGTGGTAGATATTTTTTCTCACCGTTTGCAGGTGCAGGAACGCATGACGCTTCAAATAAAGGAGTGTATCCAGGAAACACTGAATCCATTAGGCGTAATGGTGGTAGTAGAAGCCAAACACATGTGTATGCAGATGAGAGGAGTGGAAAAGCAGAATTCTGTAACGACGACATCTGACTTTACAGGCGCATTCAATCAGGCCAAGACGCGCGAAGAGTTCATGAACCTGATTCGTGCAAAATATTAATATGAAAGAGACTATTTCCCCTTTTATCGTAAGTGGAGAGGGGAAATAGCTAACGTAAAATGACGCGGTCGCCTGCTTTTTGTGCCATTGGAATCTGAATTTTTTGCAACTCTTTGTAATGTTGCATGATTTCCTGACATTTCTCCGGATTGTTATAGATGTCCGGATTGGCTAAAGCCTGCAGGGTATGCTTCATTTCTTCTTCTACAATCGATAGCTTGAAATCAATTAACAACCTGGGAACTAACTCATAAAGTCTTTCTTCATCGGTGATGATTGCCTGTCCTTTGGAGTGGTACTTGCTTAGCTGATAGCGGTCGCTGGCCAGTTCTGCGGCCTGTTTACTGATTTCCGGATCAGGATGAGTCAGGAAATAGCGCTCAGACACAAAGCCTTCGTCATGCAGATGATTCTCTGCTTCTTTTAGGATGCGGCGGTCTAAAGGATAGTGAAACTGTAGTTCATCCTCCTTCAAGCTGGAAGAAATACATTCTATGACAGTGAGCGGTTGCTCTTCTCCGTTTTCATCCTCAAAATAACACATCACTTTCTCCCCATAGCGGACAATCATTTGCAGGAGGAGCTGTTCCTTCTTGTAGAACAGTTTCTGTTCGTTCCCTTCCAATGGGATATACGAAAGGTAATTGTCCGTAGGAACAGGAGTGCTTGCGGGTTGTCCGGCTGGCTGTTCAGCAGTTGGAGGTATATACTCTGCTGCTGTTTCCAGAGGAGCAGGAGGAAGCTGAGTCTCATCCGGTATAGGAATCTCTGTCGGCTGTGCCTCCGGGTAAGTAGTCGGAGGAGCAGGTTGAGCATCCTGGGTGGCCTGTCGTTGCTTCCGTTGGATTTCCTTGTATTTATTTTCCTGTGCCTGCTCTATCAGTTTGTTTACCGCTTCTATCAGGATTTTCTCTTCCATTTGCAGAAGCTGGCTGCACTCGCGTGTATATACGGAGCGGACAATCGAGTCAGGTATCACAGAGATACTTTTTACGATACTGGAAATCAGGCTGGCACGTTTGATCGGGTCTTTTCCTGCTTCTTCCATCAGCAGGTTCGTCTTGAAACGGATGAAGTCCACTTCGTGCTCATTGATGTAGGTCTGATAGTCGGTGGCATTATGCTTGCGGGCAAAGCTGTCGGGGTCGTCTCCATCGGGGAGCAGACATACCTTGATGTTCATGCCTTCTTCCAGCAGCATGTCAATACCGCGTATGCTGGCCTTGATTCCGGCTCCGTCACCGTCATACAATACCGTGATGTTATTGGTAAAGCGATGAATCAGTCGTATCTGGTCGGAGGTCAATGCCGTACCCGAAGAAGCCACCACGTTTTCAATTCCACTCTGGTGCATGGAAATGACATCGGTATAGCCTTCAACCAAGAAGCAGCGGTCCTGGCGTACAATGGCCTGCTTGGCAAAATAAATGCCATAGAGTTCCCGGCTTTTGTGATATATCTCCGATTCCGGAGAATTGACATACTTCATCTGCACGTTCTTGGTGGCAGCGCTCAATACACGTCCGCCAAAAGCTACTACTTTTCCCGATAAGGTATGTACGGGGAAAATGACACGCCCCCAGAAACGGTCGCGAAGTGAACCGTCGTCCTTTCTATAGCACAAGCCGGTTTTTACCAGAAACTCTTCTTGATAGCCTTTCTGTTTGGCTGTACGTGCCAGTGCATCGTGACTGTCTGTGCTGTATCCTAACTGGAACTTTTTGATAATGTCATCACGGAATCCTCGGCTGCGTAAGTAGGTCATACCGATACGCTGTCCGTCGATGTGATTATAAAGTATGTCTTGAAAATATTCGGATGCAAACTGATTGACTACAAACAAGCTTTCACGCAGACTATGTGCTTGTTTTTCTTCGTCGGTGAGTTCCCGTTCCTTTACTTCGATGTGATATTTGTTAGCCAGCCACTTCAGTGCCTCGTAGTAAGAAAGCTGTTCGTGCTCCATGATGAAGTGCACCACATTCCCTCCCTTACCGCAACTGAAACATTTGCATAATCCTTTGCTGGGAGATACACTGAAAGAAGGGGTCTTTTCATTGTGGAACGGGCATAGTCCGATGTAGTTCACTCCCCGGCGGCGGAGTGTGACAAACTCGGATACCACATCTACTATTTGTGCAGCATCCAGTATTCGGTCTATGGTAGCTTGGTCAATCATTTCGAAGGGCGAAAATAATAAAAATAAGTAGAATGTGCAACGGCTTTCGTGTTAGAACATGAACGCGATGGAAGCTCCGAAAGTAAAATTATGCATAGGCGTTCTTTTACTATACGAACGGACTTCCCGGTTACCGTCTTCGTCTGCCCAGGAGTTCTTCAGGTCGTATGTCAGTCGGGGGGAGGCAAAGTCATAGTCGCAATAGAGACGCAGGGCCGCATTTTCTTTGTAGCGGTAGGCGAGAGAAAGTCCGGTTCCTAATTTGAAAGTAGAACTTTTACGAATGTGAAGAAATTCCTCATCAATGAAAGTACTCTGTAGCATTTCCTGAATGCTGAGACCTTCCTGCTGGATATAGTAATCTACGTCGGCTTTATAGAATTGGTCGTAAGCTTCCTGGCTCACTTTCTGGCGGTCGAAAATGGCTGGATTAATCCGTGAAATAGAGTTTAAGGTAAAGTTTGCATTAGTGCGTCGTCCGGCTAACAGTTTGCTTCCTATCAGGAAGCGATTGCTGAGCGGATAAGAAAAGTAAAGCCCTAAATCGATGTCGCACATGCCTAAATGGTCAGATTCCAGTCCGTCCAGCAGGTACATGTTGACAGGGGCTCCTTCCTTCAGGTCATTGTCCAGGTCAAAATGCTTTTTGTTCTCTTCGGGAATGTCGGCGATAACAGGTACGGTAGCTACTCTCAGGCGCCCTCCCAAACCGATGTACGCATTGAAAAAGTAGGCTCCTTCTGCGCTGACGACGGTCGATGTGCCCGTACGCAGGCGCATACCCAAAGGAGTTCCTTCTTCTGTGTCATATAGTTCGGCAGTACGCAGGGTAGAAGGTCCTGTGGCAAATCCCATGTTGAGGCTCAGGAATGAAGGTGTATCGTAGCGGTTGAAGTGGGTTGTTAACTGGCTGCTGGTGGTATTCTTACGAAAAATCAGATCGGAAAAGAAATAGCCTAAGTCCGTTGAAATCATGCCAATCCCAGCTCCTACCAGCACATCGCCAATCCAGTGACGGTTGTTCAGCTGGCGAGTGATACCGGTTACTCCCGCTAAGGTATATCCTCCGATGCTATACCACGGACTGAGCATGCCGTATTCTTTATGCAGGATTGTGGCACACATAAAAGCAGTGGCCGTATGTCCGGAAGGAAATGAATTGTTTGATGAATTGTCCGGACGCATTTCTTTGGTCGTATATTTCAAGGTGTTGACAAAGCCGGCCATCAAGGCTGCTGAGAAAACATTGCTGACTGTGAGTTCCTTCCATGAGCTGCGGTTTTCTACTCCAGCCAGTTTCATGCCCCATGTAGTAACTAACGGGACATATTGTGTATAATTGTCATATTCGTGGTGAAAGGTCGGCTGGAAGCGATTACGCAGTGTACGGAAATCCTGGTTTTGTTTTTTGACGATTAATCCGGAAACGATAAAAGGAATTCCCATGTACGAAAAGTTTTGCTGGAAAAGTTCCTTTGTTTTCTTTGGCTTCGCAGGAAGAGCCGATGAGGTGAGAGAAGACGTAGAGTCTTGTGTCAGGAAGTAATGTCCCGCTGGATTATGTGCACACAGCGAGTGACAGGTCAGTGCTGAAATAAGGAAAAGTAGTAAAGTGCATATTCTCATTGCTGCCCGTAGTTTTAGGAATACATGGTAAAGAGAGCGGCAAAGATAGTGCTTTTGATAGAGAGACTGAAAGTTTTCAGATGTACATTGGGAAAATATAAATGCGTGAAAATGAGATTACTGTGATTTTATATGATGTACAAGTGCGTTGGAATTGGACATAAAAAAAGGAGACCGATGATTCAGTCTCCTTTTATATTAATGGAAAATCCGATTATTTAATGTTCGGGTTCAGCTTGTTCCATTCAGCTACTGGAGGAAGAACGCCCATAGCGATTACTTCGTCACGCAGTGCGCACAAGTGTTCGTAGCTCTTATCCAAAGCAGCTTGTTCTTCTGCAGTACCGTTCAAAGCAGCGCAGTGGCAACCGTCAGCAGTGATAGAAGTTTCCCAAGCCATCATGATGTGGTCGTACTTTTCGTTAGAAACGTAAGTACCAGCCGGCCAGCGGAATGCTTTGCCACCCATAGCAGCACCAATCATTTCGATAGAAACGTATGACGGGCTCTGGAATGAAGAACGGCCACGCAAGTTGATGATGTTTGCACCACCCTTAGTTACTTTCTGCTGGATTTCAGCCCACTGTTCTTTTGTCAAAGCGTCAGTACCGATGATGTCTGTCAAAGCTTTACCGTTTACTTTAGCAGTAGAAGCAAATACAGCCATCTGTTCGCCGTGACCACCGTAAGTACGGCAGTTTTCAACTGCGTCCATAGAAACGCCGAAGTGTTTAGCCAATTCGCTGCGCAGACGAGTAGAGTCAAGAGCAGCCAAAGTAGTTACCTGACCCGGTTTCAAACCAGAGTACAACAGTGTAATCAAACCTGTGATGTCAGCAGGGTTGAAGATAACTACGATGTGTTTTACATCCGGACAGTACTGTTTTACGTTCTTACCGAATTCTTCTGCGATAGCTGCGTTACCTTTCAACAGGTCTTCACGAGTCATACCAGCTTTACGAGCAGCACCACCTGAGTTTACGATATATTTAGCACCAGTCAGCGCTTCTTTGATATCTGAAGTGAAAGTGATGTTCACACCTTCGAAACCGCAGTGGAACAATTCTTCAGCAACACCTTCCAAACCTGGAGCGTACGGGTCGTACAAGCAGATGTTAGGAGTTAAGCCCATCATGATAGCAGTCTGAGCCATGTTAGAACCGATCATACCGGCAGCACCAACAATGGTAAGTTTTTCGTTTGTTACAAATTCCATAATTCTTATGTATTTAAGTTATGTATAAAAGTGTATAGTCAGTCTTTGTTTTTTCTTCAATGCAAAGATAGGAAAGTTATCAGTGAAAAACGAATCTTTACACTGGTAAATATAGGATGAAAAAAGATGATTTTCGGCAATTACGGAAAAATTTCACTATTTTTAGATGTCATATCCCAATTTTGCAAAGAGTAGGTTACATTTCTTTGTCTGCATTTTATCACTTTAAATTCCTTTCCCTATCACCTTATTTATATAGGATATAAAGACACTCTTTTTTCTCCTTTCAGCAAGTGTTTTTTCCTTCCTTGGAAAACGCCCTTGCGTTCAATTCAAAACGCACTTGTGTTTAAGAACAAACGTCCTTGCGTTTCAAGTCAAACGCACTTGCGTTTTAGATCGAACGCACTTGCGTTTTGGAGGAGTATTGAGACTAAGAGTGAAGTGTACTGAAAATAGTTGTCAGTTTGAAGATTAATTCCTGACAAAGTTGAC
>OGXQ01002360.1_pt1 | contig 12940 bp, 6 predicted proteins | sample 1576291 | NCBI WGS metagenome assembly OGXQ01 (sample SAMEA3541575, study PRJEB24748) | human gut metagenome | biome: human gut; feature: human-associated habitat; material: faeces | place: China | collected 2012 | reverse complement strand
TTTTCATAGCCCCGTCTGAGAGCCTTTGTTTTTGAACGGCAAATTTATTTCGGTGTATGAATACATCCAGATTTTTGTTATCTCCAATGGAGCAAATACGAAATATTATTCTAACAGTACCCGGTGGAACGCAGAGCGGGAGCATAAAAAGAAAGGCGCAAGTAAGACCAAGAGCAGTAACAGTTTTGAGTTTACCTGTTTCTGGGCAGATGCCAATAATCGTGTGATCCCTGATTTGATCGATTTTACCAAGACGTTTTTCGCAAAGCACACGATTTTAAATATCTTGACAAAATATTGTATCTTTACGTCCGAGGATATGCTGATGGTCATGCGCCCTTATCAGATCACAGCTACGGAGCGCATCCTTAACAGGATTGAGATTGCCAACAATTATAAAAAATATGGCAGCATTGAAGGCGGCGGTTATATATGGCATACCACAGGTTCCGGCAAGACCCTGACTTCTTTTAAGACAGCCTTTTCCAGATTTCCAAATTTCGTGATTCCCGCTTCATCTGTCTTCTGCTCCCTTCCCTGCAGTTTTTCCTGAACCGCATAGGCATAAAGCTTTTCCGCCTGTTTTTTTCTCTCTGAGGAATCTGGATTCTCCAGTGACACTCCTGAACCCTGAAAATCCTCCGATAATGTCCAGCCTCCCTCGCTCCAGCCTCCTGCATGATACAGCACAAAAGGCGTATCAGATAAAACAACCGTCTCATCATCCGTCCTGCCATGATACGATATTTGAATGGAACCAGCCTCCGCTGCCAGCCCGCTTATAGCCGGAACCAGACATCCAACTATCAGGAGACAGCCGCATACAAGCTTTTTCAGATTCTGTCTGTGATTAAACATGTTCATCCCTCCTGGTTTCTATCTCTTCTTCTGCTGCTTTCTTTCTCTTCTTTCCCGCCGCATAGATACAGGATACTGCAAAAATTATAACCAAAAGTACACTTGCGCCTATCAGCACCTTTACCTGGAAGGGCAGCTCCGCCTCTACCGTAACATCTGCCGTTACCTGCACAGCCTCCTCATATGGAATTCGATGACCTCTCACAAGAAGACGGTGTGTATTTACAGCATAGGGAGTACAGGTTACAAGAGTCACATAATCCTTCCCCGCTTCAATGGTCAAAGCATCCGTTTCCTCCGGCAGCACTGTAAGGATCTGGTCAATCTCATAAGCAAAGGTTTCTCCCAGTATTTTAATATAGAAAACGTCCCCTTCCTTCAGCTTATCCATATCTGTAAACAAAAGCTTGGAGGGAAGTCCCCTGTGACCGGTGAGAACGGAATGTGTGCTTTCTCCTCCAACAGGAAGAGAGGTTCCTTCAAAATGTCCTACCCCTACCTGTAAAACAGACTCACTGGTTCCGTGGTAGATGGGAAGCTCTACTTTAATAATCGGAATTCGGATATATCCCATCATTCCAGAACCATTGACATTCAGAATACTCTGATAATATTCATTGACTTCCTTTTTTCCTGGCCCAAAGGGATCCAAAAGCTCAATATTGCTCAGCATTTCCTGATTGTAGGCTCTGGCAGCTGCCAGCATCCTTTCATTTTCCTCTCCGCTGTGCTTTACTGCCTCCTCATCATAGGAGGAAATAACCCTTGACTGGTTTTTTTGATAAAGGTAATTACTGACCGTCGGATATAACAGTACGGAGAATGCAATCAGCAAAACTAAAATCCGAATTGCATCCTGTAACTTTCTATTCTTTTTTTTCTTTTTTTCTTGTTTCTTACTCATTTCATTCTCCCTGCTGTTATACCATATTAGTCCGATACCTTACGAATTTTGTAAGGTATCGGACCATTTTAAAGAACTTCAAAAGATATTACTCTTCAATTTTTCTGCTTCTGATAAAGCTGATTGCTACGCCCAGAATCATTACCACAGCAACTACCGTGAAGAGAACGGTACCCATACCACCAGTCTCAGGAAGAAGAGTTCCAGTGCTGTTCTCGACGTCGATGATCTTATCAGTTTCCGATGTATCATCTTTGCTTAATTCCCAGTTGTTTACATCTGTATCTGTACTCTTTGTAATCGTTACCTTGATCGGAGCTGTCAGCTTGTTATAGCCTGCCGGTGCATCAGTCTCCACTAACCAGTAGATTCCTGCTGCAAGGCCGTTCAGGTGTAAGTTGTATCCCGCATCTACCGCGCTACCTGCAGTGACCATATCCATATTCTTTTCTACGTTCTGATCTTCTGCAACGGTATAGCTTCCTTCCAGGGTGCCTTTAGTTACTTTGATTGCATTATCATTAGCCGCCTTTGCATCAGCTTCGTCTTTATATAAACGGAAGGTTGCGCCTTTCAGCATCTCTTTATTATCCTTAATTATCTTATTAATATTCAGCGGATAGGTTGGTGTTTTTGCCTCAGACGGAGTTGTGGTAGTTGTGTCCTCCGGATTGTTACCATACTCTAAGGACGCACTGTTTTTCTCTGTTACTACTGCATCACTATTTACTTTTGCATAGTAGGTAACGGTAAACTGCTGTCCCTTGCTGTTCTGGTTCGTTTGGATCCACGCAGACAGATCTAAGGTCATTGTACGGTTATTATCTCCGCTTAAAACAGCCTTCTCATTTGTAGCTTCACTCTCACCAATCTTTACAGATACAGAATAGTTATTAGCATCATCCACTGCTGTTCCATCTGCATCTTTTACAAAATCAAGACCATTTGTCAGGGTATCCTTGATTTTATAAACATAAGCGTCATAGCCTGTTGTATCCGGAATGGTTCCTGTGATGGTATAGGTTACAACCTGACCGATTTCAACAGTTTCTGCATCAGCTGTTTTCTCAATGCTGGGAGCCTCGCCCTTCAAATTAACTTCTGCATTTTCCTTATCTACAGATACCAGAGAGGACTGAATTTCTTTTGTTCCTGTCTGGTATACCAGATAATAACCATATGCTAAGCCTGTAAACTTACGCTCTGTAACTTTACCTAATTTTTCAGAAGTTTCTGTTGCTGCAGTGCCTGCTGTCAGTGCAGCTGCTGTAAAGTCATCTGCAAATTTCTGAATTTCGGCAGAATTCGCCGTGTATCCCGCAAGCTTGTTATATAAGTCTTCGCTAGTTGCTGATTCAGCCGCAATCCCTAATGCAGTTGCAATCGCATTTTTATAAGTATCATTGACAACATACGCATAACTAGAACCACTAACGCTCAAATCAAACAGCTTATACAGCTTGATTGTCTGACCCTCCAACGTATTCTTCTCATTTACCTTTACTGTCAGGTTTCCATTTTGTTGTGTTGCTGCCGGCATCGGCTCTGTCATTGTGGCAAAGGACGTCGCTGCCATTGCCAGTGTCATGATAGCAGTCAGAAACAGTGCTATCATTCTTTTGGTCGCTTTTTTCATAGCTCTCATTTTTGTTTCTCCTTTTTCCTTTGTTTTGAATTTATAGTAACTCTGCATTCTGGCATCTTCTCTTCCTGTACTCCATGATGCCATAAGCTGCCAGAAGCAGAATTCCTACCGCATAAATCCAGGTGACTCCCATGCCGCCTGTTTCTGGAAGAACGTGGTCAAACCAGTTCTTCTTATTGGTAACTGTGATATCGTATTGATAATCTCCCTGATATTTAACAGTTGTTTCATAACCATCTAACTTGGCTTCGGTAATATGATAAGTATAATAATAATGCTTTCCATCTTCGCCCACATGGTATGCGGTATACTCTGGTCCAGAAAGGATCTGTTCCCACACATCCTCTGTGATAGCGTCTTTCACAGTCAGGCTAACTTCCGCCTTAAAGGTTTCATCCGTAATCGTCTCTCCATCTACTTCATAACTTCTTGTAATCTGGAATACCACTTCCTTCGGACGATCCTCCGGCTTATCTCCCTTCCACACCTTTTCCAGCCTCAGCTCAATCAGGTCTTTACAGGGATCCTGGATATCCGGAACTGCCGGACCTCCGCCGGGCTCTGTAGGATCTGTAGACACATTGTTCATAAGCACTGCCATGGCGCCGTCTTCTCGATAAACATTAACAAGCTGATTTGTTTCTGCTCCGGTGCTGCTCATCACAGCATCCTTCAGATCCGTAAACTTCACAACCTTGTTTTGCGTCATGTGGCGGATGGTATAAACATTCTTCCATGCATCCGTTGTCTCATATTTGTCCTGAAGCTCATTGTCTGATTTGCCGAGCAGCTGTTCATAGGCGATATCTCCGTCCCGATAAATCCGGTAATAGTTTTCATTGCCTTCAATGCCTACAAGATCGTTAAATTCCCAGTTGGATTTCAGGCTTGATTTTCCGGTAAAGGGGCCGGTCAGATCCTTTGCGCCACGGACAACGTCCGCAAACAACATCTTATTCTTTTCCAGCAGACCTTCGTTGTTCCAGCCTACAAAGCCTCCGGCAATGCCGTATTCGCCTGTACCATTTCCACGGTTTCCTGCGCCGCCGCCGTAGACGTCATAGCCGATATCCACACCAGTCACCGTACAGGAATCGATTTTTGTCCGGTTTGCCTTAATCAGTGAAATGTTGATTTCATTTTTCAGGCTTTCCTCATCAATGGTGCCGCCCTCAGAACAGTTGATCTCTATCTTGCTGTCGCCAATATAAATGGTAGCAAGGCTCTTATCCTTTGCCAGGCCAACCTTAATATCCAGCCCCAGTAGATTTAAAGATACCAGTTCTCCGTCATACAGAGCCTCGACCGTAATAATTCCCAAATCAATCTTAATTACGTCGTCCTTCTGCAAGTTATCCAGCTGCAGGGCCTTTAAAATCTGATTCACAGCTTTCACGAGTCCCTTGACCAGCTCAGAATCCAGCTTAATATCTGCCAGATAGGCAAACGTCGTCTTTCCTGCAAAGCCTCCGGCAATCTGTCCGCTTGTTACCTGCTTTAATCCGGTCACTTCATTTTTGGACAGTCTGCCCAAATCTGCATAACCGGTAAAGCCTCCGGCAATTTCTGATTTATCCTTTTTATCTATGGTGTTGTCGCTGTGTACAGTAAAGCCATCTGTCACGCCGGAAACCCTGCACCTATCCACATGAGAGCCGAAGATATCCAGCACTCCTGCGCCTGCGCTCAGTAAATTTCCTAATGCGCCCAGATTGTCCAAATCTACCGTGCCGCTCTTACCAAGATGGCCAATAAATCCGCCGGTATAGTTCATGCCATTGACCTTACGTAGGTTCGTTACCTCGGAATCTTTCACGGAGCCGTTTAGCAGCGCTCCGCCAAATCCTCCGGCTGAACCGGAATAAACAGGGTCATTGACATACTCTGTCTTTTTGCTGTCTCTTGCCTGCACCTCCAGACCTGCCTCTGTTGCGCCTGACACGTCGGAATCATAAACATAAGTTCGGAAGGCATCCAGCACACTTGTGCCTCCAAGGGTCAGGAGCGCCGCCAGGATGCTTGTATTTCCTTCACCACTTACCTGCAATACTGCGGATACGTCTGCCAGACCGAAAAATCCTCCGGCATACTCGCCGCCTGTAACGCTTCTGATATTTGTTACATGAACGCCATTATTCGGCTTATCTTTTTCTCCGATCACTGCGCCGTTGATCTCTCCGGCAAAGCCTCCGGCCGCCTTTGCATAGGCAGTATTGTTGGAGCCGTTCGTATAAGCGCCGTTAATAACAATTCCCCAATCATCCCATGCGCTGACGTCTGCGCCCCGCACGGTAGAAATTGTTGTATTCAGCAGGGATAATAAATCTCCTGGTGTGTTAATCAGATTCTGAAGCAGTCCGCCAAGAAGTCCTCCGCTGCTGGCTGTATCCAGAGCTGCCGCGCTTGCCGGGTCAATCTGCCCTGCAAAGCCGCCTACGGCCTTTGTGCCTTCTACTTTTCTTAAATTCGCTACAAAGCAGCGTTTATTATTCGGATCCGGCACAGCGTCTGTTGCGCTGAACGTACTTGCCTCAGACCAGTTGCCCCAGATCTGTCCGCCCAGCATATGACCTACATAGCCTCCGGCATAGCCGACCTTTTCTATTTTAAATGTAGAATCCTTGACCGGGATTCCTGTTGCCTTCACCGTCATTCCTGACTGGAAGCCGGTAATATCGGAATTCCTGATAACTGGAACAAAGGTCTGCACTGCGCTGATAGAACCGGTAATGTCCAGTCCAATCAAAGATACCTTTCCTACCTCGGCAACACCGCCGGTTTTCATCTCTCCGGCAAAGCCTCCGGCGCTGGTATAGGCAAGGACGCTTTTCGCATCCCAGGCATGAGCGTTCGTAACCACTCCGGCCTTCATCCGGCCTACATAGCCGCCTGCAGCGCCCGCCTCCATATCCTGCGTTCCGACACTGGTTCTTCCCGCTTTAACATTGTAGCCGTAAGCGTATTTCTTGATGAGTTGCTTCAGTTCCTCCTCAGTGCTGACAGTCGTATTCGGAAACTGGTCTCCGTAAACACCCTCGCTTCCGACTGCTTCTGCCCACTTATTCCAGGTGTCCATATCCACTTTTCTGAGAGGGCCGTAAACAGCTGTATTGGTTTCTGTCGGATAAACCGCTCCCAGAAGGCTCAGCACATTGCTGGTATCTAAGAGCCCGAATAAAAGCTTCAGATTTCCGGTTCCTGCCAGATCTGCCGTCTCCATAAGTCCGGTAAAGCCTCCGGCAAATTCGCCGCCATATACGGAGCGAATCCGGACAGCGGCACATTCCTTGCCTCCTTCTGCCGCATTGCCTAAGATTCTTCCACCGTGGTTATAGCCCACATAGCCTCCGGCAAGACCTCTCACACACTGGGTATCAGTCAGGCCGTCCGCCCGAACTGCGCCGCCGCAGGGAACGCTGGTCGTCTCACTGTCCTCAATAATCGGAATAAAGGACTGCACCAGATTGGCAAGGCTGTCTGTCACATTTAAAAGCCCGTCTAAAATGCTGGCATCCTCTAATACCGAAGCAACATTTCCCGGTTCCATAAGACCGGCATAACCGCCTGCCGCTTCCCGTCCAATGACATAGGCAAACAGGTTTGCATCACTGTTTTTGATGATTGTGCCAGACATTTCACCGATAAAGCCTCCGGCTTTTCCCAGCTTCGTATTTTTATCATCACTTCCGTCTGCCAGTACGGAATAACCGCCCACGCAGCCGGTAACGTCAGAATTTTCAATGGTGGATGCAACCACATTCAGCGCTTCCAGAAGGTTCGTCAGTTTAATATTTTCAAGAAGCTTTAAGCCGCCGCCCACTGCTGCAGCAGAATCGATATCTACGCAGCCCGCATAGCCTCCGGCGTATTTTCCGCCCTTGACCGCGTATTGAGAATCTTTTCCGAAATAGCTTTCGCCGTTTGCAGATTCCAGACTGTCCCCTGGCGGGGTTACTTTCGTATGCTTTAAGGACGTTACATCCGAATCCTTAATCTGCCCACCGCCGCCGTATCCTAAATATCCTCCTGCATAGCTGTCTGTGTCTGTGGCTTCTACCGTAAATCCAGTTTTCGCTGACTTTACGCCCGCCGACTGGATAATCGGGATATAAACCTGCAGCACATTGAGCAGCTGGCCAATATCCAGATTTAAAATACCGCCCAGAAGATTTAAGCCGTCTGAGGAAGCGGTTGCTCCGGCATCCACTTTTCCGGCAAAGCCGCCTGCATGGGATTCGCCCTTGACCTGCTCCAGTTCATAGACCGCATAAGCTTCTGTACTTGTGCTGTTATCCACCTTTCCGCTCTGCATCGCTCCGGCATAGCCGCCTGCAAGCTGTCCTTCTACCTGCGGTCCGCCTTCATTTGATACAAAGGTTACGGTCGTATCCGTATACTTTGGAAGCAGGTAAGGTACTAAATTCAGCAGGGAATCCACCTCTAAAATACCTGGAAGCTTCAGATTTCCGTCCTCATCCTTCTGCGCAAGGCCCGCCAGACCTCCCGTATGGGATCGTCCCACAAAACCGCCTGCATAGCTGCCTTTTGTATCACTATGTTTTGCAGTAACAGATTTTATATTTCTCACATGGGAAGCTTCTACCACTGAGGCCACCGATTCTCCGATAAAACCTCCGGCTGTAAAATCTTCTCCATCTGTCAAAGCCGCTGTTCCATTGGAAAGAACCGTCAGTCCACTGTCAACGCCTGTAATCTCGCTGTTCTTTATAGTAACCTGTATTCCGTCTGCCAGCGACAATACGTTATTGAGTTTTACAAGACCAAGAATGTCCAGACCTCCTGCTGACGCAAGGCTCGACGCCCCGGTTCTTCCGGCAAAGCCACCTGTATAATTGCCTGCCTCAATGCTCTGAACTCCGCTTACCGTTACAGTGTCGGCTGTTCCGCCAAGCATGAGACCACAGGCTCCTGCCGCGTATTTCTCTGTGGCTGTCACAGACCAGTCTTTTCCTTCCACTGAAACCTGTGATAATTCAAAAGGAATGAACTGTCCGACGCCAAGGGTATTGTTTAACACACCGATTGCGTCCGCCGTCACAACACTTCCGGCAACGCCTCCGGCATATTTCTTTGCCGTTACCTTCTGTAATCCGGTAACCTTTCCGCCGAAGCCTGCAGCGCCTCCGGCATTTACATCGCCGTCCGCCGCAGTGTTTTCAGCAGCCGATTCGACTGGGGTAATCTTCACGCCGTCGCCCTGACCGATCATGCCTCCGGCATAATCTTCGCTGCTCTCAACTGTAAGTTGGATTCCCTCTACGGTACAGCTGTAAATCTTCGATGGCATCACACCCGCCAGGGTTAAAAGCTGGTTTTTCTTATCCTCACTGCCAGATGCCAGTACCTTTTCCAGAAGCTTGGATACTGAATCCACCAGAGTTGGCTTCTTCTCATCCTCACCGCCCAGAGTCGTGCCAAATCCAATCGTCGCCCTTCCTGCAAAGCCGCCGGCGTACTTCTTTGCCATTACGCTTTGCAAACCTGTTACAGAGCAGCTGGCGCTGATGCTGTTTGCCATCGCGCCATTAAAGCCGCCTGCATAAGATTCTGCTGCGTTAATGGCAAGATTCGGACCGGTTACGCTGCAATTTTCCTGTCTCGATTTTGCATCGATTTCATACAGGGTAATGCCTGCGTCATTTAAAAGGCCCTTGATAATGGCGTCACGCTCTAAGCCTGCAAAACCGCCTGCTCCGTTTTTCGCCTGCACCGATGTCAGCCCTGAAACAAAACAATCAGAAATCCTCGTGCCAGTCTGGATTCCAACGAAGCCGCCGTTATAGTCCTGACCAATATTGCCGATTGTTCCGTTTGCTAAGGTCACGCTGCAGCCTGTAATCACAGGATTGTGATAACCTATAGGAATCAACTGTCCGAGCGGAACGTCATTTTGCAGCAATATCGTAATCAAATCGCCCAGTCCCACGCCTGGAACAATATTTAAAAGAGCAGCTAATACCTTTACCACAGCACCTGTCAAACCGGATAAACCGTCGTACTTTTCCACACCCTCAGTAAAGCCCACAAAGCCGCCGGAAATACCTTTTGCACTGGCAACAGACGCATTATTTACCACGCAGTTTTCCACATGAACGTCGCCTACAATCCTGCCTGCAAAGCTTCCTGTGGCGAACAGATCCGGACTTTTCTGCTTCAGGGTCAGAAGATCCCGGATAACGTCGCCTAACTTCAAATCGCCGATAATCGGCAGCAGAGCGCCTAAGCCTTCCAATAATTCGCCGACCAGTCCGCCTAATAGCCCAAGAACCCCTTCTATCAGGGAATCCACATTTGGATCTACTTCTATGGACTCATTATTCACACTTACCTGTTCCAGATGAATATTTTTCACCACTGCCGTTCCCGCAGAACCAAGTGTATTTTCATCCAGCTTATTGGAGATGGTTCCAAAGAAGCCGATGCCGCTGGTGGTCTCCATATTCAGCTTTCCGGTCTGCTCCACATGGATATTGGTAATCGTCGGGACAACATTCGCCTCCATATTCAGCCGGCCTTCCAGCTTTCCGGAAAAATGGATTGGCGTCCAGTCATCGTCTTTTCCGTTGGAATAGTCGCCCTCTAACAGGTCGATGTCGCGGAAGATGATGTAGTTGGCGTCGGAGGTGTATTTTAAATCCTTGTATTCTCTTTCCAGTTCGGAGAATGGAGTATATTTCTTGTTTGTTCCCAAAATGCCATCACTAGCACCGATGGAAGGGGTGTTGTTTTCATCAATCTTTAACCCTACCAGTTCCTTATCACCCAAAAGGCCGCCAAGAATTCCACCCAGCAGTCCGCCGACGATTCCGACAATTTCTCCCAGCAGGGTATCGGAACCCCAGTCAATGTTCATGAGTTCCTTTTTCTTTTCCTCGTTGCTCTGCTGTTTATACTGGAAGTTTTCACTGCCTTTTTCAATATCCTCCCCCCTGATGCCAGTATCCGTGAAGCTCATCACATTAAAATCTGCATCGCCTGGATAATAGGGAACGATATGGGTTCGTTTAACCAGTATTCCTGCTTCTGTCCGCAGAAACAGCATCGGCGTCACGCTTTTATCGCTTCCAATCGCCCGAAGCTGCTGCTCGTTTCCTATTAAAATATACTTTTCATTTTCAATGGTCACATAGTTCTGACCAATATAATCACGTCCTGCTTTCTGTCCAGCATCCGCAGTCCCCTGCACATACTGGTTCGCCATCAATCCCGGCATCTTCTCCGTAAAATCTGCGCTCAGCACATAATTGTGCTCTCCGCTGTAGGTAAGGTATTCTGCGCTGTTCTCTGATTCTGAATTAGAAGAAGTTGCAATCTCTGCATTGGAAGGAGTCGCAAACCCTTTGTAAATGGGCTGACCGATTCCAACGCGTTCCGGCAGCATATCGCCTGACAGGATCGGCTCCTGCTCTGCCTTTTCTGAGGTGGCAAGCAAAAGCTGATAATTGTTATAAATATAGATGGTATCCGTTTCCTCGTCGTACAGCCTTGCATCCTCTTTTGGCGTTTTGCTGAAGCTGCCCGTAAATCCCTCCGGCAAGGTCCATAAAGCACCTGACTCCATAGGAATATCGTTTACCAGTTCATAATCTGCATCCAGAGAATAGGTGACCGCCTCTCCTGCTTCTTCCGCATTGCTGGAGGTTGCCAGCTTCACTCTCTTTGAAAAAGCAGTCCTGGTCTCTGATTCAGACAACATATTACTGGGAGTTGCTGTCTCCGCATTGCTGGGCGTTGCTGCCTCAGCATCCGCAGAAGGCTTGCTGTTCTCCTGTGTTTCCTCCGGATAAAACAATTCCTCTCCAGTACCAAAGGTTTCTGTTCTGATGTCACCAGTTGTAACAGCCTGATCGCTTCCAATAGCATACAGCTGTTCTAAGTTATGAATCTGAATTCTTCCATTCTTAAAAATCTGCTCTTTTTTCCAATTTTCCAGATCTTCGCAGTCTTCTCCGGAAAAATCAGGTGAAAGCACATAGGTATGCTCTGAACTATATGTAAGATAGTCTCCTTCCTCATCCACAATGATGTCCGCATCCTCATAGAGAAAGCCCGTCTCACCAATGATGTCTGTTGTGCTTCCATCCGCATAAACAAGCCCGCCTTTTCCAAACTCAGAAGCAATCATATCCTTTGACATAATCGGCTTGTCTTCTGCATCCTCAGCTGTGATTGCCTGCAGCTGAGCGTTATTGTACACATAAACGGTATCCGTATCTGCATCGTAAAGTGGAGAGGAATCGTCTCCTCCTTTACCGGAAAATTTTCCGGTAAAATTCTCTGGAAGCACCCATGGCTCATGGCTGTCCAGCACAATTTCATTCATCAGCTTATAGTCTGCATCTGCGGAATAGATAACCGGCTTTTCCTCTGAAATCGCATTACCCATTCCAAATGCATCTTCCGAAGCATCTCCATCCATCACCACCTGATTCGTTCCAATGGCATATAATTGTTTCAGGTTATAAATTTTAATCTTCCCGTTTTCAAAAACATCCGCATGAAGCGTATCCTCTTCTGTCTCGCCTTCAGGTTCTTCCTCAAGTCCCCCCTCGATCTCTTCCTCAGCTTCGCCCTCGGTCATTCCCTCAGTTTCGCCCTCAATCGTTTCTTCTTCAAGTAGTTCTTCGCTCTCGTATCCTTCCACTTCATCAGAGCCCATCACTTCATTTTCTTCTGTTAAAGAATCCCCCTCTTGATTTCCAGTAAAATGAAACCACATATCCTGGAGTTCTTTTTGTGCATATACTGGGGTTGATTGAACGAGTATGGCGCAAACCAAAAACATAGCTACAATCCGTTTTAATATTTTGGTTTTAGGTTGCATCCTCATTGTATCAGTACCTCTCCATTCTTTATTCTTGTTTTAGTTAGTATCTAATATTTCTTTTAAAGAAATGTTGAAAACACGTTCTTCCATTTCTGCCTGCACTTTAGCATAATACTTTCGAATCTTACACGTCGTCTCAGCGCCCCTGCTGCAATACTCATCTGCTTCTAAACACCGATTTATTTTCACGGTATTTTCCATCACTCGTATGAGTTCCCCCAATGTAATATCCTCTAGTCCCTTATTTAGATAATATCCGCCTTTTGTTCCCAGATCCGCTGATACGTAAGAGGCTTTCTTTAATTTGCTTAAAACCTTTTCTAAATATCCTTTGGGAATACACATATCTTCAGAAATTTGATTTGCCGATACCTTTTCCTGACTTTGTCCGAGATAGAGAACTATTCGAATTGCATAGTCTGTTGTGATATTAAGCTGCATACTCATCCTCCTGTTTCATAATAAATCGCAGAGATAATTTCTTTGATTTTCAAACAAATTTTTCTAAAAAAAACGCACAAAAAAAACCATCCATTTTCATGGAGGTTGTTCTGCTTTTGTCGTTATATTTATCAAAACTAGTTCTTATACTCTGATGTAATGTGATGAAATATTCTCTTAAATCAAAAGCCAACCTAGTAGGTATTATTTCTTTCAAACACCTGTATCGCACGGCATACAACAT
>OGXQ01002316.1_pt1 | contig 13138 bp, 14 predicted proteins | sample 1576291 | NCBI WGS metagenome assembly OGXQ01 (sample SAMEA3541575, study PRJEB24748) | human gut metagenome | biome: human gut; feature: human-associated habitat; material: faeces | place: China | collected 2012 | reverse complement strand
TGTAACATCTTCCAAACGAAAAAGCCGGATAGGGAGATTCTCCCCACCGACTTCCTGCCAGTTGGTTATCTCTTCATCGAAAATATCCTTTATCTGAACCGGAGTTAGTTCGCTTACCTTATTATCTTTATTCAAAGCCAGCACATATCCCTCTTCTATCACCCGGCTGTTGAACAGTCCCACCGCTTCAGAAAAGAGGAATAAGACGATTAGCACAATCGTAAGACTCGTTACAAAGCCGCTACAAGCCAATATGCCCTCCACAATCTTCTCGAAAACTTTTTTCATACTACCTATCAAATTTCTGTGCACAAAGAAACAGGGTAGATGTTAAGACAATGTGACTATCATTTGAAAGAAATGTTTCAAACATATTACAAAGCTGTTACAACAGCCAAAAAACCACCGCATGTAACTGAATTGTAATATGCATTGTTTTTCTTTGCAGCAAGAAAGGACAACAGGAACATACCCACCGTTGTTTAAATATCATTCAAAAACGATCAGAATATGATGAAACATGCAGTTCTAATTATCCTTGCACTGGTATTTGCCACTACCCGCATTCAGGCCCAGCGCATCAAAGGCAGCGACACTGTCCTTCCCATTGCGCAACAAACTGCCGAACGTTTTATGAAATTAAATCCCAACGCGCGCGTCACCGTCACCGGCGGTGGAACCGGTGTAGGCATTTCCGCCCTACTGGATGAAACCACTGATATTGCAATGGCTTCCAGAGGTATCAAGTTCAACGAAAAGATGAAAGCGAAAGCAGCCGGAGAGGAACTGGCAGAGATAACGATAGCCTATGACGCACTGGCCGTTGTGGTGCATCCCTCCAATCCGGTGAAGCGACTGACCCGCCGGCAACTGGAAGATATTTTCCGCGGTAAAATCACCAATTGGAAACAAGTGGGTGGAGACGACCGTAAAATAGTGGTCTACTCACGCGAAACATCTTCCGGTACATACGAGTTTTTCAAAGAGAGCGTGCTGAAAAACAAGAATTATATGAGCAGCAGCCTTTCCATGCCTGCCACAGGAGCAATCATACAATCGGTCAGCCAGACACGCGGAGCTATCGGTTACGTGGGACTTGCCTATGTATCGCCCCGCATCAAGACTCTTGCCATATCCTACGATGACAAACATTTTGCTACTCCCACTCTGGAGAATGCAATCAACAAGACCTACCCCATCGTGCGTCCGCTCTACTACTATTATAATAAGAAAAAATCGGACCAGACAGCCCCTCTCTTGCAGTTCATATTGTCACCCGCAGGTCAAGAAATCATTAAAAAGAGTGGATATATTCCTGTAAATGAATAATAAATAATGAAGAACGAGGAATGAAGGACAAGAAATTCTTCATTCTTCATTATTCATTCTTCATTATTTTGCGCTATCTTTGTACCACTATATGAATAACAATAGCATTATGGCAGAAATAAAAAGCGAAGAAACAAGCGAAAAGAAGAGCCTGAACTTCATAGAACAAATAGTAGAGAACGATTTAAAAGAAGGTAAAAATGACGGAAAAGTACAGACACGTTTCCCGCCGGAACCCAACGGCTACCTTCATATCGGACATGCCAAGGCCATATGTCTGGACTTTGGTATTGCAGCCGCACATGGCGGCATCTGTAACTTGCGTTTTGATGACACCAACCCCACCAAAGAGGATGTGGAGTATGTAGAGGCTATCAAGGAAGATATTCAATGGCTGGGCTACCAGTGGGGCAACGAGTATTACGCTTCCGACTATTTCCAGCAGTTATGGGACTTCGCCATCCGCCTCATCAAAGAGGGCAAAGCATACATTGACGAACAGACATCCGAACAGATTGCCGCTCAAAAAGGCACCCCTACCCAACCCGGCGTAGAGAGTCCTTACCGCAACCGCCCCATTGAAGAGACCCTCGAACTGTTTCAGAAGATGAACACCGGCGAAATTGAGGAAGGGGCCATGGTGCTTCGTGCCAAGATTGACATGGCAAGCCCCAACATGCACTTCCGCGACCCGATTATCTATCGTGTGGTGAAACATCCTCACCACCGTACGGGCACTACCTGGAAGGCATATCCGATGTATGACTTCGCTCATGGACAAAGCGACTACTTTGAAGGGGTGACCCATTCTTTGTGCACACTGGAATTTGTACCCCACCGCCCTTTATACGATCTCTTTGTGGACTGGGTGAAAGAAGGAAAAGATTTGAATGACCACCGTCCTCACCAGTACGAATTCAACAAGCTTAACCTGAGCTATACGCTCATGAGCAAGCGCAACCTGCTGACTTTGGTAAAAGAGGGTCTTGTCAATGGTTGGGATGATCCCCGTATGCCGACTATTTGCGGCTTCCGCCGTCGCGGTTACTCACCGGAGTCTATCCATAAATTCATTGATAAAATCGGCTACACCACTTATGATGCACTTAACGAATTCGCCTTGCTGGAAAGTGCCGTACGTGAAGATTTAAATGCCCGGGCCACTCGTATATCTGCTGTGCTGAATCCGGTGAAACTTATCATCACCAACTACCCGGAAGGACAGGTTGAGGAAATGGAAGCTATCAATAACCCGGAACGCCCGGAAGAAGGCAGCCACAACATCGAGTTCAGTCGTGAACTATGGATAGAGCGCGATGACTTCATGGAAGATGCACCGAAAAAATACTTCCGCATGACACCCGGACAAGAAGTCCGTTTGAAGAGTGCATATATTGTGAAGTGTACCGGCTGCAAGAAGAACGATGCCGGAGAAATCACAGAAGTATACTGCGAATACGACCCCGACAGCAAAAGTGGCATGCCCGGCGCCAACCGTAAAGTAAAAGGAACGATCCACTGGGTAAGCTGCGCACACTGTCTACAAGCCGAAGTACGCCTCTATGACCGCTTGTGGAAAGTTGAAAATCCGCGTGATGAACTGGCAGCCATTCGCGAAGCAAAGAATTGTGATGCGCTGACAGCCATGAAAGAAATGATAAATCCGGACTCCCTGAATGTATTGCCATGCTGCTACATTGAGAAATATGCTGCCGGAATGAAACCCCTCTCCTACCTGCAGTTCCAACGCATCGGCTACTTTAATGTAGACCGCGACTCCACAACGGAGAAAATGGTATTTAACCGTACCGTAGGTTTAAAAGACACTTGGGGTAAAATCAATAAATAATATAAGGAGTAAGAAGAGTTAATGAGTAAAAAGAACCTGCTGTCCGGAAGAGACAAGGAATTACAAGAACTTGCAGAACAATATGAAGCTGCAAAAGCCGAAAACAAACCGATCTATCTGGACGCAGACGACTTAGCCGACCTTGCCGACTGGTATGCCATGCATGGAAAGAGTGAACAAGCTACCGAAGTCGTAGAATATGGTTTGCGCTTACATCCCAACAGCACTCCTCTATTGGTGGAGCAAGCCTATCTCTTCATGGACGCCCAAAAAAGAGATAAAGCCAAACAGATTATAGGCCAAATCCCCGAAAGTTATTCTTCGGAAGTGAAAGTCCTTAAAGCGAACATCCTTTTGGGTGAAGGAAAAACGGACGAAGCCGAACAGCTTCTTGACAGCATAGAAGACAAAGATGAATTAGCCAATATCGTGGATATAGCCTATATGTATATCGACATGGGCTACCCGGATAAAGCTCTGTCATGGCTAAACAAAGGATTGAACAGTTACTCCGAGGAAGAAGCATTTCTTGCAGCCACAGCCGACTGCTTCCATGCGCAAGGATTGAATCAGAAAGCTGAGACATTCTATAACAAACTGATAGACAAGAATCCATATTCGGCTCCCTATTGGTTCGGATTGGCACGCTGCTATTTCGAGCAACAGCTGTTTGACAAAGCCATTGAGGCATGTGATTATGCAATCGTGGCAGATGAAGAGTTTGCCGAAGCCTATATAATGAAAGGACATGCTTTCTATCAGTTGGGAAATGAGGAAAGTGCATTGGAAAACTACACTTTAGCAGAGAAGTACAAAGCCATCAATCCCGATTTCCTCAAGATGTTCATGGGACTGAATGAAATAGCCAAAGGACACTGGGAAGAAGGATACCAGTATATTGAGCAGATTATACAAAGCGGGGATATCGACTTTACGATGTTGCCGTCCTTATATGCACATGCAGGGCTTTGCCTTTACAAATTAGGGAAAAAACGTAAAGCCAATCAGTATTTCAAGAAATCCCATGAAATAGACCCGGAGGATGTAGACCCATACCTGATTGAGGGCCGCATGTATATGGAAGACGATAACTTTAACAAAGCGATAGAAAAATGGGCAACAGCTTTAGATTATGCACCCTATGCCGATACTTGGAATGAGATTGGCATATACTGCATGGAACTTGGCCAGTTGAGCTATGCTCGACTGGCGTTTGAACATGTCCTAGATTTAGACCCACACTTTGAAAATATCAATGAAAAACTGGCCTCTCTCTCTATGTTGCTTAAAGACAAAGAGAATTTCCTGAAATACAACCAGCTTTGCAAACATCCGTTCCAACAGGAAGACCTGGAGAAATTAAAGGAACTGCTGGAAAGCGAAGATAAAGAGGAATTGGTAAAAGCCATGAGGAATATTCTGAATGCGTTACAATAAGAATCCAAACCAAGCATTAATACAAATATGGAATCATCAGCAGAGCTCATTAAATGGGTATTAGAAAATTTGAATTATTGGGTAGTCACAATCTTTATGACTATTGAAAGCTCATTTATCCCGTTCCCCTCGGAAGTCATAGTGCCACCGGCTGCGTGGAAAGCGATGACTGACGACAGTATGAACATCTTTTTGGTTGTCATTTTCGCAACCATTGGTGCTGACCTCGGTGCGCTCATAAATTATTATCTTGCGCGTTGGCTGGGTCGCCCCATCGTCTATAAATTCGCCAATAGCCGTTTCGGACATATGTGCCTTATTGATGAAGCAAAAGTACATCATGCTGAGGAGTACTTCAGAAAACATGGTGCTGCGTCCACTTTCTTCGGACGCCTTATTCCTGCGGTACGGCAACTCATCAGTATCCCGGCAGGGCTGGCAGGCATGAAGTTAGGACCATTCCTGCTTTATACAACTCTTGGCGCCGGAATATGGAACACAATACTGGCGTTGCTCGGTTATTTCATATACCGGTTCACCGATATCAAAACAACCAATGACGTCTATGTATTAGCCACGAAATATAGCCACGAAATCGGTTATGTCATTATAGCGGTAGCAGTATTGATTGTAGGCTTCCTTATCTATAAAGGCGCAAAACAGAAAAAATAATCAACGAAAAAAGCGGTGAATGAAAACAATCTTCATTCACCGCTTTTCTTATAATAAATAGTTAAGTCCAAAGAGCTCACTTCTTGACCGCCGCAATCGCTTTATCATAATCCGGTTCCTGCGTGATTTCCGGAACAAGTTCCGTATAGGCAATCTTTCCATCCTTACCCACAACAACCACCGCACGAGCCAACAAGCCACTCAATGGCCCGTCTGCCATACGTACACCATAGTTTTCATCAAAATCCGAGAAACGGAAGTCAGACAACGGAACTACGTTTTCAATACCTTCTGTGGTGCAGAAACGGGCATGTGCAAAAGGCAGGTCTTTTGAAATAGCCAGTACTACCGTATCCGGCAAACCGGCAGCCAGTTTATTGAACTTACGTACAGAAGTAGCGCATACTCCGGTATCCAAGCTCGGAAAAATATTAAGAATTACATTCTTGCCATTCAGTTCTTTCAATGAGAAAGAAGACAAATCGGTTTTTACCAATTCAAAATCAGGGGCAACTGCTCCCACTTTTATAAACTCACCGATCACTTTCACCGGTTGTCCTTTAAATTTTGTTGTAGCCATAGTTTTATCAAATTATATGGTATAGTAACAAACTAAGTGGAGAAAAAGTTCGATAGAAACTTTTCACTCTGCGGATTGTTATCTCCCCAACGAACTTATAATAATCATTTTTAAATTAAGAATCACATGAAGACAATTTTTGATGAACTAAAGCAAGAAGTAAAAAACTGGTGGATTTCACTTATCCTTGGTATCTTGTATGTTGTGGTAGCATTAAGTTTAATGTTCTTTCCTCTTAACGGATATGCAGCATTAAGCATCTTATTCAGCATTTCCATGCTGGTCAGTGGTCTGTTGGAAATATCCTTTGCCGTCAGTAACCGCCGAAGGGTATCCAGTTGGGGCTGGTATCTGGCAGGAGGCATTATTGATATGATTTTAGGGTTCTATCTGATAGCCTATCCACTATTGAGCATGGAAGTCATTCCATTTATCATCGCCTTCTGGCTGATGTTCAGGGGATTCTCATCGGCAGGCTATGCAATGGACTTGAAAAGATACGGAACAAAAGATTGGGGGTGGTACATCGCATTTGGCATTCTTGCCATTATATGCTCACTCATCATCCTGTGGCAACCGGCGGTGGGTGCTATCTATGCAGTTTACATGATTTCGTTTGCATTCCTCATCATAGGATTCTTCCGCATTATGCTGTCCTTTGAGCTGAAGAGCCTGCACAAACGAGGGCTTCAAAACTCGTAAGCCACAGCAAATTACACAGATACATACAGAGATAGAATATCCCGCAGTCATCGGCTGTTTTCTCAATCCACCTGCTATGTTCTGTGTAATCTGTGTTATAATCCATTCCGACCGGAAACAGCCGGCTTATCTTTTATGGTGCAAAAAGCGGAACATCGTTGTTCTGGACACCCCCATTTGTCGGGCGAGTTCAGAACACGATGTTCCTTTTCTACGTTTCTTCATCAGTTCTTTCTTATTTTCGGCAAGTATTCTCATCTTAGGCGTATACCCCTTTTTCCGCCCTAAACGTTTTCCTTCTTGCTTCCTGCGGGCCAGCGCTTCTTTAGTCCGCATCGAAATCAGGTTACGTTCAATCTCAGCCATTAATCCGAATGCGAACCCCAGCACTTTACTGTTAATATCATTCTGAAAGACATACCCTTCTTTAGTGCTATACAATATCACCTCCTTTTTTATGCACGAATTAAGGATAGTCATAATCTCAAGCAATGTACGACTAAGCCGGGAAATTTCCGTAACAATCAGAGAATCACCGGGGCGCATCTTATCCAAAAGCCCTGATAACTTACGTTCCTTACTACTGATGCTCCCACTCACAGTCTCTGTGTACCACTTGTCGATACTCATTCCATTCTTCTCTGCGAAACGCGTAATTTCCTCTCGTTGGTTTTCCAAAAATTGTTTTTCTGTACTTACTCTTAAATAAGCTACTACTGCCATAAATTTTGTTGTTTTTTTATTGGTTTAACGTCACCAAAGAACGGCTATTCCAATAAAATTGCCAACGTATCAATACGTATCCTTTACAAAAGGATTGCAAAATGAACAATAAGGTTAAAAAAACTCCCGGCTGTATTCAGCAACCGGGAGTCCCTTTCAATTCTAAATAAATCAAATGTCCAATTTTCAACCAATCAACGCAGAATCCTCCAAAATGTCAAAAAGATTATCTTGAAATATTCTTTCAGAGAACGATTATTGATATATTTCATATTATACCTGATTTTATCAGGCATGATCAACGTCACGTAGGCTTCATCCGCATCATCCGCTTGCCCCAATATCGTATTCTCATCAACATATTCTATCGAAGCATAGTCTGTTATTCCCGGTCTCACAGACAGAACTTTACGCTGTTCTTCCGTATAAAGCTCAACATACTTCCTTACCTCAGGACGCGGTCCTACCAGACTCATATCCCCCTTCAGGACATTAAATAATTGAGGCAGTTCGTCTAATTTATATTTCCGTATAAAGTAACCGACACAGGTTATTCTCGGGTCTCGTCCTCCTACTGTAATTAGTCCCTGTTTATCAGCTCCTACACGCATCGAACGAAACTTGTAAAGATAAAAATCTCTACCGTAACGCCCTACACGCAATTGACAATAGAATCCTCCCCCTTTACTTTCCAGACAAATCAATACGTAAAAAATAAGAAAGATTGGAGATAGCAGCAGAATTCCCAAAAAGGAAAAAAGAATATCAAAGAAGCGAATCATAATTTTACAACCGTATCACTCAGCAATTTTATCACCCGCCACCTTATGATACGCCGCTTTCACTACATCAATAATAAAAGCCAGCTTTTCTTCATCCAGTTGCGGATATATGGGCAAAGAGATTTCTCCCTTAAAATTGTCATAAGCTTGGGGATAGTTCTTTATATCATATCCCAAGGAATTAAAGAATGACAACATTGGCATCGGAATAAAATGTACATTTACAGCCACTTCACTTTTGGCTATCTCGTCAATCATCCGGTCGCGTTGTTCTTCTGTAAACCCTTTGATACGTAGAGCGTAAATGTGATAAGAGCTCTCTTTATCCCCGTCTATTGAAGGTGGTACAATTGCCCAGCCACAGTGTTCAAAGGCTCTCGTATAAGTATTGAATACTCTTTTTCTTTCTTGCAGCAGTTTCGGATATTCCCGTATCTGTGCAAGACCGATAGCGGCATTTACATCGGCCATATTGATTTTCATCCCCAAACCTACAATGTCATAGCGCCAACCGCCGGCTTTAGACTTGGAAAAAGCATCTTTAGTCTGGCAATTCAGACTCATCATACGAAGCTCTTTATACAACTCTGCATTGTCAAAAGGCATAGGCAGATTCAAACAAATTGCTCCTCCTTCGGCTGTTGTCACATTCTTTACGGCATGAAGAGAGAAAATTGCAATGTCCGTTTCACAACCGGTACGCTGGTTTTTGCTATAATATGCCCCCAATGAATGAGCAGCATCGTTCATCACAAGGATACGTCCCAGTTTTTCTTGTGCCGCACTCTCTGCTTTAAACATCTCGCGTATTTCAGGTGCATTTACCAACTGCATAATACTATCGTAATCACAAGGAAAACCTGCGATATCCACAGGAATAATAGCTTTGGTTTTTGAAGTAATCGCATTGCGAATGGCATCTACCAAGATATTGAAATCCGTACCGGAGTCCACCATCACAGGTTTAGCACCTGCATGCAACACTGCCAATGCTGTTGCACTATATGTATAAGCCGGTACAATAACCTCATCATCTGCCTTCACCCCCAACCAACGAAGCATCATAATAGCCCCCGAAGTCCAGGAATTTACGCAAAGCACTTCTTTGGCACCGGAGAAAGACTTTATTTCTTCTTCCAATGCTTTTACTTTAGGTCCGGAGGTTATCCAACCGGAGCGCAAAGAATCAACTACTTCATTGATGACAGTATCATCAATGTAAGGAGGAGAAAATGGTATTTTCATGAGTTAAAAAATATGTATTGATTAGGGCTATCCCGGGAAGGGATAGCCTATAAAAGGAAAATCAAGAGAAATGAATTATTCTTAAAGAAATATATGTATGTCGGTAGTTGCCATTCTCGTATCTTCCAAAGACAAGATTAGCACTGTTTTTTCATCAATTATCGTATAATATAAAATATTATGAGAAGTAACAACACATTCATGTACCTCTGTTAGTTCTAAATTTAAACGAAACGCCAACGGATTCTGTTCAATAATCCTCATACATCGCTCCAATTCATTTAAAAAATTCACATTAGCTTTTGTTCCCCACTTCCCTAATATATAATCAGAAACCTGAGCTATACGCTCCTTTGCTCGTAAGGAAACAATTAGAGAATACATTAATGGTGCAATGAATTTACAAAATCCCACGCATCAAGATATTCTCCCCTTGAAAATTGTTCAAATCCGAGAGAAATATCTTCGCGCACATAAGTCGGAACAGAATGTTGTTCCAAAGAAATAGAAACGTATTCAGCTATCGGTTCTCCGGCAACTTGCTGAACTTCTTTCTGTTCTTTATAGGGTTTTATCTTGTCCATAAACTAATCGTTTATTACTATCTACAAAGATACTACTTTTATCCAAATAACAAGGTAGCGAGATATTTATTATTGTAAGCACTTATAGTACCCGTAAAGGTACTATAGCCATACAGTGAGTGCTTACGTTTAGAAAGGCAATCGTAAAAGACCATACAAAGATCCTACCCCATACATAAGATGTAATGAAATCGTAAGCCCTTCCAAGACTATTAATTCTAGTGGATTATATACCTTAGATTTCCACATAAATGCAATAATCCCTAAAACTATATGAGAAAATAACATAGCATAAAATAGAAATGGAGCTATTACAGATGAGATAATTAGAGATAAAATAAAAATAAGTGGAATCAAATGATTAATGTGAAAAGAATTACTTTTGATAACCCAATAACCATTCCCAAACCCTTGTTGTAAAAACTTATAAAATGTAGCCCTACTATGGTATATAGCTTTCATACATGCAGAAGTCAGAAATTTATATCCAGCTTTAACTATTCTTTGATGCAGTTCAATATCTTGATTCCGATTCAGCCTCTCATTAAAACCACCAACAATATTAAATATACTTTTGCGATATACAGCATAAACCGCTGTATTCGTATAAGTATCTTTAGTAACACCTATACGAAACAAAGAACGTCCAACACCCATTGGATTTGACAATACCAATGCAATCATTCGCCCTACAAAAGAATTAGCCTTTGTAATCAATGTCCCACCAACGGCAGCTATTTCATCATTTTCCCTTAAATATTCAACTCCAGTCCTTATATATCCTTCTAATAGTTCAGCATGCGCATCAGGTCTAACAATATATTCACCTTTCGCCAATTGGATAGCCTTATTCCAACCACTTGCCAAAGTTTTTTGCGGATTATTCTCTATTCGATACTCTATATTTCTCTGGTTAAGATAATCAATTATTATTTCCTTGGTCTTATCAGTACTTAGCCCATCAACTATTATCAATTCCCACAGTTCTCCTTCTTTAAACTGACAAAAAATTGAATCAATACAAGCTATGATATTTTTCTCTGCATTTCTAACTACAATAATTACGCTAACCATCTTCTACACATTAATATAACATAAGATTCTTTTACCTAAATAAACCGAATCAAAAAATATTTTTTTTCCATCATAACTCCACTTAGGATGTAAGTCACATCTCGTTTGATCATGATATTTCAGAGGTGTAAAAAAGCGTCCAAGCATTGTTAAGTGTTTTCTCTTCAAATTATAAGAGAGCAATGTTTGCATTCTTGCCTTATCCGGGTAAGTATCAAATATCATATTATCGCCAAAAACAGAAGGATGTCCATCACCAAAAGCTGAAATTATGTCATCACCAACCACATACATCTTTCCTGTCACAACATTAATTCGATAATATTTATCACCTATTTGATGTTGCCTTAAATAAGCTATAATATTTTCATTATTTTCCCAACAACAGTGACTAACCATTCCATCCGCTGCCAGAAGTTTCAATCTTTCAGCATTCTTGTCGCATACAATTAATCTATCAAATTTTATCCCACTTATAAAATAACGATGTAGAAACATAAACATCTCTCCTGAAGGTGAAGACATTATATGATTAACTTTATGTATAATAGTAGCATTGGCAGGAGAATCCAACAATGGGCAACAAGATAATATTCTTTCTATGCTTAACAGTAATTTAATATCACCTGTTTTCAAATCTACCCTAAAAATCCCATCATCATGTAAACTTTCAGATAATTTATAAGGCAAATGATTAAAATATCCATAATCCGGTCTCATTACCGCTAATCTATCAAAATTTAAAGAATAAGCATTTCCCAAACCGTCTAATTCATAAATAGGAGCCTTTATTTTCCTCACGTGTAAGGTTTCAATATTTACAATATAAGAGCAATAATGACTGGCTTCATCTATTGAATTATAAATAAAATTAAAATTATCTATCCACTGTAGCTTAGTCCCTTGCTGCCAATTATAAGTACAACTATCAAAACGAGCAACAATTTTATGTGTAGACAATTCATATAATATTACTTGAACTGGATATTTAGGAGACGGCAACTTTGAGGTATCCAAAATTGTAGATTGAAATATTATATGCGTATTCGACTTATTAATCGGAGATTTATCATAATACCCAAAAAAAGTTTCTTTGTCACCATCACAAATGGTATGTATAAAGTAATCTGAAACGACGACTTGGGTTTCACGATAACACCAGTAGTTTAATCTTTGATACCCGAGCTTTATAAAACGTTTCACTTGAGGAAAACGTGAAAAAAAATTAGCACAATTCCTTTCAAATAAAGAATACTGATTCCTATTCTGACGCATAATAGCTATAACTATAATCTACCATCTACCAGTTTCCTATCTAACAGTCCCTTAACATCATACAACACTGTTTCACTACTAAATAGTCTCTCCATTTTTAGGGACATAAATGTTTCATGAGCCACAGCTAAAATAATAGCATCATATTTTTCTATAGGTAAAATGTTGCAAACTTTTATGCCATATTCTTTACTAACACTCTCTTTATCTGCCCAAGGATCGAAAATCGTTATATTCAAATTATACTCCTTCAATGCATTATAAATATCTATGACTTTCGTATTACGAACATCCGGACAATTTTCTTTGAACGTAAAACCTAAAATCAAAATATTCGAATATAATACTTGAATACCTTTTTTGAGCATCAACTTTATTACCTGATTAGCTACATACTCACCCATACCATCATTCATACGACGCCCTGCTAGAATTATTTCCGGATTATAGCCATAACTCTGCGCACATTGAGCCAAATAATAAGGATCAACACCAATACAATGGCCACCAACTAAACCTGGCTTAAAAGGTAAGAAATTCCATTTGGTGCTTGCAGCTTCCAATACATCTTGTGTATCAATACCCATAAGAGTAAATATTTTAGATAATTCGTTCACAAAAGCAATATTGATATCACGCTGAGAATTTTCTATAACCTTGGCAGCTTCAGCAACTTTAATAGTAGGCGCCAAATGAGTACCAGCCGTTATTACAGAAGCATAGACCTGATTAACAATTTTTCCTATCTCAGAAGTAGAACCAGAAGTCACTTTCTTTATTTTCTCAACAGTATGAAATTTATCACCAGGATTAATACGTTCAGGAGAGTATCCAGCAAAAAAATCTATATTATATTTTAGACCGGAAATCTTCTCCACAACAGGTA
>OGXQ01002311.1_pt1 | contig 13158 bp, 9 predicted proteins | sample 1576291 | NCBI WGS metagenome assembly OGXQ01 (sample SAMEA3541575, study PRJEB24748) | human gut metagenome | biome: human gut; feature: human-associated habitat; material: faeces | place: China | collected 2012 | reverse complement strand
CCAATAAATGAATTGTGGTTCAGTGTTTTTGCTATCCTGTACATTCTTCTCACCCGTTTTTAAGGCACAGCTTACGCGAGAATCTCAATCGCAAATAAAGGATCTCCTGCTTTTACCGGTCCGTCTGCCAAAAGACGGATTCTCTGGTTCTCCTCCAGCTCTGTGCAAAGAACCGGTGACGTAACCGACGGCGCATGTGTTTTCAGATATTCCAGATCCAGTTTCAGCATCGGATCACCTTTTTTCACGGTCTGACCGCTTTCTACCAGTGCCTCAAATCCCTCTCCGTTCAGTTTTACTGTATCAATTCCGACATGAATCAGAAGGCTGACCCCGGAATCGGTTACAAATCCAATCGCATGTTTTGTGTCAAAAACAAACGCGACTTCTCCGTCCTCCGGAGCACGCACATAAGGATCTTCCGGTGTCACAACAGCGCCGTCTCCCATCATCTTTTCTGCAAACGCTTCATCCGGCGCAGTAGAAAGGTCGGCTGCCAGTCCGCTTATCGGGCTGCAGACAGTAATCGTATCCACAACCTTCTGTTCTTTTGTTTCCTGCGTCGGTTCCGCCTCTTTTGGGGTTGGTGTATTTTCTGCTTCCGCATACGTATTCGGAGCTTTTTCCAGATAATCCTCTAAATTTGATTTTATCACAGTTACATTCGGTCCGTAAATAACCTGTACACCATTTCCTTTATGCACAACGCCAGATGCCCCTGTCGCCTTTAAAATACCATCGCTGACTCTCGCTGCATCATGAACAGTACAGCGCAGTCTTGTCGCACAGCAGTCCACATCCGAAATATTTTTCTTTCCGCCAAGACCTTTTGTGATCGCTTCACTCATGGCATCTTCCGATGCCACCCCATCGTTCTGCGCTTCTTTTCTGGCATTTACATCTGCTTTCGTATAAAGCTTGGTTTCTACATCATCATCCTCACGGCCCGGTGTCTTAAAATCAAACTTTTTAATCATGAATTTGAAGATAAAATAATACAGGAAGAAATAAAGAATGCCGACCGGAATCACCCTCATCCAGCTTGTCTTTTCATTTCCCTGCAAAATACCGAACAGGAAGAAGTCCAGAAGTCCGCCGGAAAAGGTAAGACCCACTGCGATATTCAGGATGTGTGCGATCATATAAGCTGTTCCCGCAAGAATAACCTGCACGACAAACAACGCCGGTGCAACAAACAGGAACGAGAATTCCAGCGGTTCTGTGATACCGGTTGCCATACACGCAAGTGCTGCGGAAAGAAGCAGACCGCCTGCCGCTTTTTTCTTCTCCGGTTTCGCACAATGGTACATGGCAAGTGCCGCTCCCGGAAGTCCGAAAATCATAAAAATAAATTCTCCGGAGAAATATCTCGTTGCATCTGCACTGAAATGTGCGATATTCGCAGAATCCGCAAGCTGTGCGAAGAAAATATTCTGTCCGCCCTGCACCATCTGTCCTGCCACTTCCATGGTACCTCCGACTGCCGTCTGCCAGAACGGCATATAAAATACGTGATGCAGACCAAATGGAATCAGTGCCCGTTTAATCAGACCGAAAATCAGCGTTCCGACATAACCGGAGCCGGTTACCAGGCCACCCAGCGCATAAATGCCGTTCTGTACAACCGGCCATACAAAATACATTAAAATTCCCACAAACATATAGACGATCGTAGAAATAATCGGTACAAAACGAGTACCTCCAAAGAAAGAAAGTGCATTCGGAAGCTGGATCCGGTAAAATCGATTATGAAGTGCTGCGACTCCAAGACCGACAATAATACCGCCAAACACACCCATCTGCAGCGACTGAATACCGCAGACAGAAGTGATGGTTCCTTCCAGAACGGATTCTGCAATTTCTCCGTTTTCCAGAATCTGACCCGTAATAGTCAGCATTGCGTTAATCGCTGTATTCATAACGAAATATGCAATAACGGCTGACAGGGCAGAAACCTCTTTTTCCTTCTTTGCCATACCAATTGCAACACCTACCGCAAAAATCAGAGGCAGGTTATCAAACACCGCACTTCCTACTTTGTTCATGATCACCAACAGCGCATGAAGAATTGTGCCGTTGCCGAGCAAGCTTGTCAGCCCATACGTTTCAATCGTGGTTGCATTGGTAAATGAGCTTCCGATTCCCAGTAAAAGTCCGGCTACCGGAAGAATTGCGATCGGGAGCATAAAGCTTCTTCCCACTCGCTGCAGAACACTAAAAATTTTGTCCTTCATTTTTTTACTCCTTGTGTAGTTTATACTTTTTACAAGAAGAGTTTCTGCGGTTTTGCATCTTTTTAGCCGGTCTGTACTCTTTTTCTGAAACAGAGTACAAAAAAGAGACACTAACCCACATAAACAATTCCTGTTATGTATAGTTAATGCCTCCAAAAATCGAGTTACACACTACAACTGTAGTTGAATATAGCACAGATAAATCTCTTTTGTCAAGTCAGTTCTTATGATTTCAGCTTTTTTCTTTTTATCCATTTTTCACATTCTTATGCATCTATTTTGTGCACAATAGCTAATCAACATCTTTTTTTTGAAATGTCATAAATTCAAGATCTTCCTGTTTCCATAGTTGTGCAGGCACATGCAATACTTCTTTTTGAGCAAACAACGGTATACTTGTTCCTTCCTTCTGGAAAACCCGAAGAGATGTACCACCATCAGCAAAAGCTTTGTTTTCTATATGAACAAATGTCATTCCCTCATATACTTCTTTACTTTCAATATCCTGCCACCGGCCTTCCGGAAGATACAGTTCATATTCATCTCTGTCAAATCCGGGTGAAATAAGCAATGCATCACCAAGCATATAAGACAGATTCTGTGTCTTTGCGATTGGATCTTTCGGATATTCCATCACAAGCGGACGAATCATTGGAATACCAGACTGATGACTCTGGCAGGCGGTGTGATAAAGATATGGCACAAGTCGATGTCTGAAGTTAATCCATTTTTTTACTTCTTTTAATGCCATATCTCCATACTGCCATGGTTCCCGCGGTGTTTTACCGTGCGCTCTGGATAATGGCATCCACAATCCCATCTGCACAGAGGAAAGGTAATCTTCTATATTCGGACGTTCCTCATTTCCGATATAACCTGTGTTATAAAATCCGCCAAGATCATAACCCCAGAAAGATACACCAGACATAGCCATCCCAAGTCCGGCCTGAAGGATTGCACTGTGACTTGCTTTATCACTGGAAGAATCTCCTGCCCATGCTGCCGGGATCGTATGAGAACCCACATACCCACTGCGTCCCCAAAGCATTGGCAATTCCCCACGTTCGTCGCAAATTTCTTTCATCCATGTGTAAATATTTTTTGCATACAGATACGTCAGAAGATTATGTCCTTCTCGCCCGCTCATGCCATTGTAAAATACAACATCTTCAGGTACTGCTTCAGAGAAATCTGTTTTTATCACTGATACACCCATTCTGACGATTTTTTTCACACGTTCCTCATACCATGCCAGAAATTCCGGATTTGTGAAATCAAAGCAAGCACACAAAAGCTCTGAATCTGCAGTCGCTTTAAACATTGCAGGATGCCCTTCTTTATTTTTTATAAAAAATCCACGTTCTGCCAGTTCCTTAAATGCCGGCGAATCTTCCTGCAAGTACGGATAATTCCAAAGACTTAAATGTATGTTCTTTTTATTTAATTCTTTAATCATTTCTTCCGGTTCAGGGAAACGTTCTGTATCCCATTCCCATACACCAGACATATCCTGCCTCTGCCAGCCATCGATATGAATTACATCGATACCTATTCCAAATTTTTCAGCATCAGCAACAACATCCTCGACTTCTTTACGGCTCATATAAGAGCATTTTGACATCCAGAAACCAAAAGCCCACTGTGGAATCATAGGTATCTGCCCTGTAATCTGCAAATACTGCTGCAACAGCTTCTTATAGTCTTTGCTTTCTTCTGCCAGGAAAATATAATCCAGAATAGGATCGTCACTGCCCATCTGATAACTGATCCATGATGAAGCACCCATATCAAATGATGAACGCGTAAATGTATTTAACAATACGGAATATCCCCGGCTGCTTGTAAAATACGGATGACTTTTATATGAATCCTCCGTATTAGTAGACAATGCATCTTTTTGCCAACACTCTATTCTTTGTCCACGTTTATTAAAATGTGTAAACTTCTCTCCAAATCCCCAAAATTGCTCATCGGAGAATAATACAAACTGCTCAAATGAGGCTATACTTTTTCCAGATGCATCTACTCTAAATCCTGTTGGAAGCTGTTTCCACCGGTTATCGACATTAGTGTCAAAAGCCTGTTCTTTCGTCAATAATTTTCCATTCTGATAGATGGACATTTCCCAGTAGTTTTTTGAAAAATGAAGACTTAACTGATTTGTTTCATATATATACAGATCTTCATTTTCTGTAAATTCTGCATTTTTTGTTTCAAACTCCGATTCAGGTACATCTTCGACTACCGTCTGTCTGTGGCTTTTTGCAGTCATCTCCGGCACCATCACAAATCTGAATACCGATGGTGTCAAAAATGTAATACGAACTGTGGCTATACGGTCTTTCCATGTACGTACCAAAAAATGTATTCCATCTTCTTTGGCACACACTGATTCAATTTTTGTGAGAAAATCATACTCATCTGAAAAAATTGTTCTTCGCTCCCCACATTGTGGATTATATTGTATTTCTGCTTCATTAGACATATATTGTCCCCCTCTGGTTTTTATTATTTTTAGTCAAAATGTATAATCGGTAACGTTTTCGTATTCAACATATCATAAATTTGTATATTTTTAAATATCTTTTTTTACCAATACTGACCGCCTCAGCTTTGAAAGTTAAAAAATAATTCACAATAATAGTAGTAAAATTTAAGCCAATTTTTTTCGCAATAATGTAAAATAAAAGAACGGTACCTTTTATTGGACCGTCCTTTTTGTCAACATCTGTTTTATGCTGTTTTTACGCTCTTAATCGGAATTTCTGGATATCCTTTGCATTATTCACGCGCTCAATTTCAGCGCCGAGTCCTCGGAGCTTTCCATCGAAATCCTCGTATCCGCGCAGAATATATACGATATCATCTACCACAGTAATTCCCTCTGCTGCAAGTCCTGCGATCACAAGTGCTGCACCTGCGCGAAGATCCGGTGCGGAAACCTCTGCTCCGGTAAATTTTTCTACGCCGTCAATGATCGCCGTGTTGCCTTCTACTTTAATACAGGCGCCCATACGTGCCAGCTCATCCGCATATTTAAAACGATTTTCAAAAATACTCTCTGTTACAATACTCGTACCGTTTGCCAATGCCAGTGTAACCGCGATCTGCGGCTGCATATCGGTCGGATAGCCCGGATACGGCTGTGTCTTTACGTGTGTTCTGCCCAGACGTTTGCTTGCGCTCACACGGATGGAATCGTCAAACTCTTCTACGTCGCAGCCAATCTCCTCGAGCTTTGCGGTTGTTGCTTCCAGATGCTTTGGAATCACGTTTTTAATCAGCACATCGCCCTTTGTGGCTGCTGCTGCAAACATATACGTACCTGCCTCGATCATATCCGGTACGACCGCATAGCTGGTTCCGTGCAGGGTATCGACACCCTTGATCCGAATCACGTCGGTTCCTGCTCCTTTGATGTTGGCTCCCATGCTGTTCAGGAAGTTCGCCACATCGACAACGTGCGGCTCTTTTGCTGCGTTCTCAATCGTTGTATTTCCTCTTGCCATCGAAGCTGCCATCATGATGTTGATGGTGGCTCCAACAGAAACCATATCCAGGAAAATGTGGCTTCCATGCAGATCTGCCGCACTTGCCACGATTGCGCCGTGACGGATGCTTACCTCAGCGCCGAGTGCGCGGAATCCCTTTAAATGCTGGTCGATCGGACGGCTTCCGATGTTGCATCCGCCCGGAAGCGGAACTTCCGCTCTTTTGTATTTTCCAAGCAGCGCGCCTAAAAGATAATAAGACGCACGAATTTTTTTGATATATTCATAGTCAACACTCAGATCACCGATAGTCGATGCATTGATCCGCACGGTATGACGGTCGATGCGGTCCACAGTAGCTCCGATCTCTGCAATTGCTTCCAGAAGTACATTAATATCGCTGACATCCGGCAGATTTTCGATCAGGACCGTTTCGTCGGTCATCGTTGCTGCCGTAAGAATTGCAAGCGCCGCGTTTTTTGCTCCCCCGATTTCCACTTCGCCCACAAGAGGATTTCCACCTCTGATGACATACTGTTCCATATATTCACCTCAAATTTTCTTTTTCATAACTTAACGAGTGTGTTTTATCCGAAATAACGATTCAAAGTCTGTTCTGCTGTTTTTTTACACACTCCGGACTCACTGAAACGCACTGCTCCCCGCAGTAATTTTTCAGTCTCCCCTTATCTTAACTCAAATCTAATATTTTGTAAATCAATTTTAATATATTCCGTACTATTTCCGTTTTTTTCCACCGTTTCCGGTTAGGAATATTCAGAGAAACGTTATATGTAATTTCTAACTGTCAGAACATTTTCCTTATTATTACGTAATATTATGTTTTTGAAAATTCTCCGAATATTCCACCGTTCCTTCTTACATGCCAATCTGCTCGCGAAGTGCCAGAATCGTGCCCTGGATATCCTTTCCGCTCTCATCGACCGTAATCTCGGCATACTGTTCATACAGTTTACTTCTCTCATCGTAAAGATCTTTGAGCGTCTGACCCTCTTTCAGCACAACGCCGCGTCCCTTCAGGTTTCCAAGACGCTTTGCCAGATCCTCATACGACAGCTTCAGGTAAACGATTATTCCAATCTCTTTAAAATGCTCCATCGCCTCTTTTCCGTAAATGGCGCTGCCGCCCGGTGCAATGACGCTTTCATCGGCTTCCAGAGTCGCATTGACCTCATTCTCAATCGCAAGAAAGCCTTCATTTCCCTCATCTGCAATAATCTCGCGCAGAAGACGTTTCTCCCGATGCTGAATCACAAGATCCGTATCAATAAACTCATACCCCAAAGCCTTTGCAAGGATAACGCCAACGCTGCTTTTGCCGGCTCCCGGCATTCCTATTAATATAATATTCCGTTTCTTCAAGTTTTATTCCTCCTGCTGTCCTGTATGTACTCTCGGAATCTTTTTGTTTCCTCTATCTCTGCAGATTTGTTCCGCCCTGCTTCATGATCTGCTCAATCTCTTTTTCGCTGACCACGTTGGCATCGTGCTGAATCATCAGCTTTAAGACGCTTGCGGAAATCGCAAAATCGATGGTTCTCTGCGGCGCAAAATCATGCGCCATCGCGTGAATCAGTCCTGCACCAAACGCATCACCGGCTCCGACTGCCTCAAAGCTGTGTACTTTGTGAACCGGGCTCTCGTAGAATTTTCCGTCTTTCAGGTAAATTCCCATCCAGTCGCCGTCCTCCACGGTGTAGAGATTGCGCAGCACGCTCGCAACTGCTTTACAGTTCGGGAACTGTTTCTGAATTTCCAGCATGCCCTCTTTGTAAGACTCGATCTGTTCAATGCCGCGCGACATATCTCCATCATACGCCGGAATGCCAAGCGATGATTCAAAGTCCTCATCATTTGCAATGCAGACATCCACGTAAGACATCAGACGGCGCATGACGCGCTGTGCGTCCTTTGCTGACCACATTTTTCCGCGGTAGTTGAGATCACATACCACCTGAATTTTTTTCTCTTTGCAGAGCATAAGAGCGCTCTCCAGCGTCTTTTCGATCTCGCAGCTGATGGCCGGCGTGATACCGGCAAGATCATCGCCCTGTCCGGTCTGCTGCTGTTTGCCGGGTCTCTGATGGTCGCTTCTGCCATCGCGATCGCGCTGTAGGCGCGGTCATAAACCACGCTCGTCGGTCGGATGTTGGTTCCCTTTTCAAAATAGTAAATACCGACGCGGCCGCCGCCCCGCAGAACACGGGTCGTATCCACACCGAACCGGCGGATTTCATTGATGGCCGCCTGTCCGACCTGGTGCTCCGGCACTTTTGTCACGTAGGAAACATCGTTCCCGAGTGTTGCCAGAGAAACTGCGACGTTCGCCTCCGCGCCGCCGTAACTGGCTTCAAAGGTATCTGCCTGCAGTATTTTCAGATGCTCCGGTGTTTTTAAACGCAGCATCAGTTCTCCGAATGTAAGTATTTTCATGATAAAATCCCCTTCAGAAACATTTTGTTTTTCACCTCAATACCTTTTTATCTTACGCTGTTTTCTCCCCGGACGCAAGAAAAAAAGCGCAAAAAAGCGGCTTCCTGTTTCGATTCAGAAGCCGCTTTTTCTGCGTTTTCTCTTATTCTTTTACTGCTCCCAGTGTAATACCGGTTACGAAGTATTTCTGCAGGAACGGATATACAATCAGCATAGGAACAAGGGCGATAAATACCTTTGCTGCCTCCAGTGATTTGTTGGAGTTCTGTGCTAACTGCTGATACTGCTCTGCAGTCAGGGTTACGCCTACCGGGATCTGAACGGAGATCTGACGGATGTAGGTCTGTAACGGATAGTTCGTCTCTTTGTTCATTAATACCAGGCCCTGGAAATACTCGTTCCAGTAACCAACGGATGTAAACAGGACGATGGTTGCGATAACCGGTTTGGAACACGGAACTACAATCTGCCACAGGATACGCCACGGGCCGGCGCCGTCTACACGGGCTGCCTCCTCGAGGTCTCCCGGGATGCCGCGGAAGAAGTTCATCATCAGGAGTACGTTGAATACCGGAACAGAACCAGCCAGAACCAGTGCTGCCATCGTATCGATCATACCATAATTTTTAACGGTGATGAACCACGGAATGGTACCACCATTGAACAGCATACAGAATACCAGGATCCACATCAGGACATTTCTCGGTTTGTACTCTGTTTTGCTCTTTGCCAGCGGATAGGACATCATAATCAGGACAACCATGGTCCATATGGTTCCAATCACAACTCGCTTGATGGAAATCCAGAAGGAATTCCAGAATGCGGAATCACCCATAATCAGGCTGTAGGATTTTACGTTTGATCCGATCGGGTAAATCGTTACAAGACCGCCCTCAGCGGCTGCTTTTGAAGAAATAGATACGCAGAACGTATACCATAACGGATAAAAACAGCTGAATGCCAGGAGAATCAGGATGATAGCATTTATGACTTTAAACGCTCTGCTGCCAAAACTCTTGCTTTCTATCATAATTTCTGCCCTCCTTAGAAAATCTTGTAATCAGCAAACTTGTAAGCACAAACATAAGAAGTAACAACCAGCACGAAGCTGACAACAGATTTAAAGAGACCTGCTGCAGTAGCCAGCGAGAACTGCATGTTTGTAATACCAATACGGTATACGTATGTATCGATGATATCACCAGTTTCAATAACCAGCTGGTTGTACATGTTGAATACCTGGTCGAAACCTGCATTCAGAACGTTGCCCATTGCCAGTGTGGTCAGAAGAACGATGGTCGGAACCAGTCCCGGGATGGTGATGTGCCATACACGTTTCCAGCGGCTTGCGCCGTCGATTGCGGCTGCCTCGTAAAGGCTCGGGCTGATGCCGGTCAGCGCTGCAAGATAAATAACTGCGTTGTAACCGAACTCTTTCCATACATCAGTTCCGATCAGTAACTGACGGAAGATGCCAGGCATGGTCATCGGAAGAACGGTATCCGTTGCACCCATTGCGCTGCGGACCGTGTTGAAAATTCCGTTTGCGCCAAGGATATTGGTGATGATGTTTGCAAGGATAACCCAGGATACGAAGTGCGGCAGATATACGATCGTCTGAACCGTCTTTTTGAACTTCATATTCTTTACCTCATTCAGCAGCAGTGCGAACACCAGCGGAATGATGATATTCAGGATAACCTTTGCAATTGCAATGATCAGTGTGTTGACAAGTGCCCGTTTTGCATCCGGGATAACGGTCAGGTATTTAAACCATTTCAAACCTACCCACGGAGAGCCGAACCATCCTTTGCTCGGATTGTAATCCTGGAATGCCATTACAATACCAACCATCGGAACGATAGAAAACATAAACAGCCAGATATAACCCGGCAGAACCATTAACGTATAGTGAAAGGAATTTGACAGCCCGAGATGGCCTTTTTTCTTCTTCACGGCAAGCTCCTCCTTTGATGTCATTTTTTTAAAGTAGTGGGGTACAGGCTTTCCTGTACCCCACCCTCCACATCATACATTTACATTAGTTACTCAGCCAGGTAATCTTTTACCAGCTCAAGGATCTGATCACCACCCTGTACATGCCAGTCGGTGCAGAACTGATCCCACTCGTCAAGGCTCTTCGCACCAGTGATGAACTGAAGGATACTCTTGTCTTCCAGGTCAGAAATCTGGGTCCAGTAGGTATCCATTCCGTCGATGGTGTAGTACAGTTCAGAATAGATCTTGTGATCCGGCTCAAGTGTTGCGTATGGACGATCACCAATCAGCAGTGCATAGAATCTGTTGAACTGTCCGTTGTTGGTGTTGACATCCATATCGGTTACTGCCAGATCTCTGGATCCGTCATAGTCCTCAGAGATAACGTCTTTCAGAGTTGCGGCATCGTTTGCCAGGTTCTTGTACAGACCGTTGAATTTGCTTCCGCCCTGCTGATAATCATCTGCGCTTGCTTCGCCTTTGATGATTCCCATCAGTGCATCATACTCATACTCGCACTCATCGGTAGCTGCCATACAGTTACGCAGCGGATACCAGCCGATTGCTACAGAAGTATCGAAGGTAGACTCATCACGAACGAGTACGTTGTTCATGATAACAATGGCTTTCTTCACATCATCCGATGCGTTTTTGTTTACCATAGTATAAGTGGTTCCAACGTCTTTCATATGAATATTCCACTCACCGTCTTTGGTGTACAGCGGATATGCCTGCCAGTTTGCATTGTTATCGTTACGGAAGGAATCCGGGTTTCCGTATCCAAGGCTCCACCATGGTCCCATGAAGATACCGCAGGTTCCGTTCTTAACATTGTTTGCATTGTCGCCGTTGGTTGTGGTTCCAACCTCCGGGTTGATGAGGCCTTTTTCATACCAGTCATGTAAGGTGGTAAGGGCTTCTTTCATTTCATCTGTTGTAGTTCCCCAGTACAGTTCGCCGGAATCATCTTTCAGAAAATATCCCGGTGTTGCATTGAATGCCTGATATACAGCATCGAAACCGTATCCGTTGTTGGAGGAGTTCAGGAAGTTGGAGTAGGTTCTTCCGCCGTTATCAATACCTGCGATTGCATAATCCGGGCTGAGACCTGCGTCTTTAAATTTCTGAGCTACTTCGCCGAGTTCATCTACGGTCTTCGGAACTTCCAGTCCTAACTGATCCAGCCAGTCCTGACGGATAAAGTACAGGTAAACACCATCGGTATCTACCGATATGTTTGGCAGTGCACAGAAGGTTCCGTCTACGGTTGCATTGTTGATCGCACGTCCTTCGGTAGTCTCGATGATTTCTTTTACCTGTTTGGATGCGTACTGGTTGAACTCCGGCCAGAGGTCTGCAAGAAGATCTGCTCTTGCTGCCTGTACCAGGTAGTTACGGGTTGGTGCAACGACTGCATCCGGAAGGGAAGCAGATGCGATTGCCAGAGATACTTTCTGCTGGAAGTCAGATGCATTACCTGCAGTCCAGTCGCAGACAACTTTGATGTTGTAGTTATCCAGAAGGTATCTGGTGTACTGGTTGTTATCTACGGAATCGCCGTCCGGAAGTGTGGTATCCTTCGGGTCGATCTGATATCCATAATGTACTTCTACGACATGATCAAATTTTGCAAACGCACGATCGTCATTTTCACCCGGTACTGCATCGTCTGCTTCATCAGCTGCTGCAACCCAGTCACCAGAACCTGCTGCATCGCCGGAGCCGCTGTCCGATGAGGTATCCTTTGCTTCATCGCCGCCTGCCGTACTTGATGCTGTTGTGCCGCTGCTCTTGCTGTTTGCGTCAGAACTGTCTCCTCCAGTGCTGCCACATGCTACCAGGCTTACGATCATGGTGCTTGCCAGTAATGCAGAAATTACTTTCTTTTTCATTTGGTGTCCTCCTTGTGATTTACGTTCTTTTTGCGTGCTCCGTTGTTGCTTTTGTCCAGGCTTACGAAGAATCCATTGTTTTTAATCATACGTTTTGCCTAAAACTTTCACATTTTCGTCACACTTTTTATGCAATGATTATACCTCTTCTCCACCCGTTTTGACAAGCATTTTTTATGTATTTTTCACAATTTATTTCGTTTTTTTAATTCATATTGTCGATTTTGTACACTATTTTAAAATTTATAGTCAATCTTGACTTTTTCTTTTTCGTTATTCTTTTATCTATTGACGGATTTTTTGTGCTTTTTTCCGTCATTTTGTATATTCCTCGTATTTTCAGACATTTTACCTGCAGAGCCTTCTACCGGCAGTTCCCTCCGAATGCCGGGCAACACAATAAAAAAGAACCTCTTATCTCTCCCCGGGAATACTTCTTTCCGGAAACATAAGAGGTTCTTTTTCTTTTTTTGTTCTTTATTCTGCTTTTTTCTTCTCTTTTGGAATAATAATATTCAGTACAATCGCCGCAACAGCTGCCGGAACAATACCGGAGCCGCCGAAAATCAGCTGGATATAATAAGGAAGCTCAGAAGTTGCTCCCGCTGTGGAACCAAGGCCGTAGCCAAGACCCAGTGCAACAGAAACGATCGTGATCTCACGGCTCGTAATCGGCTCTTTTGTGATGAGCTGGATACCGGAAACCAGAATTGACGCAAACATCATAACGGCTGCACCGCCGAGTACGGACTGCGGCATAATGGATACAAATGCTGCAATCTTCGGGCAGAGTCCGCAGAGGATCAGGAAAATGGCTCCGCAGGAAAGTGCCATACGGTTTACGATTTTTGTCATCGAAATAATGCCGACGTTCTGTGCAAAAGAAGTATTCGGGAGAACGCCGAGTGCTGCTGCAAAGCTGGATCCGAGACCGTCGCAGATGATACCGCCGGAAAGCTCAGAATCGGTTGCCTCGCGGTCCATACCGCTCTCTACGCAGGCGCAGATATCGCCGACCGTCTCAACGGTTGTTACGATGAACATGATCGCTACCGGGAGAATTGCCTCCACACGGAAGACTGGTTTTAC
>OGXQ01002308.1_pt1 | contig 13163 bp, 9 predicted proteins | sample 1576291 | NCBI WGS metagenome assembly OGXQ01 (sample SAMEA3541575, study PRJEB24748) | human gut metagenome | biome: human gut; feature: human-associated habitat; material: faeces | place: China | collected 2012 | reverse complement strand
GCTGCGGAAAGCACGCTCGATATTATCGCCGAACGGGAAGAACGCATCGCTTGCAAGTGCGGTTTCGCCGAACCTGCTCAGCCACTCCCGCTTCTGTTCCTTTGTCATCGGCTCGGGGCGGCGGGTGAAGAAATTCTGCCAATTTCCGTCGTCAAGCACGTCTCCGCATTCATCCTCGTTTAAATACAAATCAATTGCATTATCGCGGTTGGGGCGCGGAATATCCGCACGGAACGGCAGGTTCAGCACGGAAGGATGCGAGCGCAGGTGCCAAATGTCGGCTTTATTGCCCGCAAGGCGTGTGCAGTGAATGCGGGATTGCTGCCCCGCGCCCACTCCGATCGTTTGTCCGTTTTCAACATAGCAAACGGAGTTGGACTGGGTGTATTTAAGCGTGATAAGCGCAATAACAAGGTCGCGTTTCGCACTTTCGGGCAGGTTTTTGTTTTCGGTCACGATATTTGAAAGCAGGCTTTCGTCAATCGTTGAATCGTTGCGTCCCTGTTCGAATGTGATGCCGAACACCGTGCGCGTTTCAATGGGAGCGGGAACATAGTTTTCGTCGATTTTAATTACCGTGTATGCACCCTTTTTCTTTGCGGAAAGGATCTCAAACGCATCCTCATCGTAATCCGGAGCAATAATGCCGTCCGAAACTTCATGCTTCAAAACTTTTGCAAGCGAAACATCGACCCTGTCGCTGACGGCGATAAAATCTCCGAAGGAGCTCATTCTGTCCGCACCTCTTGCGCGAATATAGGCACAGGCAAGGGGAGAAAGCTCTGTTGTTTCATCAACAAAATACATTTTGCGAAGCGTCTCGTTCAGCGGAAGGCCGACGGCCGCACCTGCCGGGCTGACGTGTTTGAACGATGCCGCCGCAGGAAGTCCCGTTGCGGTGCGAAGTTCTCTGACGAGCTGCCACCCGTTGAGTGCGTCAAGAAGGTTGATATAGCCCGCCCTGCCGTTCAAAACGGCAATCGGCAGTTCGCCGTCAATTGAAATTGCAGCGGGTTTCTGATTGGGATTGCAGCCGTATTTAAGTTCGTATCGCATGTTTGCCTCCGTTAGTATGTTCGGTTTTATTCGGTTATTGTTTGTTTCAGTTCTTACGGTCGGTCAGGGTAACTTAAGTTGACGTTGACCGGCTCCGTTTTTTTGCAAAGCCGCACAGCGCTCAGCGGGTGTGCCGGTTGATGATGAATGTGTCCTCCGCGCCGTCCACGCAGCCGATAAAGCGCACAAAGAGCGAAACACGGTTGTTTTCATCAAGACCTGCCCAAATTTCTTCGGCAAGGGTCTCTGCATCGGGCGCGTTCAGCGCAATGCGCACCGGTTCACCGCAGAACGAGGGCAGCGGCGAGCCGTCACGCTCATATGTGTGGATAAGATGTGCCGTCCCCGCTTCGGGTTCGTAATTGTAAAAATTCCTGCGGCAGCGTGCGCCGTCGGGTGTTTCCGCCTTCAGTATGCTGAGGGTGTATTCGCCTGTTTCGGGGTAAAGAATGCCGCTGATGCGCGGGGTAAAATTCGGAGCATCAGGTTCAAAGCTCCTTTTGCGCAGTGCGGATTCAAAGCTTCCGCCCTCCGCAATTTCGCAGGCAACGGTGTCCGTCTGGTCGCCGTTGGTAACGACGGTGCAGCCGTTGACCTTCCGCACGGGAGAATAGATGATAAGTGAAGGGTCTGTCAGCTTTTTTTCGTCGAACGCCCGCGTTCTGATGCCGTCCTCGGTCGGTTCAAATATGCGGTTGCGGCTGTTCTCGCTTCTGCCCATGATGAAGTATGCGGTCACATAACTTGTGTTGTCCGCACTTTTTCCGATAAGCACGCCGCGTCCGGGATAGGTATTGCCGTTCAGGTATTCGTTGATAGTTTTCATTTATTCCGCCTTTCGCATTTCGATTCCGACTCGTTTGTTCACTGTTTGTTTCACTGTTCTGTTGATTTTATTGATAAAAACACCTGTTCAAGCGCAAGGGGCAGCAATTCCCATTCCGCCTGTTCCATAACGCGCCGCTGCAAGGTTTCCGGAGTGTCGCCCGGAAGCACATCAACGGCTTTCTGCATGATTATCTCGCCGCCGTCGGCAACCGCATTTACATAGTGTACCGTTGCACCCGTGACCTTCACGCCGTATGCAAGCGCAGCCTCGTGAACGCGCAGACCGTAGTACCCCTTTCCGCAGAAGGACGGGATGAGAGACGGATGAACGTTGATGATGCGCCTGTCGTAACTTTCGGTAAAATCCGCACTCAGTATTGCAAGAAAGCCCGCAAGCACGACAACATCGATTTCGCGCTCCTTGAGCAGTTTCCGCGCCGCCGTTTCGAACAGTGCGGGGTCCTGCCTGTTTTGAGGAAGATAAACCGCTTCAATGCCCGCATTTTTTGCCCGCTGAAGTGCGAATGCATCCGGCTTGTTGGAAACAACAAGCGCAATATCGCCGCTTTTTATAACCGAACCGCGCTTGTCGAGCAAAGCCTGAAGGTTCGTTCCCCCTCCGGAAACGAACACGGCAGCGCGCGGACGGCGGGGAGCTTCGGCCCCGCCGCAGCTGCCGCTTTTGCCGATCGCGGCGGAAAGTTCTCCGCCCGTCAGCATATCTCAATACCTTCGCCGAGCACGGTGTCGCCGCAGATGTAAGCCTCCTCGCCGTTTGCGCGGAGAATTTCAAGCGCACGATCCGCATCCTCGCGTGAAACGATGAGGCACATGCCGACGCCCATGTTGAAGGTGTTGAACATGTCCCTTTCGGGGATATCTCCCGTTGACGCGATAAGGTCAAAAAGCGGATGAATGCGCAGTGCGTTTTTGTTTATTCTTGCCGCAATGCCTTTTTTAAGGCAGCGCGGGATATTCTCATAAAAGCCGCCGCCGGTGATATGTGCACAGCCCTTTATGCGGACTTCCTTTGCAAGCTCCAGCACGGGTTTAACGTAAATCCTTGTGGGCTCAAGCAGAGCTTCGCCAAGAGTTTTTCCGAGAGATTCAACATGGGTTCCGAGCACGGCATTGTTTGAATTGAGATTGAAAACCTTGCGCACAAGGGAGAAGCCGTTGGAATGAACTCCGCTTGACGGCAGCGCAATGATAACATCTCCGGGACGCTGCGTTTCAACGTCGAACACCTTGCTCCTGTCCACGATGCCGACGGCAAACCCTGCAAGGTCATATTCGTCCGCAGGGTAGAAACCCGGCATTTCGGCCGTTTCGCCGCCGATAAGTGCGCAGCCGGACTGCACGCAGCCCTCTGCAACGCCCTCAACAACGGAGGCGACTTTTTCGGGAATGTTTTTGCCGAGTGCGATATAGTCAAGGAAAAACAGAGGCTTTGCACCGCAGCAGATGATGTCGTTCACACACATTGCAACGCAGTCGATGCCGACGGTGTTATGTTTGTCGCTCAAAAAGGCGAGTTTAAGTTTCGTTCCCACGCCGTCCGTACCGCTGACAAGGATGGGTTCGCTCATGCCTGCAAGATCCGGTGCAAACAGGCCGCCGAAATTTCCGATGGAGGGCATTGCTCCGGGCGTGATCGTGCGCGAAATGTGTTTTTTCATCAGTTCAACGGCGCGATAGCCCGCAGTAATATCAACGCCCGCTTTTTCGTAGCTTTCGCTCCTGCTGTTGTTGTTTGCCATTTATGTTCTTCCTTTCGATTTAATAAATCCGTCTAATAAATCCGTTTGGTTTATTTTGTTCGGTGGTTTCGATTGCGTTCGCAGCCCGTCAGAGCCGCGGTTTTTCTGTTCGGTTACTCTTTCGGCTGCGGCATATCGGATTTTTCGCTGAGCTTGCGCGCATATTTGTTGACATAGCGGCGTTTGGGCGGCTCGCATGGATATTCGCCCGTGAAGCAGCCGACACAATAATCCGTTTTGCCGTTGCCGGCAAGCAGCCTTGCGTTCTCAACGCTCAGGAAACCGAGGGAATCGAGCCCGAGTTCGCGAACAAGTTCCTCATCGTTGTATTTGTTTGCAATCAGCTCCTCCCGCGAGGGAACATCCGTGCCGAAATAGCAGGGGAACAGGAATTTCGGCGCGGCGGAACGCACATGCACCTCCGTTGCGCCCGCTTCACGCAGAAGGCGGACGATACGCTTGATTGTTGTTCCGCGAACGATGGAATCATCGATAAGCACAACGCGCTTGCCGCTGACCGTTGCGGATACGGGGTTGAGCTTGATCCGTACGAGTTTTTCACGCTCGTTCTGTTTCGGCTGAATGAAGGTTCTGCCGATATATTTGTTTTTGATAAAGCCTATGCCGTAGGGAATGCCGGACTGCCTTGAAAAGCCGATCGCGGCATCAAGCCCGGAATCGGGAACGCCGATAACAACATCCGCCTGCACGGGATGTTCAAGCGCAAGGAACGAACCTGCGCGCTGGCGCGCAAGATGCACCGAACAGCCGTCAATAACGCTGTCGGGACGCGCAAAATAGATGTATTCAAACACGCAGAGCGCAGGCTTGACTTTTCCGCAGTGGCTGCGCAGGCTGCGCAGCTCGTCGTTTTCAACAACAACGATCTCGCCCGGTTCAACATCGCGCAGGAATTTCGCGCCCATTGCATCAAGCGCACATGTTTCGGAAGCAAAGCAGTAACCGCCTTCGGACAGTTCTCCGATGCAGAGCGGACGGAACCCGTGCGGATCGCGTGCGGCAATAAGTTTTTTGGGCGACATGATAACAAGTGAATAGGCACCCTTTATCCTGTCCATTGCGCGCGATACGGCCTCCTCAATGGAATCAGCCGTCAGCCGTTCTTTGGTAATTGTGTATGCAATGACTTCCGTGTCGGTCGTTGTGTGGAAAATAGAACCCGCAAGCTCCAGTTCCTCACGCAGTTCGGCATCGTTGACAAGGTTGCCGTTGTGTGCTATCGCCATCGTGCCCTTTATGTGGTTCACCACAAGGGGCTGGCAGTTGATGCGTTTCTCATAGCCGGTTGTGGAATAGCGGACATGCCCGACCGCCATGCTTCCCAGTCCGAGTTTTGCAAGCGAATTTCCGTCAAATACCTCGTTGACAAGCCCCTCATCGCAGTGCGCGCTTATAACGCCGTCGTCGTTGACGGCAATGCCTGCGCTCTGCTGCCCGCGGTGCTGCAAAGCATAGAGTGCATAATAGGCAAGCGCGGCAACGTTTTCGCGCTTTGAAGCGGCAATGCCCACCACGCCGCATTCCTCGCCGATATGTTCAAAGGTTGTTTCGTGTTCGGTTATGTTTTCCAAAATATCCATTTTGCTGTTCTCAATCCAGATAAATTATTCTGTTAATTCTCCCGAGTTTCGCGCAAAAGCTTACTCGCCCATCAGGCGGTGCAGAATCTCGTGATATGCGCCTTCAACATTGCCGAGGTCGCGGCGGAAACGATCCTTATCCAGTTTTTCGTGAGTTTTGCTGTCCCAGAAACGGCAGGTATCCGGCGAAATCTCGTCCGCAAGCACAATTGTGCCGTCGCTCAGTCTTCCGAATTCAAGTTTGAAATCGATAAGCTCGATGTTGACTTCCGCAAAGAATGCGGTCAAAATTTCGTTGATTTTCAGAGCGTATTTTTTTATCGTTTCAAGCTCCTCCGGCGTGCAGAGACCCATTGCAAAAACATGGCTGTCGTTAATCATGGGATCGCCCAATGCATCGTCCTTGTAGCAAAGTTCGAGAACGGTGCTTTTGAGTTTCGTGCCTTCGGGGAAACCTATGCGTTTTGCAAGCGAACCCGCCGCAACGTTGCGGACAATAACCTCAAGAGGAACGATGCGGACGGCTTTGACCGCCGTTTCCCTGTCGGAAAGCTGTTCGACAAAATGAGTCGGAATGCCTTTTTCTTCAAGCATTTTCATGAGATAGTTCGTAACGCGGTTGTTGATAACGCCCTTGCCCGCGATTGTACCCTTCTTTTCGCCGTTAAATGCGGTTGCATCGTCCTTATAGTCAACGATATAAACACCTTCGACATCGGTTGCGTAAACCTTCTTTGCCTTGCCTTCGTAGAGCTGCTGAGTCTTTTTCATTTTTGTTCCTCCTTTTCGGTATCCGTCTGCCTTGTTTGTTATTTTTGTTGTTTGCGTTTCGCCGTTCGGTTCCGCGGTCGGAACGGCACCGTTTTTTGAAAGTGCCGTTCGCACCGCAGTCCCCGAAAAAAAGTTTGATAGCCGCATCATTACGGGCTGCGGCTATCTTTGTTTATTGTTAATCTCTGTGCTGCAATGCGGCATCCTTTTTGCGGACATCCTCCGCCATTTTTATTCTCATTGCGTCAAGCTTTTCGTGAAGTGCGGGTTCCGCAAGCGAAAGCATTTGAGCCGCAAGTATCGCGGCGTTGGCCGCACCGTCGACGGCAACCGTTGCCACGGGCACGCCCGAGGGCATCTGCACCGTTGCAAGCAGGGCATCAAGCCCGTCAAACGTTGAAGCTTTGATGGGTATGCCGATAACGGGCAAAGTTGTGTTTGCGGCAATAAAGCCCGCAAGATGCGCCGCCTTGCCCGCTGCGGCGATAATAACGCCGAAATCACGCTTATAGGCGTTTTGTGCGAATTCCGCAACATCCGCCGGGGTTCTGTGCGCGGACATAACGCGCATTTCATAGTTTATTCCGAGTTCATCGAGCTTTGCCGCACAGCCGGACACAACCGGCAGGTCGCTGTCGCTCCCCATGATGACCGCAACACGTTTCATGCTGCCCACCTCCGTTGTTTCATGGGCTCATGGTAACAGATTTTTACCTGCAATTTCAAGGCTTTTTTGCAGATATATCAAATATGTTGCCTGATATATTTTTATCCGTTCGTTTTTGCTTTATTTGCATGGTTTTTTGCATTCCGATAAAACCGCGCCCCCCGCATTCGCGCTTGCAATAAACGGAATATAATGTTATTATTGTACGGGTAAAGCAAAACTCCGCTGCGGCAGTCTTTTCGGAAAAACCTCTGCGGAGGGAATCTTCTCAATCTCATTCTCAATCTCAACGGAGAGGCTCTGAAAGCGAGGGGTTCAAAAGCGCGGTCAGCCGGCACTTTCGGCGCGATTTTTACCCGAATCGACCGCAAAACAAAATGCTGCGCCCGCAATGCAGCATTCGATTCCGCTTACGAAACCGGAGCAAAGCTTCGGCTTTGCAAAAAGCTCCGGCTTTATACAAAAAGGAGAGTACAGATTATGAAAACATGCGCCATCGTGGGCATCAACTGGGGCGATGAGGGCAAGGGCCGAATGGTTGACCTCGTTGCGGAAGAATATGACATTGTTGTTCGTTACCAGGGCGGCAACAATGCAGGACACACCATCAAAAACGACTACGGCACATTTGCGCTGAATCTTTTGCCTTCCGGCATTTTCCGCCGTGAAAAGATGAATATTCTCGGCAACGGCACCGTTGTCGACATCCGCCACCTCTGCGGCGAAATCGAACGGCTGCACGATGCAGGCGTCTATATCTCCCCGGAAAACCTTATGATAAGCTCCCGTGCCATCATTGTTATGCCCTATCATGTTGCATTGGACGGGCTTGAAGAAGCACGCCTTTCCGACAAACCCTACGGTTCGACAAAGCGCGGCATTGCCCCCGTTTACGGCGACAAATACATGAAAAAGGGCATTATGCTCGGTGAATTGTTCGACAGGGAATACCTTGTCAGTCACCTGTCGGATGTTCTTGAATTCAAAAACCTTCAGATAACCCGCGTATACGGCGGCGAACCTTTCTCCCTTGAAAGCATGGTTGAATACCTCGATACCTACGGCGAGATTCTCAAGCCCTATATCGGCGACACGAGCGCATACCTGCGCAAAGCAGCTCACGAGGGCAAAAAGATCCTTTACGAAGCCCAACTCGGCGTTCTGCGCGACATTGATTTCGGCATCTATCCTTACACATCCTCAAGCTCTCCCCTTGCGGCATACGCTCCCATCGGCTCCGGTGCGCCGGACATTCCCGTGAACCGCGTCATCGGCGTTGTGAAAGCATATTCCACCTGCGTCGGCGAAGGTCCTTTCACCGCCGAATGGTTCGGAGAAGAGGCCGAAAGGCTGCGTAAAGAGGGCGGTGAATACGGCGCCGCAACGGGACGCCCCCGCAGAGTCGGCCCCATCGACCTTGTTGCAACGCGGTACGGCGTTCAGATGCAGGGTGCAACGGAAGTCGCGCTCACAAAGCTCGACATCCTTTCCTACATGGATTCCATCCCCGTTTGCGCCGCATACGAATGCGACGGTGAAGTGACCCGCACGTTCCCCTTCCCTTCGAAACTCGGCAGGGCAAAGCCCATTTATGTTAAACTTCCCGGTTGGGGCTGCGACATTTCAAAGATCCGCACCTATGACGAGCTTCCCGAAAATGCCCGCAAATACGTTGAATACGTCGAACGCGAAATCGGCTGCCGCATAAGCTATGTTTCCGTCGGCCCGGGCAGGGAAGAGATAATTCTCCGATAAGAGGACTGCCCGAAAACTGTTGAAGGACGATTAATTTATGAAAGAATTTTACGAAAGCCCCCTTTCGAGCCGATATGCCTCGGAATACATGCTGCGCCTCTTCTCGCCGGACAAACGCTACGGCACATGGCGTAGGCTTTGGGTTGCGCTTGCCCGCGCGGAGCATCGTCTCGGTCTTCCGGTAACGGATGAACAGGTGGCGCAGCTTGAAGCGCATGTTGATGACGAAATAGACTATGCCGCCGTTGCGGAATGGGAAAAAAAGCTTCGTCACGACGTCATGGCGCATATCCATGTTTACGGCGAAAGCTGCCCCGATGCCGCCGGAATTATCCACCTCGGCGCAACGAGCTGCTATGTTACGGATAATGCGGATATCATGATTTACCGCGATGCTCTGCTGCACATCCGCAGCGAGCTTGTTTCCGTCATTGCCGCACTCTGCGATTTTGCATACAAATACCGTGCAATGCCGACTTTGGGCTACACGCATTTTCAGCCCGCTCAGCTTGTGACCGTCGGCAAACGCGCCTGCCTCTGGGCGCAGGATTTTCTGCTTGACCTTGACGAGCTGAATTTTGTTATCGACAACCTGCTGTTCCACGGCTGCCGCGGAACAACGGGCACGGACGCAAGTTTTCTCTCACTTTTTGACGGCGACGTTCAAAAGGTTCGCGAACTGAATGCAATGATCGCGGAGGAATGCGGTTTTTCAACGCTTTTCCCCGTTGCGGGGCAAACCTACCCCCGCAAATACGACAGCCGCATTCTGAACGTGCTTTCCGCAATTGCACAAAGTGCATATCGGTTTGCAAACGACATGCGGCTGCTTCAGCATCTGCGGCAGGTGGAAGAACCGTTCGAAAAGAATCAGGTCGGTTCCTCCGCAATGGCATACAAGCGCAACCCCATGCGCTGCGAACGAATCTGTTCGCTTTCGCGCTATATCATGGCGGATGCACTGAACGCGCCGATGACGGCCTCAACGCAATGGTTCGAACGCACTTTGGATGACTCCGCGAACCGCCGCATATCACTTCCGGAGGGTTTCCTCGCCTGTGACGCAGTGCTCAGGCTTATGCGCAACGTCACCGCCGGCATCCACGTCAACGAAAAAATCGTCGAACGAACCGTGCTTGAATATCTTCCCTTCATTGCCACGGAAAACCTGCTCATGAGTGCGGTCCGTAAGGGCGGCGACAGGCAGGAGCTTCACGAGGTCATCCGCACCCGCTCCATGGAAGCGACGGCACGCATGAAGGAGGGGCTGAACTGCGACCTTCTCGACAGGCTTGCGCTTGATCCCGCCTTCCCGTTGGACAGGGAAGAGATAACCGCCGTGCTCGATCCCGCCGCATTCATCGGAATCTGCCCCGAACAGGTGGAAGAATTCGTTGCCGAAGCGCGCGCACGGATTGCCGATTGCGCCGCCGAAACAGGCGACGTAAGCATCAACGTATAACTTATAAACAACAATGACCGATGTCGCGGGGAGCCGCCTTTTTTGCAGTCTCCCCGCAAACCCGCGCCGTTCATCAACGCCGGAATGCCCATGAACAACAAATACAAAATCTTGCTCGTTGAGGATGAGCCGAGCATACGCAAATATGTGAATGCACTGCTCAACGCCTCCGGCTATATCGTAATTGAAGCTGCAAACTGTGCCGAAGCCAAGCCCTGTTTTCTTTCACACACGCCCGACCTTGTTCTTCTTGACCTCGGGCTGCCCGACGGGGACGGAATGCAGCTGCTTGAGTTCATCCGCAGCCGTTCTGCCGTGCCCGTAATAGTGCTTTCCGCACGCAGCGACGAAACGGACAAGGTTGTTGCGCTTGACGGCGGTGCAAATGATTATGTTACAAAGCCTTTCGGTTCGGCCGAACTGCTTGCGCGAATGCGTTCCGCTCTCCGCACCGGGCGACAGCACGGAACAGGCGAAACGGACGGCAGGCTCTGCATCGGCGCACTCACGATCGATTGCGATGCCCGCCGCGTTTTTGCAGGCGAATCCGAAGTTCGGCTCACTCAAACGGAATACAATCTGCTGCTCCTGCTTGCGGAAAACAGCGGCCGAATGATGACGTATCAAAAGGTGATAAAGGCCGTGTGGGGCGAAGGGGTGAATGAGGCTAACATCAAAAAGCTTCAAGTGAACATAGCAAATATTAGAAAAAAATTTGCCGGTGTTTCCGTTCCTCTTCCCGGCATTCGCAACGAACTCGGCGTCGGCTGCAAGCTTGACGGCTGAAACCGAGTTTTCTTCCGGTTTTTCGCGTTTTTCGAAATATATCTGTTTGGAACGCTCTTTTCCTATTGACAAAAAGGGTGAAAAAAAGATATACTGAACTATGAAAATAGAGGCGCAGAAGTCGAGGTAAGCTTTCGCAAAACGGGCGGTTCCGGCGAAAGGCTGAATGCGGCTCTTGCCGAAAGTGCGGCGGGGAATCCGCTTCCCCCGTGCTTGGGCGCAGCAGCTCAGTGCGCTGCGACTGTCATCGCGGGTCGTTTTCGGCTTGGGTACTGATGATGCGCTATTCACGCGGGTTTTTCTGCGTTGATGGTGCTTTTTTTGTTTTTTGCCCGAAAAGCCCGTTTTTTGCAAAAATTATACCACGGAGGAACATAAAATGGAACAAAAAATCACATCCACCATTCGCCTTCGCATGAGCTCTCAGGATGCTCATTACGGCGGAAATCTTGTTGACGGCGCACACATGCTTGCCCTTTTCGGCGACGTTGCAACCGAACTTCTCATCAAGTGCGACGGCGATGAAGGCCTGTTCAAAGCATATGACATGGTCGAATTCATAGCACCCGTCTATGCCGGCGACTATATCGAAGCATACGGCGAAATCACCCATATCGGCAACAGCTCCCGCAAGATGAGCTTTGAAGCACGCAAGGTTATTGTTCCGCGCACCGATATTAACGACTCCGCATGCGATTTTCTTGTGTCAACGGTGTTCAGCAATCCGATTTTAAATTCGGAAGCAATGCAACCGCCGAACTTTAACTTGTTTTCGTCACAAATCGACTGTTTAAGGCCCATACTTTCGCTTTCAATGTTGGTTTCGGTGATGACATCAAACTTGCTGTCGGATGAAAAGATTTCGAGCTTGTTTGAGATCAGCTCGTTAATAATTTTCTGTTTATGCGTACTTGAAACGGATAGCAATCTGTCACCCCCTTAATACTCAATAAAAGTGAAAGTCACGGCATTGTATATGATGTTGTTTTTGGTGATTTTCTTGACCTGATAGGTGATGTCGGGCATATAGGCGGTCATTGTGCGATATGCAAGAAGTTCATCGTCCCAATACTCGACACGGATTTTACGCTGTTGAGAGTTGTCCCACGAACTATTCAAAGCACTTCTAATCGACTGCATTTGTGCAAGGGTGAGTTCGTCAACGGTTGTAAACTCAATTCTCGACTTGTAATTTGGCGAAGTTGTTCGGTGCAGAAGATTGTTGCTGTCACGGTATGCCTTGATTTCGGTTCTCTGGAGTGGAGTGCCGTTGTAGTTATCCTTTGCAATAAGCTCGTGCGGAAACAGCTTACCGCTCTTAGGGAACCTTATTAAATAACCTTTAAAATTTGCCATATCATCATCTCCTAATCTAACGCACCGACACCGTGACGCTTTTTGACTGCGTTGTTGCGTTTTACAATGTCGTTAAAAATCACTTCGCCGTCAAGATTTACAGTAAGGTTAATGTCACCGCTGTCACCTGTTGAGCCTATCTCTGCCATAGCCTCAATAAGTGCCTGTTTGATAGTTGAAATCGGCGAAACAACCTCAGCCTCACGCTTGTTATCACCGAGTACGGCAAGAAATTCACCGTAATTTGCCGGAACAACCGTACCTGTGGCAAGTCGGGGAACCGTAATGTTAGGCAGTCCAACATTGCCGTTTATGCCCCCTAACGCTTCATAAGCAATCTTTGCCGCTGTACTCATTCCGCCTGAAATAGCACTGCCGAGGCTGTTGAACGGATCTATAAAGTTGTTTAAGAAGTTCTGAACAACACCTAAAAATCCGTTCATAGGCTTTTTTACAGCACTCTTGATACCCTCAAAAGCATTTGAGAAAACGCTTGAAATCGGATTGATATGTGTTGAAATAAAGCTAAGCAGTCTTGCAAGCGGATTTTTCAAGGCATATATTCTGTCACGAATGCCGTTTGCAAGACCTTGAACCGTGTAACCGCCTCTTTCATACATTTCTGTTGACGGGGAATGAATTCCCATCGTGGTATCATATTCTGAAAGCACAGTAGAAGCAAGGCCGTGACTGTTTTTGACAAGCGCACCTTCGTATGCTTCTGTACCCTCAACAAGACCAAGGACCGTGTTTTTACCCGTATCTTTTGCGGCTTTTTGCAAATTGTTCAAGGATTTCCATTGAGATTTTTGAATTTGCTCTGTGTTAATCATTCCTGCGTTGTAAGCCATAAGAACAGCGGCGGCATCCGAATATTCGCCCTTAACTACCTTTTGTACATCCAAAAGATCATCACTGGTCATCGTGAGCTTATTTAAGGCGGCAATTGTCTTATTTACAGAAGATGTAGCACCTTCCAGTGACTTTGTTTTGCTCTGAATATTCTCGAAGTATTCAATGCCCTCTTTCCATAAAGCGTCGTTTTTAGCACCGCCACCAAAATAGTAATTTTCAAGAGCCTGCATACTTTTGCCGTTTTTCTCAAGCCATTTTTTTAGTTT
>OGXQ01002307.1_pt1 | contig 13166 bp, 10 predicted proteins | sample 1576291 | NCBI WGS metagenome assembly OGXQ01 (sample SAMEA3541575, study PRJEB24748) | human gut metagenome | biome: human gut; feature: human-associated habitat; material: faeces | place: China | collected 2012 | reverse complement strand
CTGCATACAGTGGAGCGAGGTGAGGCGAACCATGAGAGATCCCTTCAATCGTTTTGCCCTGCGGTATCTGGCGGCTGTGGTGTGCGGCCTGGCACTGCTGCTGCTCCACAGCACGGCACAAAGCGGACTGCCTGCCGCGTTCGTGCCCCAGTGTCCCAGCCCCTGGGAGTTGAGCAAGCTGGCCTTCTGGCCGCTGCTTGCCGCCTGGGTGCTGACCGGCCGGCTGGGCAGGGAGCGCCGCACGCTGCTGCAGGATCTGCCGGCAGCGGTGCTGACGCCCCTGGCTATGACAGCGGCGTGCTGGGGCTTGGCGGCCGCCGGGGGAAACGGCGCGGCGAGCCTGGCGGTCTGGGCGGTGCTGCTGGCGGCGGGCACGGCCTTCTGCCCGGACGGAAGAAAGCACCCGGGGCTGTGGGCAGCCCTGGCTCTGCTTCTGGCGGGGCTGTACATGCTGCTGACCTTCACGCCTCCGGGCTGGGGACCATTCGTCAATCCGCTGGGATGAGAGAGGATTTACTTTCCCGCCCATCTGTGGTACAATACGGACGCTGTATACAAGAGAATGCCGCCTCGCCGGGCTTGCCGGCGGGCGGCCATGAGGAGGAACTTCGCTATGAACGCCATCGTCACCGTCGTGGGGCAGGATAAGGTAGGCATCATCGCCGCCGTCTGCGCCCTGCTGGCTGAGCACAATGTCAATATCCTGGACATCTCCCAGACGATCCTCCAGGGCTCCTTCACCATGGTCATGGCCGTGGACGTGGGAGCGGCCAAGGTCTCCGTGGGCGAGCTGCGGGACCTGCTGGAGCAGTTGGGGCAGAAGATGGAGATCTCTATCCGCATCCAGCGGGAGGAGATATTTGATGCCATGCATCGCATCTGACTTCAAGAGGGAGCTGCGCCCACCCTTTAGATTCCCCCTCCCCAGTGAGACGTTGGTCACTGGGGACGCCGTCCCCGGCGGCTGGGTCAAGAAATTTTCGGCAGGTACACGTGCCCATTTTCCGCCTCCTTCGGTAAACCTTATCCGGCCCCCAGTCCAGAACAATGCCTGAGGGCCGGATAGGGGGGCTTAGATGCTATCCGTAGAATGTTGCTGCTTATAGGCCCTGGCTATAGCTAAAACTGTAGAGTTCCAATTATGTATGCCATTTGGCCCATCGCATTCTGGAACCTCCTGACTGAATTTTACCTCAGCATGTCCAATCACGTACACTGGACATCCTTCGCACCATACATCCCTGCAATAATAAAGCTTCTGGTAAACCAATACAGCGCTTCCTTTAAGTCCAGCATGGGCGCGGCCCCAAACGCTTCCATATCGGGCATGGCATCTCCCTTCCAATCCAGTACAACAAGGTCCCCGCACTGCTCAAACGTTGGATAGCGGCCACAACTGGTGGGATTATTTGTATATCCGATGGCCTGCACCATGAAATACTTATTACAATATATTTCGATCTCTGGCTTTCCCTTCACCAGTTCTGGAACAAGCTGGACTGAAATAACATCTCCTATCTTGTACTTAAACTTCTTGGGTTTGGGACGCTTCACTGTTTTGGGCGGCCCCTGGGGGGATTCCAGCTTCTTGCGCAGCCGGTCCAGCACACGTTGCCGACTGCGGCGGTCCGACTCGCTGGCTCCTTCCCATTCCGCCATCGCCGCCCCGTTGTCCAATACCTCCAGCGCATTGCGCAGGGTATCCTCCGTCATCTGGCCAAGCTTCCACTGGATGTCCGCCAAGATCAGCCGGAACACGGGGAGGTCTTCCTCGCTCAGCTGCAGCTCCTTCCAGACCAGGGCCGCCGCCTCTTCCGGCGTGTGACCATCATAAAGCTGTTCATAGTATTCGTCCTTGATATCCAGCGGAAGATCGCCGCCATACAACGAGGTGTCCCATGTACCCATCTATCCTATTTTCCTCCTTTTTCATTCAGTGTCCGAAGCCAGGCGGCACGGTCTCTTCCAGCATACACAGCAGCTCGTTCTCTGTGATGTCACCGACCATCTCCGCAAGAACTTTTACTGTATTGCTGTATTTGTCAGATCCCATCTTCTCCGGGCTAATGCTTCTAATCCGGTTGTATGCTGCTGCATACAGTTCATCAAAGTAGATGGTCATATAGAACATCTCTTTGGCTCGGGCATCATTTTTATCTGTCGCTTTTGCAACAACAGTTAAATCTACTCTTTTATCCCCAAATTTACCACTAGCATTATGTGAGGCAAGTCTTCTTTCCGGCTCAACAGTCATACCGACATAAACTACATCATTCTTGGGCGGTATATTTAGTACATAGACACAATAGCCGCGTTCCAGTTTCTGATTCGCCCTCGCCTCTACCTTGGCCTTTACTTCACATCTAATTTTTGTAAAATATTCTTTGTAATCTTCTGTTCCTGCATACGTTACGATGGCAGACCCATCTACAACCGTGACTAAGTAGTCGTAAGCGGAGTTTTTGATAGACTGAATATAGCTTTTCAGTTCATTTCTTTCGAGGGTGTTTGCGCCAACACCAAGTGCATCCAGTAGTTCTCCTTCTAATTCAGAAGTAGAGGGGACATAGGCCCCTATGGTCGCTTGATCAAACTTTCCGATGTCCTGGATATTTGTCAGCGTCTTTGTATACTCCTCATACTCCTGGATAGACTCAAAATACGTCTCAAATGTACGAACCCCACGATTGATATCATTTATAACGCGATTGTAGCCATCAACCAAATTGGGATAAACCATGTCTGCGACCGTGCGACACAGCTCCTGGAGGCCTTTGAACAATATAACACTGCCTGCTGCTATTAGAGTAAATGCTCCAGCAGAAAGGACTACCGTTAACGCCATGCGGCCATCAGGATCAATTTTTGTTATGGGAGCATTTTCAACATACAAATACTGAATATATTGAGTTGGATTATCTGGTGTTCCCTTCAATGGGTCCATTGCGGTAAACCGTTTATTGGGGGCATCGTACATCCGCGCCTTGGCGTAGAACTGGTCCAGCACATCGTCATACTCATGGGTAGCATAGGTCAGTTCCGGGAGCAGGATACGGAACCCCTGGTCTACGGTGATGTCTGTATAAGCGCGCACCTCACCCCAGTCGGTGTAGTCCGCCCGGGCCGTGACACGGCCATACTGGTCGGAGAGATTCACCACGCTGCCCAGCCGGTCGGTGTGAACATAGGCCATGTTCACGCATTTCTGAATGTTCTGCCCCCACCAATCGCTGCCCTCGCCAGTGACCTTTACCTGAACCTTATCCAGGCCGTAGACATAGCGGAAGTCATAGCCATCTTCCTCGGATTTCATCAAAACCCGCTGATCGACATCCAGCCGGGTGTAGTCGATCACATAGTCTGCCTTCACGACCTCGGGGCCATGGGGGCCTCCCACCGTGGTCTCGATGCTGGGACTCTGGCAGTGGAAGTCTGTGTAGCCGTGGGTGTTGTCCTCCAAGATCAGCTCCGACCCGACGCGCACACCCAGGCCATTGAAAGTGTAGAGACTTGCCTCACCAGCCTTGTTAGTGCCCTGGACCATACGGTTGGTCTCATCATACTTGTAGGTAGCGATGGTGATGGTCTCTGGCCCGGTGGTAGTGGGGGAGCAGATTTCCTCTTCCTTCACCAAATTACCGCGCTTGTCGTAGGTATAGCCGTAATTATGGATACGGGTGATCGTCTGCTCATAGCCGCATACTCTCTTGGCCGTCATTTGATTCAGGTCGTTATACTGGTAGGTGTCCAGATCCTTTGTTGTTGGACCGGCCTCCTGCAATAGGTTGCCCAGGGTGTCATAGGTGTAAGTATAGGAGAGAGTGTTGTAAGGATAGATCTCCAGCTTGCGGGTGCTGCCGGTCAAACGGTTCAAAGCGTCATAGGTATAGTCTGTATGGCTTTTCTTGTTTTCCACCGCATCGCTGTCCCGCTGGAACTCATGGGTCACGTTACCCTCAGCATCGTAGGTATACTCAAACTTGATAGATGGCGTCTTGTTGTAGAGTTGGAAGGGGTCGATATCTACCGTCTTAATCAGATTCCCCTCGGCATCGTAGGTGTACTCCTCCACCCAGCCATTGGGGTAGTGCAGCTTCACCGGCCGGTTGGCATCGTCATAGGTATAGGCATAAGTGCCCTTGTCCGGGTCGATCACACTGGTCAGATTGTTGACCGCATCGTAGAAATTTGAAACGATGCCTCCGTCCGGATACTTTACCGTAACCTGATTGCCCACCTCGTCGTAGGTGTATTCGGTCACATTTCCCTTGTGGTCAGTGGCCTTTTTGAGTTGTCTCAGCAGGTCCAATTCAAAGGTGTTGGTGCCGGTCCAGTCATCCATTTGGATCAGTTCGCCTACCTTGTTGTACTGGTAGGAGACCGCTTTACCCCCATTGTAATTGATGCTCTGCACCAAATCAAGGGCTGTGTAGGAATATTCTGTGACATAGCCGTCGGCATCAGTCTTAGACACCAAGTTTCCATTGCCGTCGTAGACGTACAGGGTGCTGTCGCCCAAGGCGTTGATCTCCTTGGTCACCAGGTTTCTGCCGTCATACTCGTACAGGGTGATCTCATGGCTGTCCACGTTATTGACTGTATCCATACGATGGAGATCCATGGAGATAAGCTGGTCATTCTTGTTATAGGTAAAGACCGCTTCAGTTCCAAGAGCGTCTATGGTCTTCACAATATTGCCGTTGCCGTCGTAGATGTACTCGGTCAGGTTGCCGTTCTTGTCCCGCACTGCAGTGATCCGGCCAATGGCGTCGTAGCGGAACCACTGTGTATTGCCCCGGCGGTCTGTCTGGCCCACCACCCGGTCCATTGCATCATACAGGTAGGTGGAAGTTCCTGCCGCGTCAGTCAAGGAGGTCAGGTTGTAATTGGCGTCATAGACATAGCTGGTGGTCACGCCCTTGGCGTTGGTCTCTGTACTCACGTTACCCACCGCATCGTAGGTATAGGTGGTGGCATTCCCCTTTGCATCGGTGACCTTGACCACCCGGTCCATCGCGTCGTACTCAAAGGAAGTAGAGAAGCCCAGGGCATTGGTCATCTGGGTAAGGCGGCCATTTTCATCATAGGTGTATGCTGTCACTGCACCCTCTTCGTCAATTGCCTTGATCATCCGGCCGTCTGCATCGTACTCGTTTGTGGAGGGATTGCCCTCAGCATTAATTTGCTCTACCACCCGGTTCAGTCCATCGTAGACATATCGGGTAGTATTGCCGTTGCCATCGGTCTCCGAGACGACATTTCCATTTCCGTCATAAGTGTAGAAGAAGGTATACCCCTCGGCATCGGTATAGCTTGTAAGTTGATTTCTGGCGTCATAGGTGTAGCTGGTCACATTGCCTTCTGGGTCAGTGGTCTTCACGATATTCCCATTGGCATCATACTGGGCATAGGTGACACCGCCATTGGCATCGGTAATGGAGAGTGCCCGGCCCAGTTTATCGTAGGTGTAGGAGGTGGTATTGCCCACAGCATCGGTGGTGGAGGTCAGATTTCCGTTGACATCGTAGACGTTGCTGGTAACGCCTCCCATGGTGTCGGTCGTAGAGAGCAGGTTGCCCGCCGCATCGTAGGTAAAGCTGGTAACCCCACCCATGGCGTTAGTGATAGAGCTCATGCGGCCATCGGCATCATAGGCGTAGGAGACCACGTTGCCCAACGCATCGGTTGTGGAGAGCAAATTTCCATTGGCGTCATAGACGTTGCTGGTTTCAGTGCCATCCTTATTGGTGGTACCCACTACTCGTCCTAATCTGTCATAGAGGAATGTCGTGGTGTGTCCTAGAGCGTCGGTCTGAGAGGTCTTCCGGTCACGTTCATCATAGGTATAGCGGGTGGTGTGTCCCATGGCGCTGGTAATCTTCAGCAGATTGCCGACCGCATCATACTCGTAGGTTGTTGTATTGCCCAGTGGGTCAGTCTGAGAAGTCCGTCGTCCATCTTTATCATAAGTGTAATGCCAGGTGTTACCGTTCTTATCAGCTTCCTGAATAAGCTGGCCAATGGCGTCATAAGTCTTACTGGCACTGTAGTTGAGGGCGTCGGTCTCATTGGTCTGGCGGCCTTCATTGTCATAGGCATAAGTAGTCCGTGCTCCTCTGGCATCGGTAATCGCTGTAATACGTCCAAGCAGGTCATACTCATAACGGGTCACGCCTCCTTCCGAATCGGTGACCGTACTTTGATTGCCGACGGCATCATAGGTATAGCTGGTAGTACCGCCCAACGCATCGGTGACCGTGCTTACCCGGTCCGCAGCATCATAGGTATAAGTAGTCGTAGCCCCGTTAGCATCGGTGACGGAGGCGATATTGTTATCCCCATCGTAGGTATATGTGGTCGTGAACCCCATGGGGGTTGTCTTGCTGAGCACGTTACCTACTGCATCATAGGTGGAACGTGTTACGCCGCCCATAGGATCAGTCATAGTGAGCATATGGCCATCGGCATCATAGGTATAGGATATCACACCGCCCATCTCGTTCGTGGTGGTAAGCACCTGCCCGTTGGCATCGTAGGTGTAAGAAACGCTGGAGCCATCAGCATAAGTAGTCTTTGTTACACGGCCCAGAGTATCGTATTCCTGCGCAGTGATGCGGCCCAATGCGTCAGTGAAGGAACTGGCCTGGTTCAGGGTATCATACTCCGTAGAGGTCTGGTTTCCCTCCGGGGTGGTGGTGGAGATCAGGTTTCCAACTTCATCATAGCTGTAATGTGTGGTCTGGCCAAGCGCGTCCACGCTGCTTACCATGCGGTTGTTGGCATCATAGGTATAGGTCGTTTTGGCGCCGGTGCGGTCTGTTTGGGAGAGCAGGTTGCCGTTAGCATCATATTCCATCACAGTGCTGTTGCCAAGCGCGTCTTTGGTTCGGGTATTATTTCCCACACCGTCATAGGCATAAGAGGTTTCAGCGCCGCGGGCATCGGTGGTAGAACTGGTACGCCCCGTACTGTCATAGACCGTGGTAGAAGTCCCGCCAGCAGGATCGGTGGAGGAGACCTGCCGGCCATCCTTGTCATACTTGTAGCTCCAGGTGCCGCCATTGGCAGTTGTCATAGAGATCATCTGCCCGGCTGCATCGTAGGTGTAGGTAGTAGAGTGACCGTTGGCATCCGTGGTCACAGTCATGTTGCCGCGCTCATCATATCCATAGGTCGTGGAGTTCCCCATCGGATCGGTCATCTTGAGGACTTGATTCTGGATATTTCGTTCGTAAGTGGTATGGTTACCCATCCAGTCGCTCTCACTGGAATTGAAGCCGTTGCCGTCCACTACATAAGTTTGGATATTGCCCTGGGCATCGGTAGTCTTGACCAGCTTGCCAGCTTCGGTATATTCGTAGGTTACGGTATTTCCCTGGGTGTCGGTCTGGGATATCAGGCGGCCCTGCCCATCATATTCCATAGAACTCTTGTTGCCCTTGGCATCAGTGACGGATGTGCAGTTACCCGTGTTGTCATAGGTATAAGTGGTAGTGTTGCCCTCAGCATCCGTTTGAGAAAGCAGATTGCCCATAGCATCATACTCATAGGCGGTCGTATTACCCCTTCCATCTGTAGAGGTCAGGACCTGTCCATTCCCATTATAGGTATAGCTGGAGGTATTGCCGTTTCGGTCTATGAAGCTGGTGACATTTCGGTCTTCATCGTAGGAATAGCTTTCGCTGGTCCCATCGGGATAGGTGATAGCGGAGATGTTGCCATTATTATCGTGTTCATAATAGGTGGTATTGCCTTCACGGTCTGTCTCGGAAACCCTTTGATTCAACTCGTCGTAGCTGAATTTTTGCGTACCATTCTCATTGGTGGATTCAATGATGCGGCCAAGCTCGTCATACACGATGGATAAATAATAGCCATCGCTCCCGGTACTGGTGTTGCGGCGGTTTTCAGGATCATAGGTAAAATCAAAGGTGCCGATGTCGGCGGCGTACTGATGGATGACACGGCCTTCGGAGTCATAGGTATTCTCTACATACACCTCGCCCTTGAAGTTCTGAACTGTGGCGAGGAGGCCGTTTTCGTAGGTGTACCGGAGGCTGTCACCGTCCGGATTCTCTGCGGAGATCAGAGAATCACCGTCATAGCTGAGAAGAATGGAACGGCCTGTGCTGTCGGTTACGGTTTCCAGATTGCCTTCGCTATTGTAGGAGAGCGCAAAGGAACCAGTATCGTTGGAGATCCGAGTGAGCTGGTCTCCATTGTATGAGAGAGAAATAGTATTCCCATCTAAATAGGAAATGCGCTCTAACAGGCCGTTATCGCTGAAATCGTAGACAGTCCCATTCCGGTCAGACAGATGGAAGCCGGTGGAATCCCGATCCAAAGTGTAGGCAGAGCCAGCCTTGGCTTGATAAGAGCCATCGTAGATGAGGTCAAAATAAACGTCATGACCACCAGGTAGCGTTACTTTGGCATAGAGCAGGCCGGTTTCCAGGGAATAACTGTAATTGTGAGACCAGCCGTTTCCCAGAGCATGATTATGCTCCCCATCGGAGGACTCATAATAACGTATGAAGGATAGATCATTCCTGCCGTAGAGAGCAAAATCCTGATATTCCCAGCTAAAACTGCCGGTGAGTAGGTCAACAGGATCTTCTGTAAGTTCTCGATAAAGTTCCCAAAATTGAGCCCAATCCGCAAGATTATCCTCAGAATGGTCGATTTCAAAGGCCAGGAAGCTATTATAGACCGCTGCAATATCGGTGGTGGGCTCCAGAACGATTACATAGCGGGCACCGTCTTCGTATTCGGGCAGGAAGGGCTCGGCACCTTCACTTTCGACCACGCGACCGTCCCAGAGGATGTAGTTGATGATGGACTTGGCTGCGTCTTCCAGATCTCCATTGGAAGCAAATATCGAACCGCGATTGAAGATAACGTCATCATATGTCAGTTCCGGACGGGGGTCATCCGCCAACTCTGAGGAGGGGGATGACTCCGGGAGAGGGACCGACTCAGATGGAGCGGGTTCGATTGAGGGTGCACTTTCTTCGGGCAGAGGCACAACACTTTCTTCTGGAGCAGGGCTAACACTTTCTTCTGGAGTGGGTACTGCGCTTTCATTCGGCAACGGCTCAGTGGTTTCAGGCAGAGTGGGAGCCTCCGTTTCGACAGGAGGTGTAGATTCTTTCATGGCACCCTCTTGTTCAGGCATCATGGGCTCCTGTGTGGCTACACTTCCCTGGAGCTCAGGTAGGTCACCAGCCATTCCGACCGGAACATGAGAAGAGAGTGCGTTGGAGAGTTGCTCTGGCGTTCCTGTAGACTCAGAAGTTGGTTCATTTTCACTGGGAATGGGATTTTCCGACTCGAAAGGCAGGAGTTCTTCTGGCCCCCCTGGGACCGGCGTTGCAGATTCGTCTGGGGCGGGAAGCTCACTTTCTTCGGGAACAGGAGACTCTGTTTCTGTTGGGGGCAGATTTCCACTTTCCTCCGGTAGAGGTGTCTCCGTCTCAACAGGAGTCGGAGTATCGGTCACTTCGGGACTTGCGACCGGTGTTTCGGTCGGTAGTGGAGAGATGTTTTCCGGAGTAGGACCGCCCTTATACTTTTCCAATGGGAGCTTCTTTCCGGCGAAGCCATATGCGTAGTCACCAATAATCGCCTTCTGAGGTCGCATACCAGTAGCAGTCTCAGAGATAATATACATCCAATCTTCCCTGGAGAGTTGGTGGCCGGTAACTTCCTCGGCCTCCTCATCCGGATTATCAATATTATCTAGGACCCGGGTTCCATAGAGATAACCGACAAAGTCCGCCAGGAAGGGCTCAGGATCGGTGGTATCCCCCGGCACCAGCTCGACCTCATCACCAGTCCATTCATCCCCTTCCGCCATCTTGTAGAGCGCCAGACTGGCAGGTTGGGATTGTTCCAGGGTATAACCAACCTTAACCAGAGCGTTGTTACTCAGGTTTATGCCGCGATAGAAATAGTTGGTCATTTCCCCGTTGCTGTAAAGAGATATTTCCTCAGCATTGAGGACATTTTCCATGGTCATGTTCTTGAGCTCTGCAACTGTGGGAGCATAGTCGGGGTCTGCCGCAAAAGCAGCCATCGGCAACATCCCCAGAAGGAGCGCCAGGGTCAGGGTTGAAGCAACAACGCGTGAGAACCGTTTTCGTGCCTTCATATGTATACTCCTCTCATATCGTTCTGATAGCCCGACTTCCTTGGGACACCAGAAACTAGCCCCCTTTCCTTTTCTGAATATTGAAAATAAGTTTCCCAAAGAAGTCCTTCTATATATTGTAGTGGGCAAAAACGCAAAAATCGTGACATATAATATTAAAAAATTTGTCAAATTTAATATTGTAAAATAAAAGAAAGAAGCAAATATGATAGCTCGAAATATTCTTTTAATAGTATCATTTCAAAAAAATATTATTTAAAAAAGTATATACTTAAAATTATGATAAAAATGATTATTTTAATCATCCTACCGATAGATAGAAATTGGCTATCATATTATGGTAGGTGGTGATATGATGGCAGACTATCCCAAACAATTAAGGGAGCGGATAACCAAGTTTCGGGAACAAAAAGGGGTATCGGAAAGCAGGATGTCCAGAGAGCTGGGACAAAGCAAATGTTATCTGCAGCAGATATCTTCTGGAAAAACGCTGCCTTCCATGGGAGCATTTTTCAGGATATATGAATATCTTGAGACGCTACCGATAGAATTCTTTTGGGATGACGGAATTGATTCGATATATATGCATGAGCTTCTGGGGCGTGTAAAAAGTATGACAAAGGAAGATGCCGACTACTTGCTCATGTCGGCAAAATATTTGAGCGGCCGGGGATATACTTCAAAAAATCAAATCTGATTTTTCAAAAGCGACCTGGAAAGGCGCAAAGTGCAAGCCCTTGGAGGAACATTCTTCCGGGGCTTGTCTTTCTGTGTGTGTTTATAAAAGGGTGAGGCTTAAATGAAAAAGAAACCATGGAAGAGGTTAAGTCAGTCAGATTCTGAAGCTGTGATGCGGTTGGTGGATGAATATCAGTCGAGCATAAAACGGATCATTGTATCCGTCTTAAAAGGACAATGGCCAGATGCAGTGGATGATATACTTCAAGATACATATGAGGAGATATGCAGACAGCTCAATTTGATTGAGGAGGCAGAGAATCGGCGCGCATATGTGTGTAAGATTGCAGCCAGACTGGCGATTCAAGCGCACAGAAAATTAGGGCGGGATCTTCCGTTGGACGAAGACGTCCCTGCACCGGAGGATTTATCCTTCAACCTGGATACGATTCTACCCTGCAGCCTATCTCCATCCGATAAGAGATTGTTGAAAAGAGTCTATGAGGAGCAGGACAATATCGTAGACATTGCGAAAGAATTCGGAAAGAAGGATACCGCGCTTCGACAGCAGTTAAAACGGGCCCGCGACCAAGTCAAAAAGATTATTATGAAGGAATAAATTTAAATAGCATGTCACGTTTTAGAAAATAGGACCCACTAATAATAGTGAGGAGGTAGATAAGATGTTGCAGCGGAACGGTGAGGACATTGCTTCTAAAAGCGTCTTCAACGAAGCTAATTTGAAAGAACATCTTAGGGGAAAGACCGCAGATGAACTGATTGAGGAGTTGGAAAAACTTTATGATGAGGAGGAACTGACTGGGGAAGAATTTGATCCGCGGATTGTAGAGATCTATATTGAAGCCATGGAGAAGGTAAGCCCCCCAGATCCTGCCGCTGAACGTGCGTTTGATCGATCTTGGGCGCTGTTCCACACGAAGCATCGTGTCGAAAAAGAACCTTCCAGTTCTCATAGAGCTGTAAAAATTCGATGGCGTATCGAAGCTGCCGTGCTTATAGTTATTTTCTTATGCGTATCCGCTGCAGCATTTGGTTGGAAGGATTATATTATTACATGGAAAGATGAACTGTTTGGAACAGTGCCGCACATACCAGGGACTATGGAACTTAAGGAACCGAATGTGTCTGGCTATCGTTCATTGAAGGAAGCTGTTCAAAAGTATACTGACATTTCGGTCGTGCCCGGATGGATTCCTCCTGGGTATACGATTGACGAGATCTATGAGATGGAAGTCGAGTCAGCTGACGTTATATCGGCAACATATAGAGACGGACAGAAAAGTATTGTTATCAGAGTATTTTGCTACCGAAATACGGAAGATATTTCGGATTTGTGGGTAGAAAAGGATTCTGGTCTGTATAAAGACACTTACCAGACGCACGGAATTGAACATGCCATCTCAGAAAATTATGGACACACGCAGATAATGTGGAGAAATGGTCAATGCACATGTAGTATTACAGGGGATATTTCCCGAGCAGACGCTGAAAGAATGATCAATTCTATCTATGAAAACGGGGGATAACAATGAAAAAAAGACTTGGAACTGTACTTTTATTAGCACTCTTTGTCATTTCCAGTATGATGCCTACCTCTGCAGCCACAGCAGAGATCTGGAATGAAGCAAGAGCCAGCCACTACTTTGATGCATATATGCTGGGCATATCCGCGAAGGGAGGGGGCGAAATGGCGGTTTCGTTCGGTGTATTCGGGACAGATACTATGGATAAAATTGGAGTATATAGTCTGCGGATTGAAAGCGAAATCGCCCCCAACAAATGGATAGAAGAATTCACTGTATACGGAAGCAGTGATCCGGACACTTTCTATGCTATGGATACAATACAGCACGGCGGCGATTTCTATTTTGACGGAATGCCGGGTGTAAAATATCGTGCTGTAATGGTGGCATATGCTAAAAATGCTTCCGGCTATGAATATAGCAAGGAGATGGCATGCACAGGACGGTACTGTGAATAAAAATATTTACATTTCTGCAGGTAAAGTTATATATCTCGAACCTTTATCTAATATCTAAGCTGGTCAGTGCGCAAAAAACAGAGAGTAGGAGTATACCCCTACTCTCTGTTTTAATTTTTATATGGGAAAATAAAGTACATTAAAGCAAGGGACAAAATATGGTGGGGACGCTCAACGGCGTATGCCAACGAGATCAAGCGGCTCTTTTTGCGTCCATCCAGCTCTTTGGTCGAGTTGGATGGACGCTTTTTGTTTGCTGACATAAAAAATCTCGAAAAAAGTTTTTAATCCGGACATGAGCTGTCCGCTTTAACCTGTATGATTCGGCCATGGAGG
>OGXQ01002304.1_pt1 | contig 13171 bp, 16 predicted proteins | sample 1576291 | NCBI WGS metagenome assembly OGXQ01 (sample SAMEA3541575, study PRJEB24748) | human gut metagenome | biome: human gut; feature: human-associated habitat; material: faeces | place: China | collected 2012 | reverse complement strand
CTTGATCTGCGGGCAGCCTTCAACAAGCTGCTTTGCCTCAGCGATGGTGGCGCTCGGCCTGTCCGGGGACGACCGAGCCGCCCTGGTCGAGCGTCATAAGGCCCTCGAACGCGTGGATGATGCCGCACCGTCACATTCTTCAGCAGATACTCGATGCCGAGGCCCTCGCTGCCTTCACCAAGGCGCGGGTCAAGCGGCGCCATCGCCGCCGTGATCTCGGGCGCGATGTTATTGTCCGTCGCCTCGTTGCGCACGGCGGAGGCGAGCTTTTCAATGGCCGCATGGTAGTGGACGGTCATGTTGTTGCAGTAAGCCTTGCCCTCGCTCTCCCAGTTCCACCAGTTGAGGTCGCCCCCGTGGTAGACCATCTTCCCCTCAGCGCGCAGAAGGTAAGCGTTGCCGATGTCCGTCGACTTGATGGCGCGGATGCTTAAGTCCTCGCCCGCGACGTCGGTGAGCAGGATGCTGTCGGGCCGCAGGACGGTCGTGCGGGCAAAGGCCTCGTCGGAGATGTTCAGCCATTGCCGCTTGCGCTCGGTGAGGCGCGTATCGCGCGAGACGAAAAAGCGCGCGTCGGGGTATTTTTCCAAAAGTGTGAACACCTTGGCGTCGAAGTGGTCCTCATGGCTGTGGCTCGCGAAGACGAGCAAGGGCTTTTCGGGGTTTAATTCCGGCAGCGCGCCCGTGTAGTCGGGCTCGTAGGTGTAGTCAAAGAGCGTGTAAAACTTGTCCCATTCGACAAGATACGCGCTGTGGGCGATAAACGTGACGGTCATGCGGTTTCTCCTTTCGCTCTGGAGGATGGAAGTTTGCTTGTAGTATCATAGCAGACGCCGCGGCGCGGCGCAAGGGAAAAGGCTTTGCAAAATCGCGCGGATATGGTAAAATATTTAAATCTATCCCCCGACCTCACGAAAGGAGCCGCGCGATGCTGAAAAAAGCCTATGTCGAGATCACAAACCGCTGCAACCTCGCCTGCTCCTTCTGCCCCAAGACGAAGCGCGAGCCGCGCACGATGAGCGCACAGAAATTCGGCCTCGTCCTCTCGCGGCTCGAGGGGTATGTGCAGTACGTCTACCTGCATGTGATGGGCGAGCCGCTGCTGCACCCTGAGCTTACGACGCTCTTCGCCCTCGCCAAAGCGCGGGATATGAAGATCTGCATCACGACGAACGGCACGCTGCTCCAAAAGCGTTCCGATGAGCTGCTTGCCGCCGAGAGCCTGCACAAGATCAGCGTCTCGCTCCACAGTTTTGAGGGCAACGACGGCGCGGACGAGCAGGAGCTTTCTTACCTGACACAGGTCTGGAACTTTGCTGAAAAGGCCGCAAAAAAGGGCGTCATCGTGGCGCTGCGCCTCTGGAACGACGGCGGCGCGGACGCGCGCAACGGCGAAATTCTCGACTTTCTGCGCTCCCGCACAGGCGATCACTGGCCCGAGATGCGAAACGGCAGCTTTCTTCTGCGCGACCACCTGTATTTGGAGCGCGCGGGCAAATTCGACTGGCCTGATCTGAGCGCCGGCGAATCCGGCGCTCAGTTCTGCTACGGCCTGCGCGACCAGCTCGGCGTGCTTGTCGACGGCACGGTCGTGCCCTGCTGCCTCGATCATGAGGGCGATGTGGCGCTGGGGAACCTCTTCACCCAGCCGCTTACCGAAATTCTGACCTCCCCGCGCGCGTGCACTCTGCGCGAGGGTTTCTCCCGGCGGAAGCCCGCCGAAGAGCTCTGCCGCCGCTGCGGCTTCGCCGCGCGCTTCAACAAATGATATGATGACAGAACATTGGGAAAACTTAAATGCCCTGACCGCGCCGCTGCTCACGTGGTATGACTTAAACGGCCGCACGCTGCCATGGCGCAGCGTCGTCACGCCGTACCGCACGTGGGTCTCGGAGATCATGCTCCAGCAGACGCGCGTGAGCGCGGTCATCCCGTACTTTGAGCGCTTTATGGCAGAGCTGCCCGACGCCGCGGCGTTAGCCACCGTGCCGGAGGAACGGCTCTTGAAGCTCTGGGAGGGGCTCGGCTACTACTCGCGGGCGCGGAATCTGCAAAAGGCGGCAAAGGTCATCGTCTCGGACTTTGGCGGCGAGCTGCCGCGCACTTGTGCAAGTCTCAAAACGCTCCCCGGCATCGGCGACTACACCGCCGCCGCCATCGCCTCGATCAACTTCGGCGAGCCGGTCGCCGCGGTGGACGGCAACCTCCTGCGCGTCGCCGCGCGCGTCAGCGGCTGCGCCGACGACATCATGGACGCGAGGGTGCGAAAGCAATTCACCGCGCATCTCAACGACGCCATCGACTTAGCCCGCCCCGGCGCGTACAATCAGGCGATGATGGACCTCGGCGCGACGGTATGCCTGCCGAACGGCGCACCGAAGTGCGAGATCTGCCCCGCGCGAATGATGTGCGAGGCGTATAAAAACGGTCTCACGGAAATTTTACCCGTGCGCGCAAAGAAAAAGGCGCGCAAGATCGAAGAGCGCACGGTGCTGCTGCTCTTTCAAAACGGCAAGGCCGCGCTGCGAAAGCGCGCGGACACGGGACTTCTCGCCTCGCTCTGGGAATTCCCGAGCGTTTTGGAGAACCTCGACGAGGCGGGCGTTTCGCTTGCGCTTGCGCAGATGGGGCTTTCGGCGCAAACTGTCGAACCCGCGGGCAGTGCCAAGCACATCTTCACCCATATCGAATGGGACATGAAGGGATATTTCGCCGACGTGACGGGCGAAAACGACGATCTATTCTGGGCGGACGCCGCGGCGTTCGACGCCGCCGCCATCCCCACCGCATTCAGGAAATTTGCCGCGCTCGTTCGCGCGCGGCTGCAATAAGAGAGGGAGAACAACGACCATGGCACAGCTTTACTTCAAATACGGCGCGATGGGCTCGAGCAAGACGGCCAACGCGCTGATGGCGCGCTTCAACTACGAAGAGCGCGGGCAGAAGACGCTCCTCTGCAAGCCCCAGCTCGACACGCGCGACGGCGACCACATGGTGCACTCGCGCATCGGCCTCGAATATCCCTGCGTCTACTTCCACGAGATGCGGCAGATGGACGAGGAGGAGCTCAAGAAAAACGCCTGCATCATCGTCGACGAGGCGCAGTTTTTGACAAAGGAGGAGGTCTTATACCTCGTCCATCTCGTCGACGACTGCGGCATCCCCGTCCTCTGCTACGGGCTGCGCGCCGACTTCAAGGGCGACCTTTTCCCCGGCAGCTACGAGCTGCTTGTCATGGCCGACAAGTTAGAAGAGGTCAAAACCATCTGCTGGTGCGGCAAAAAGGCCGCGTTCAACGCGCGCTTTGACGCGCAGGGCCATGTCGTCAAGCAGGGTGCGCAGGTCGTCATCGGCGCGAACGACCAGTACATCGGCCTGTGCCGCAAGCACTGGATGCTCGGCGACCTCGGCCCCGACTTCAACGGTCAGGGCACGGGCGACTGATGCGCTGCGAGATCTGTCCCCGTCGCTGCAATGCGGAGCGCACGGCGGAGAAAGCGGGCGGCGTCTGCCGCATGCCCGCGGGCTTAGTCGTCGCGCGCGCCATGCTGCACCTCTGGGAAGAGCCCGTCCTCAGCGGGAAAAACGGCGCGGGCTGCATCTTCTTTTCGGGCTGCAATTTGGGCTGCGTGTTCTGCCAGAACGGGCGCATCAGCCACGAGAATTTCGGCAAGGTCATTACGCCGGCACATCTGCGCGAGATCATGGAAGACCTCGTTTCGCAGGGCGCGCACTGCATCGACCTTGTCACGCCCACGCACTTCACCCCTTGGGTGCTCGAAGCGCTGAAAGAGCCGCTTCCCGTCCCCGTTGTGTGGAACAGCGGCGGCTACGAGCGCGTGGAAACGCTCAGAACGCTCGAGGGCAAGGTGCAAATTTACCTGCCCGACCTAAAATACGCCATGGAACGCCCCGCGCGCGAGCTTTCCGCCGCGCCGGACTACTTTGAAGCTGCCGCCGCAGCCATCGACGAGATGGTGCGTCAGGTCGGGGCGTATCAGATCGGGGACGACGGCCTGATGCGCTCCGGCGTCATTTTGCGCCACCTCGTCCTGCCGGGGCAGATGGAGAACACCAAGCGTGTCATCGACTATGTCTCGACGCATTTTCCGCCAAAGACGGTGCTCTTTTCGCTCATGAGCCAGTATACGCCGCAGCCCGGTTCGACCGGCGCGCTCGCGCGGCGCTTAAATGAGCGCGAGTACCGCACGGCGGTGCAATACATGCGCGACTGCGGCCTGACCGACGGCTTTTGTCAGGAGCTCTCGAGCGCCAAAGAGGAATACACGCCCGTTTTCGACCTACAGGGGGTATAGGATGGCGAATTCGCTCAACTGCCTGCGCTGCGGCACGGGGATGCAATTTATCAGGCGTGAAAAATTCCAGCTCGGCCAGACCGGCTGGGTGCTCGGCGACCTGCCGAATCTCTTCGCGGGCGCGATGGAGATCGAAATTTACGTCTGTCCCAAGTGCGGAAAGCTCGAATTCTTCCAGCCCGGCAGCGACAAATTCGCAGGTACGGCGGACGAGGCAAAGACCGGCTCCGGCTATCTCCCGCCCGACGCACCGGGCGGTCTGCCGCGCAAAAAGTGCCCCGTCTGCGGGGCGGTGCTCGACTTTGACTATGGCCGCTGCCCGTACTGTGAGCACGAATTCTGATAGCAAATTGTAATATTCTTTCTCATCAATACAAGGAGGACTCGATATGGAGCGTGTCAGCAAGCGGAATTACTACTTAGACATCGCGCAGACGGTGCTTGAGCGCGCGACGTGCCTGCGCCGCGTCTACGGCGCGATCATCGTCAAAAACGACGAGATCATCTCCACCGGCTACAACGGCGCGCCGCGCGGACGCAAGAACTGCGTCGACCTCGGCTACTGCACGCGCGAGCAGCTCAAGGTCCCGCGCGGCGAGCGCTACGAACTCTGCCGCAGCGTCCACGCCGAGGCGAACGCCATCATCTCCGCCCAGCGGCGCGACATGGTCGGCGCGACGATCTATTTAGTCGGCCGCGACGCGCGCAGCGGCGAACTGCTGCACGATGCGACGAGCTGCCCCATGTGCCGCCGCATGATCATCAACGCCGGCATCGACGAGGTGGTGATCCGCCGGACGGAAACGGAATTCGAGGTGGTCCCCGTGGAGGCGTGGATCGCAGAGGATGATCTGCTGACCCCGGAAAATGTGGTCATGGACCTGAAATGAGCAGGAGATCTGCGGAAAGGAAGTCGTTTCGTTGAAGGCGGGACTTGTTACCTTCTATCATATCCACCATTACGGCGCTTTACTTCAGGCGGCGGCCACAGAGCGGGCTGTGGAGCGCTTTGGCTGGGACTGCGAGATCATTGACTACTTCGTCAATCAGGACAACGCCCTGTTCAAGCGGCCCACCGGCTTGGGTTCCGCCGCCCATGACGCTCACACGGCCCTGCACTATCAGGCGCTGTCGGAGCGTTACCGGCGGTTTGAGAAGTTCAGCCGGGACCATCTGCGGATCTCAGATCGCCGCTATGGGCGCTTTGACGAGCTGGCCGAGGGTTCCCGGTTCACAATCTCAAAACCTTCTGTTTCCATAGCATTCAGAATATTAATATGATAACGCAGAGACTGATCCACATCCTGATCACCACCGCCGGAAAGACCGCCGTTAAAAGGATCTCCCGATCCCGTTCCGCCGCGGATTGTTCTGGCAGCTCCGTTTCCAAACAAGGCAATCTTTCCCCTGCCCTTTAACGGAAGAACCCCATTTATGTTTTTTAAAAGTACCATTCCCTGCGTCGCCGCTTCTCTCGATATTGCAGCACCGCTGATCTCACGTTTGGACATCGGCGGATATATCGTATTACTTTTCATATTTTTTCCCTGCCTTTCATTTCTATTCCCCTCTTATCCATTTATGAAAAGAACCTGACTCCTTACGAATCAGGTCCCTTTATCAGTTTCCATATTTTTGTTTATGAAATTTTTTCTGCCAGGAAATCTGTCATCATCTGTTCTGTTTCTTCCAATCCATTAGCCTCATAATCCGCAATCAGCTTATCCCAGTTTGCATCAAAATTATCTACACTTTCTGTTACGCACTTAACCAGTCCCGGCCATGCAATCTCATTCAGAATTTCCACATTGCTCGTAATCTCCTGCGGTGTCGCATATGCCCAAAGTGGGGAATACGGCGGTGTTTCGAATTCATCTGGCTGCGGGAAGATATCGGTCAGCATCTCTACATTCCATGCTTCACAAGCTGCCTTCTGCTCCTCGTTATACTCTGCAATTACAGATTCTCTCGTAACAGGTGTGTAAGGATTACCATTTTCATCCACTGCACCGTCTCCATAAATCGGAAATCCCGTATAATTGCCAATACCAGTATTTTTTCCGTAATCCGGATCAGAACTTGCTTTTGCAATCTCTTCTTCCGTACGATATCTCATTCCATTCTCATCTACAAAATAGTTTTCTCCTTCAACACCCCATTTGTAAAGTACTGCACCCTCATCGGAGCAGAGATAATCAAGGAATTTAATTGCACGAACCGGATCCTCACAGTCCTTTGTGATTGCCAGTCCGTATCCAACCTGAAGACCCTGATACATCAGTGTGGGGGGCTTCAGTAATCGCCTGAGCAACAGGATTTTCCCAGTTACCATTTTTTCCGTCTGCATTGTAGTACTTGAAAGTTATAGGTGACAAATCATCCTTACTGTCCCCAGTACTGCTCTCGCTGTTTTCATTCTTGCCGCTTTCGCTCTTACTGCTTTCCGTATCCTTGGAGCCACATCCTGCCACTGTTCCAACGCAGAGTGCTGCTACCATAAGCAGAGCTAAAATTTTCTTCCTTTTCATGTTATTCCTCCCTATATTCTTAGAAAGTCCTACTATAAGGCCAAACATTTGAGATTTTACAATACCTCTATTATTTGTCTCTCATTGCAATAACTCTCCAAGATTATTTTAGATTTTCACGCGCGTTTTTGCTTATCTGAAAGATATCATGGATAGTATATTGGAAGATATAGGAAAATTAACCTTTAAATTTAGAAATATTGACTAATCATTTTTGTGAAAAAAGGTACACCCGTGCGAACCTTAAAAATTTCATATAAAACAACAAATTTATGTCAGGAAATGGTATAATGATCTCAGATTATTTGTGAGGTGATCCTATGTCTTTTGCTAAGAATGTTTTATCTTTTCAGACCTTCTCTCGGGATATCTCTCTTCGAGCAGCTTTTGAAGTTCTTTTGTCATGGCATCATACTCTTTGCGGTTGATCGCAATTTTATTCTGGATTTTTTCGATTCGCTTATCCAGTGATTCGATTCGTTTTTTCTCTGCGTTGGTTAAATTCTTTTCCTTGATCATCATGATTTCTCCTCTGCGGATGACGTGATAAATGCCAGGATCTCATCATACGAGCGATGGCTGGATTCTAATGCTTTTAGAAGTTCATCTCTCTGATATGCTTTTCGGATATCGTATAACTTTTTCAGTTCATCCACCGCTTTTTCATGGGCTTCTCTTGTTCTTGCTACTTTTGCTTCAGCCTGTTCGATCTTAAATTCCAATGTCTGCTCACTGTTTCTACGTATTCTTGCCATTTTTTCTTCTCCTTTAGTCCTTGTCCGTCCTATCTTGCAGTGTCTTTCCGATTTCTTTTGCCTGATTCCGTACACTTCGGATCACGCCATTATCCCTTACAGAATAATGGATTGCATCGATGTAGAGAATAGGATAGACCTCGTCCAGTGGCCGGTTCTGCCAGTCTTCAATCCGTGGCAGAATCTTATCCGTCACATCAGAAATTTGAACATAAAGCAAAAAAATTCCCCCGCACCAGCTACTTCCGGTACAGGGGATTTGTCATACTTTATTTTGTTTTCTTCTTTAAAAATCCAATCGATGTCTTACAGATCAGTTTATCGAAAATCATAAACATTGCCGGCAGAATCAGGATAACAACGACCATACTGATGATCGCGCCCCGCGCAAGCAGGGTACAGATGGAACCGATCATCTCAACCTGAGAGTAGCAGGCTACACCGAAGGTTGCGGCAAAGAAACTCAGGCCACTGCTGATGATGGACGGCATACTGGTCTTATGCGCAATACTGATAGCTTCTTTTTTGTCTTTTCCATTCTGGCGCTCTTTCTGATAACGGGTTGTCATCAGGATAGCGTAGTCCACGGTTGCACCGAGCTGAATCGCTCCGATTACGATGCTGGCCACGAATGGAAGGCTGGTTCCCTGATAATACGGGATTGCCATATTCAGCATAATTGCAAACTCGATGACTGCTACCAGAATAATCGGCAGAGAAATCGATTTGAAGATCAGCAGAATGATGATAAAGATTGCACCAATGGAAAGCACGTTTACGTTGACAAGGTCAGCATCGGTAACATCCTGCAGGTCTTTCATCAACGGTGCTTCACCGATGACCATTCCATCTTTATCGTAGGATTTTACGATTTTGTCAATCGCTTTGACCTGTTCGTTTACTTCATCTGTTGCGGACTCATATTCAGAGCTCACAAATGCAAGCTCATACTCATCGCTCTGCAGCATGCTTCGGAGATTTTCCGGGATCATGGATTCCGGAATCGTCGGTCCAAGCAGGGAACTCATGCTGATGGTCGATTTGACACCTTTTACGTTGCCGATCTCCTCCATCATTTTCTTTTTCTGTTTGGAATCCATATCGCGATCCATCATCACAATATGCATGTTGCTTACGTCAAACTGCGCTTTTACCTCATCATTTGCCACGTTGCAGTCCAGGGTAGATGGAAGGGAACGTGCGATGTTGTAATAAATCTGGGTATGATTGTTTCCGTAGATCGACGGGAACAGCAGAACCAGGAAGATCACAACCCATACTTTATAATGTTTGGTGATAAAGGCGGACGGTTTATCCAAGCTTTTTACCAGCGGTTTGTGTCTCGTTTTCTCAATTGCCTTGTCAAATACCAGAACCATGGCCGGCAGGACGGTGACACAGCAGACAACGCCGATCAAAACACCTTTTGCCATAACGATACCAAGGTCGCGGCCAAGGGCAAAGGTCATAACACACAGTGCCAGGAAACCGGCTACGGTGGTAACGGAGCTTCCGGCTACGGATTTGAACGTGTTGGCGATTGCATGGCCCATCGCACGCTCTTTGTCATCCGGGAAACGCTTTTTATTCTCCTCGAAGCTGTTCAGCAGGAAGATGGAGTAGTCCATCGTAACACCAAGCTGCAGCACGGCGGTCAGCGCTTTTGTGATGTAGGAAGTCTCACCAAGGAACACGTTGCTTCCCAGGTTGTAAAGGATTGCAAGTCCGATACTTAACAGGAACAGGATCGGAACAACGAAGGAAGTCGATGTCAGCTCGATGACAACGAGGCTCAAAACTGCGGCGATGACAACGTAAACCGGCAGCTCTTTTAATGCTACGTTTTTGATATCGGTAACAACACCGGTCATACCGCCGATGAAGCACTGCTCGTTCGCAATTTTACGAAGATCCTCGATTGCCTCCATGGAGTCATCGGAAGAAGTCGTATTGTCGAACAGAACGAGCATCATGGTTGCATCCCCATTGTAGAATGCTTTCCGGAGTTTTTCCGGGATCATCTCAACCGGCACGCTGATGTCTGCCACATCGTCATACCATAAAACTTCTTTTACGTGGTTTACCTGCTCGAATTTTTCTTCGAGTTTCTGTACGTCCTTCATTTCCATATTTTCCACGACAACCATGGAGAACGCACCCATGCCGTATTCATCTACCAGAATGTCCTGTCCTTTTACAGTTTCCAGATGCTCCGGCAGATAGCTGAGCAGATCATAGTTTACTTTCGTTGCTGCCATTCCGATGACTGACGGAATAATCAGCAGAAATCCAATGATCAGCATCAGAATCCTGTGCTTGGCAATCCATTTGCCAACTTTAACCATTTTCATTCATCTCCTCTGATTCATTTTTAACTTGTTTTTCTAGTACCACATCTTACAACTTAAATGACTATTAGTCAATATTTGAAATGGCAAAAAATGAATTTTGGTCATTTTTTGTTTACTTTTACAAAAAATAACGGAAATCGGAAATGGGAATCGTTGATTTTTCTGCGCATCAAAAAAGAGTGCCTGGCTCCTTCGTCCTGACACTCTTTTTTATGCATTTTTTTATTTCACTTCAACCAGCTCAATCTCAAAATTCAGCTCTTTTCCAGCCATCTCATGGTTGGCATCAAACGTGATATTGGTCTCGTCTTTTGCGGTAACTTTTACCGGGAACGGCTGGCCGTACTGGTTCTGCAGATAAACCTGCTGTCCGACCTCTACTTCCTCTGCTCCCGGAAGCTGTGCGATCGCAACGGTGAAAATTGCGTTCGGATCCGGCATTCCGTAAGCCTCCTCCGGCATCAGATGGATGTTGACTTTTTCGCCGACTTCCATCTCTGCAACGGCTGCATCGAAGCCGCGGATCATCTGGCCCACACCGCAGATGAACTCGAGCGGTTCGCCGCGGTCGTAGGAAGAATCAAACTGGGTTCCATCGTTGAAGGTTCCTCTGTAGTGGGTACGGCAGGTTTTTCCGACATTCTTACCTTCCATAACCGGAGTCGGTGCACCGCATCCGCCGCCGCAGGTTCCGCAGGAACCGCCGCAGGAGCTCTCCTCTTCCTCATGGCTTCCGCAGTGGTCGCCGCAGGAATGGCCTTCCTCGTGATCGTGGTGATCGCAGGTTGCACCCGCAGATGTGAGCGTTCCGTTTAAGTAAGCTTCCACCGCTGCATCCACATCTCCCTCCGCTCCGGAGCAGAGCTCTACGCCTGCCTCAGCAAGAGCAGCCTGTGCACCGCCGCCGATGCCGCCGCAGATCAGAACATCCACGCCCTGCTCGGAAAGAAGGCCTGCCAGTGCGCCGTGGCCGGTTCCGTTGGATCCGATCACTTCGCTGGAAACCACCTGATTGTCTTCTACTTCGTAAACCTTAAAATTCTCTGTTTTTCCAAAATGCTGGAAAATATTCCCGTTATCGTATGTAACTGCAATTTTCATCTAACTAAATCCTCCGTAGTTTTTTTCTTACGCCTCTTTTTCCTGCATAAAGGCTTCAATCTGGTCTGGATCACGCATCAGATTCTCGGAAAGAACCTCGCATCCGTCCTCTGTAATCAGGATATCATCCTCGATCCGGATTCCGATCTCCCACTCATCAATATAAAGACCCGGCTCATCGGTGATGATGGCACCTGGACGCAGCTTGTCGTTCCATGCCGCGGTCACATCGTGTACATCGATGCCGAGGTGATGGGAAACGCCGTGCATGTAATAGGTTCCGACATCCTCTTTCTTCTCGATCAGGCCAAGTTTCACACAGCCCTCGCCGAGAACATCCTTTGCGATATCGTCGAGCTCTTTTAATGTCATACCCGGTTTTGCTGCTTTTGCAACGGCGCGGTTTGCTGCCAGAACAACGTCGTAAACCTGTCTCTGACGGTCCGTATATTTTCCGTTGACTGGATACGTTCTGGTGATATCTGCGCAGTAGCCCTGGAATTTTGCTCCGAGGTCCATCAGAAGCAGGGTCTCATCCTCGCACACGTCACGGTTGGTGTCGTAGTGCAGCATCGTTCCGTTTGCACCGCTTCCTGCGATCGTCGGGAATGCGGTTCCGTCTGCTCCCTCGTGGAAAATCTTGTACTCGAAATCAGCCTGTGCCTGATACTCGGTGCAGCCCGGTTTCAGGTTTTTCATTACAAATTTCAGCGCATCATCCGTGATTTTGATTGCCTGGCGGACAAGTGCGATCTCATCCGCATCCTTCTGCATACGCAGTGCCGCGATGACAGGCGCAATGTCTTTGATCGGTCTGCCCGGGAATTTCTTTGCAAACTCCTCTGCCTTTACCATGTTGTAGTCCGGCAGATCCTCGAACTGATAGCGGTAGCAGTCGAAATACAGTGTTCCGATGTCTTCGCGTGCCATCAGACGGTTTACCATACCCTCAAAGGAATCCAGGAAACGAACGTCATCGATTCCGGTGATCTCCTGTGCCTCGGATACGGTTACTTTTCTTCCAAACCATCTCTCCTGGCTCGGATCCGCTTTCTCGATAAACAGAATGGATTTCTCCTCTTTTGCGGTCTTTTTCATCATCAGGATCATGTGATCTCTGCGAAGGCCGGTCAGATAGAAAAAGTTGCGGTTTGCTTCAAACGGCAGATATTCGTCTGCGCTGACATGCATACGTTCAGGGGCTCAATATAAGTAACATCTGCTGTCTCCGGATCGGTCATGATGGTAGCCGGGTTGGAATTAACCAGCACAATTTCATAACCGAGATTTCTCAGAGCCTTGCAGGCCTGAGTTCCGGAATAGTCAAACTCACAGGCCTGACCAATGATAATAGGGCCGGACCCAATAATAAGTACCTTATGAATATCCGTTCTCTGTGGCATAAGTGGTATCCTCCTTTTTTTCTGATATAATATTATATAGGAAAACAAAAAAAGCGCAACAAGAACAATTTTCAGAAAAACTAAAAAAAATTTTGCAATAAAAAGACTGGAGTTTTATGCTACAATTGTACTAAATAAACTAAAAAACAGGAAAATTAAAAAAATATAGAAATTTTAGAAGAATTCTATTAAAAAAAGGAAGAAAAAGGAGTAAATATGGACTATCAGATTCTGCGGTCGGAAAGAAAAACGGTTGTAATTCAGGTGGAAACAGATGGAACTGTGACTGTCCGGGCGCCAAAGCGATGCAGTTTCAGAAAAATTGATAACTTTGTACGAGAAAAAGAACACTGGATTCGGACAAAGCAGGAAGAGATTGCTGTTAATCGGAAAAAATTTTCTGGAAAAAAACTGACCGAGAAGGAGCGCGAAAGCCTTCGGCAGAAAGCCGGAATTTTGTTAGGGGAACGGACAGCCCTGTATACAGAGCGGATGCAGGTTTCCTACAAAAGAATTACCATACGTGATCAGAAAACAAGGTGGGGCAGCTGCACATCACGAGATACGATACGTTTGTCCTGGCGCCTTATCGCTCGGTCAGATACAGAGATCGAATATGTGATTGCCCATGAACTGGCGCACTTGAAGGAATTTAATCATTCTCCGCGCTTTTGGGCGGAGGTGGAGCGGATTTATCCTGGTGCCGTGCAGATCCAT
>OGXQ01002300.1_pt1 | contig 13186 bp, 10 predicted proteins | sample 1576291 | NCBI WGS metagenome assembly OGXQ01 (sample SAMEA3541575, study PRJEB24748) | human gut metagenome | biome: human gut; feature: human-associated habitat; material: faeces | place: China | collected 2012 | reverse complement strand
CCGACGATGTGGAACCAACCGCGAACCCGATTCCGCTGGAAGCCTCCCTGCGCCCGGATGCCCCCTCACGGTTCTCTCCACCGGGGTCGAGACCGATAGGATGTGCGAAAACGAAGCGGGCGCCGGCCGTATAGTTGGGGTCCACCCAGATGCGGCCCCCGACGATCATGGCGATCTGGCGGCAGATGGCAAGGCCCAGTCCCGTGCCCTTCTTCTTGTTGCCGTCGAGTTTCTCGAAGCGGTTGAAAACCATCTCCTGTTTGTCGAGCGGGATACCCGGGCCGGTGTCGGCCACCGAGAAGAGCACCTCGTTACGCTCCTTGTCGATCTCCACACCCAACGTGATACTGCCTACGGAAGTAAACTTACCGGCATTGGTGAGCAGGTTAATAAGGATTTGCGACAGGCGGTGGGCATCGGTGGTCAGCATGAACGATTCGACCGGGCATTCCAGGCGGCCTTCGACCCCCTCCTGGCGCGTATGGGCCGTAGTCATCATCACGTGCTGGCAGATCTGCACGATATCTTCCGAAGCGTAGTTGAACTTGATCTTGCCGCATTCGAGCGATGAAATATCGAGAATATCGTTCAGCAGCGTGAGCAGCATCTCGGAGTTGTTCACCACGATGGCGCAGTACTCGGCACGCTCCTCCTGCGAGAGTTCCTCGCTCTGCATCAGCGACGAGAAGCCCACGATGGCATTGAGCGGCGTACGGATTTCATGGCTCATGTTGGCCAGGAACGCCGATTTTAGCATATCCGACTCCTCGGCCTTCTCGCGGGCGATGACCAACTGTCCCTCGCGCTCCTCGAGCGTGAGCTTCAGCCGCCGCATACGCAGCAACAGCCACGTCACGAAGAACAGCAGAAGCCCCAGCAGGGCGATACCCAGCACCAGCAATTCGATGTAGTGGGAGTATTTCGACAACTTGGCCGCCATCGTATCTTCGATGACACTGCCTTTGGGCAGGGCGTATTCGGCGATCTTCCACTCCTTGAGTTTGCGCGAATCGAACAGATAGAGGTTCTTGCTCGTATGGAAATGGGCCTTGTCGAGTTTGCCCGTATCGTAATAATCCTTGATCTGTGCCGCGATGATCTCCGCACCGTTTTCATATTGGGGTACGTAACCGCCGATCGCCACGTCGCCGATACCCGTACGGGTCACCGAAAAGACCGGAATGCGGGGATTGCCCTGCACCAGGTCGTTCAGCGACCGCTGCATGAAATACTCGCCGTCGCTGCCCACGCGCCATGTACCGAGCATCACGGCCGAACGGGGCGGCAGCGACGCATAAGTCTGGAACGCAGCTTCCTCGCCGTCGCGGCTGTCCACCAGCACGAGGTTGAGGTCGGGGTAATCCTTCCACTCCTCGCGCACAAGGGCCTGCAACGAAATGCCGCCGTAGGTGTTGTCCGTCACGACAGCGATATTTTCCACCTGGGGATAGAACGTACGAATCAGGTCGATATTACGCCGGATGTCGTACCGGTTGAGCATGCCGCCGACCATGTTCAGGCTGTCGCTCATCCCCTGGTAATCGACCATGCGGGGTTTCCACGTCTGCAACGAATCGGGAGGCGCAGGCAGCATGACGCCATTTTCACTGGCGAAGCAACTGAAACACATCACCCCCTCGGGGATACGGCCCAACGACACGAAGGAGGCCCACGCCTCCTGCCCCAGCAGCACGACGGCCCGCAACTGGCGGTTCTCGTAACGCGTGATCAGGTTGTCGATCTGGGACATCCACTGCGGCGCATCGGCAATGCCCTTGCATTCGAGCGTCTCGACGTAAATGTCGCACGGAACGCCCGACGCAACGACGCGCTGTTCGAAATCGGTGATGAAACTCGACATGCGGCGCGTGTCGGGGTTATACGACGAAATGATCAGAATACTCTCGCGCCCCTGGGTTTCATGCGCCTGCACGAATGCGGGCAGCAACTGGATGCAGCAGCAAAGCAGCAGCAGCCAGCCTGGTTTTATCGCGTAGTTTTTTCTCATAGGTTTCTATTTCCCTCCAACATTTGGGCGACCCTGTTGCGAAGTTCGTCCACACGGAGGGGTTTTGCAAGACATTCGTTGAAACCGGCCTCGAACATGCGCCGGCGGTCGGTTTCAAAAGCATAGGCCGTAAGCGCAATGACCGGAACGTCGACAGACAATTCCCGGATCAGGCGGAGCGCCTCGTAACCGTCCATGACGGGCATGTTGATGTCCATCAGCACGAGGTCTGCACCCTGTGCCTTAAAAAGTTCGACGGCTTCCGCCCCGTTTACCGCATGAACGAGGTCATAGTCCCGCCGAAGCAACACCTCGACGAGTTTATAGTTACTCGGATTATCCTCTGCGACAAGGATCCGGCGCCGCGAAGGGACGCCGCTGTGTTCACACTCCATAGACCGTGCAAATTTTAGGGTTTCCGGAGTAGAACCGGGGACCGCATCAGTTACAAAGTTAACAATTTTTTGAATACCTATTACTATTTACTCCGGAAAAAGGATTTCAGAAGGCAAAAAACAGCCAAAATCGGCCGTTTTTGATAGGCTATTTGCCCCGAATAGTATACATTTCATTTTTTTTACCGATATTTGCATGCAAGATTCAGATTTATATCATTATCTTTACGTTCAAATATACGCTAAACACCCGGCAAGGCCGGAAAATCGGGATAAATCAACAGTAACATGAACAAAAAAAAGGTGCTGATCGTCGACGACAAAGAACAGATCGCAAAAATCCTTTACGTATACCTCCAGGCGGACTACGACTGCTATTACAAACAAAATCCCGTTGAAGCCATCGGGTGGATAAACCAGGGCAACATGCCCGACCTGATCATTTCGGACATCCGCATGCCCGAGATGCGGGGCGACGAATTCCTCGCCTACCTCAAGCACAACGAGCTTTTTCGGCAGATTCCGGTCGTCATGCTTTCGAGCGAGGACAGCACCTCGGAACGCATCCGGCTGCTGGAAGAGGGTGCGGAGGACTACATCGTCAAGCCCTTCAACCCGATGGAACTGAAAATACGCATCAAAAAGATTCTCGATTGAAATACCCCGTTATTTACATAAAAGGCCGGGGCGACCATACGACCCGATTCGCCGGACTCACCGGCGGGCAGATGCGCGTTGTCAGCGACATCGCTTCGGCGATGACTGCGCTCACGGCCCTGCATGCCGAACACGCCTACGTCCTCTACGAGCAGCACGACCCCGGAACCGATTACAGCAACATCCGTTTCCTGCGGTCGCGGTTCCCTGAAACGGGTATTATTCTGATCACTTCGGCCCAACTCCGCGACGAGGAACGCCGCAGTTATCTGCGCGCCGGAGTCAACAGCGCCGTAGCGGGCGACGTTTCCGACGAAGATTTCCAGCACACGCTGCGGTTCATGACCGATTACACCTTCTCGCACAAGCCCGTCGTACACCAAAACGACGAGGTGCGGGTTTTCCGGATGCCGCTCTGGAAACGTGCCTTCGACATCGCGGCTTCGCTCGGGGCGATCATCGTGCTCTCGCCGCTGCTGCTCGTCGTAGCCATCGCCGTCAAGCTCGACAGCCCGGGACCTGTCGTCTACCGGTCGAAGCGCGTGGGCAGCAACTACCGCGTTTTCGACTTCCTGAAGTTCCGCTCGATGCGCTCCGACGCCGATCAGCGTCTCAAGGAACTGAGCGACCTGAACCAATATGCCTCGGACGAAGAAAACGCCGAAGCATCGAAGATTTCGCTCGACGAGGAAGAGATGAAGAAGCTGCTCGCCGACATGGAAAGCGGCATGCTTTTCGCCGACGATTTCGCGATTCCGGAAGAGGAACACCAGCAGATCGTGGACACCGAGCAGGAAAACGCCTTCGTGAAGATTGAGAACGATCCCCGCATCACCCGGCTGGGCCGTTTCCTGCGCAAATACAGCATCGACGAGCTGCCGCAGTTGTTCAACATCCTGCGGGGCGACATGTCGGTCGTGGGCAACCGCCCCCTGCCGCTTTACGAGGCCGAACGCCTCACCAGCGACGAATACATCGAACGTTTCATGTGCCCCTCGGGCCTTACGGGCCTGTGGCAGGTCGAGAAACGCGGCGGAGCCGGCAAACTCTCGCCCGAGCAGCGCAAGCAGCTCGACATCGAATACGCCCGGAAAATGTCACCCTGGTTCGACCTGAAGATAATACTGCGTACATTCACGGCGTTCATCCAGAAAGAAAATGTTTAAACCATGAAAAAGTTCCTGCTTTTACCCGTCCTGATGTATTTCCCGGCCCTGCTCCGGGCGCAGGCTCCGGACGTGCAGCATACCGGCGACAGCACGACGGCCGCACCGGCAGTCTACTCGGAATACACCGACCTGGCACGGATGTCGGCCGAATCGTATATGAACCTTCACCTGCCGCCCCTCTACGTGCTGCTGGAAAACGCCCGCGAACGTTCGCCGCAGGTCAACCAGTTCGCCTCGACCAAGGAACAGGAGGAGCGTGAGATCAAGACCCTGCGCCGCTCGTGGCTCAAGAACATCAAGCTCAACGCCCAGTACAGCTACGGATCGACGGATGTCAACAGCCAGATATACCAGGACATAAACCTCCCGATTATCCAGAACGTAACGGGAACCACCCAGGCCTGGTGGACCGTCGGAGCCGGCATTTCGCTGCCGCTCGAAGAGATTTTCAACCGCCGCAACCGCATCAAGCAGCAGCGCAAGCGGCTCGAAAGCATCGAGTACGAGATGAACAGTTGGTACGACGAAATCTGCCTGAAGATTATCGAATGCTACACCTCGGCTGTCGAAAACCTCTCGCTGCTGGAGACTTCGGCCCGTTCGATGGTGGCCGCCAAGGCGCAGTCCCTTGCCGCCGAGGCCGATTTCGTGAACGGCAAGATCGACGCACAGACGCTCAGCCGCCAGAAGAGCATCGAAAGTTCGACCGTCCGCGAATACGAACAGACCCGTTCGCTGCTCAACAAGGCGCTGTTGCAACTGGAAGTACTCTCGAAGACCCCGATCATCAGCCAACCCGCCCCGACAAAATAAAACGCCCCGCACATGACGACATATATCGCATACATTATAAAATTCCTCTATCGGATCAAATGGTGGCTCATCATCTGCCCGGTGGCGGTCGGATTGCTGGTCTACTTCTATATGGGCCGGCAAACGCGTTATTACCGCTCGACATCGACCATCTACACCGGAATCGTGTCGGGTTACGACCTCGAAAACGGCGAAGGATCGCGTCAGGACTGGAACATCATCAACAACGCGATGGACAACCTGATCAACATCATCAAGTCGCAATCGACGCTGCACAACGTTTCGCTGCGCCTCTACGCCCGGAATATGGTCAACGGCGACCCCGAAAAGGATGTAAACGGCTACATCTACGCCCGCAACTACCGAAGCGAAATCGAACACACGCCTCCCGCGGTATTGGCTCTGATCGACCGCAGCAGCGAACAGAAAACCTATCAGAATCTCCTCGATTACGAGGTTCCCGAGCACGGCAACCACGTCTACGGCCTTTTCCACTGGACGCACCGCTATTACAGCTACCAGGCGCTGAGCCAGATCGAGGTTAAGCGCATCGCCAACAGCGACATGCTCGAACTGAGCTACGAAAACGACGACCCCGGAGTCGTCTACAACACGCTGGATATCCTCAACGACGAGTTCGTCAACCAATACAAGGAACTGCGCTACGGCGAAACCAACAGCGTCATCAAGTTCTTCGAACAGGAGTTGGCCCGCGTGGGCAACGAACTGCGCGAGCAGGAGGATTCGCTGCGCGATTACAGCGTCGAAAACCTGATCATCAACTACGACGAGCAGACCAAACACATCGCCATCCTCTCACGCGACTTCGAGCTGCGTTACGAGGAGACGCGCCTGAACCTCAACAGTTCGGAATCGCTGCGGCAGAAAATCGAGGCACAACTCGAAAACCTGCAAATCTACCACAACAATGCGGCATTCGTCGAACAGCTCCACAAAATCAGCGACCTGCAGGCGCAGATCACTGCCGCGGAGGCCTTTATTCCCGACCCCGCATCGGGGCGGCAGCCGGTGATCCAGCCCATCGACGTGGGACGCCTGCAAGCCCGGATGCAACTGGCAACCGACAGCCTGCGCCAAATCACCGCGGCCATCTCCCAACAGCAATACACCAAGGAGGGCATCTCCACGGAATCGCTGGTCCAGCAGTGGCTCGACGCCGTACTGCTCTCGACCAAATCGCAGGCCGAGATGGAGGTGGTGAACGAGTGGAAAAAATCGCTCGACGACCGTTACGTGCAATATGCGCCGGTAGGCTCGACGCTCAAACGCAAAAACCGCCTGATCAGCTTCACCGAACAGTCGTACCTCTCGATGCTCCAGGCACTTAACACGGCACGCCTGCGCCAGAAAAACCTGCAGATGACCTCGGCGACGCTCAAAATCATCAACCCGCCGGTACTGCCCATTTCGGCCGAGCCGAACAAGCGCAAAATGATGGTCGCCGCGGCGTTCTTCTGCACGCTGGTCTTCATTCTCGGCATCTTCATCCTGCTCGAACTGCTCGACCGCACGCTGCGCGACAAGATCCGCGCCGAGCGCATCACCGGCGGCAAGGTCATCGGGGCTTTCCCGGGCCGGGGCCGGTTCGGCCAGCGGCGCTATACCCAGCAATACCGGCAGATTTCGTCCCGTTTCATGGGTAATGCCGTGCTCAACTATTTCGATCCGAGCAAACGGCCCAACATCCTGAATATCCTCTCCACGGAGCCGGGCGACGGAAAATCGACCCTCGTCGAATACCTCGCCGACCATTTCCGCGAAACGGGCATGAAGGTGCGCACCGTGTCGTGGAACAAGGATTTCGACGCCCACCAGCGGGATTACCTGCTCGCCGGGCGGCTCGGGGACTTCGTCCACGACGCCGAAGGCGAAATTCCGTTCGCCGAGGCCGACGTGGTGCTCGTGGAATACCCGCTTCTGAACGAAAGCCCCGTATCGAAGGAACTGTTGCAAAGCGCGGAACTCAACATCGTGGTAGCCCCCGCCAACCGCACCTGGAAGGACACCGACCAGCTGCTCTTCGAAAAGGGCGAGAAAATGGCCGGGGAGACCCCCACGGTGCTCTTCCTCAACTACGCGAGCCGCGATGTCGTGCAGACCTTCACGGGCCTGCTCCCGCCCTTCGGCCGCCTGCGCAGGCTGGGCTATCAGATCAGCCAGTTCGGATTCACCGCGGTAAAATAATCCGTCCGCACGGAATTCAGCAAACACGTTGCGGATGGAACTTCACGGTAACATAACTGCCTCGCTGAGCATTCCCCGCATAGCCGTGGGACTGCTCATTGCCGGAGGCGTAACCGTTATCGCCTACGCCTTCACCCATTACGGACTGCCGGCGGGGGCCGCCGTGTCGATGCTTCCGATAGGCCTTTGTGCACTGTGGTTCTCGCTCCGCAACCCGGCCGTCTCGATGCTGGGTATGCTGGTGCTCAACTACTTCATCATGTACCTCGGCCGCGAGTTCCTGCACGGCGTTCCGGTCGGACTGATCCTCGACGGCGCGATCTTCTTCAACGTGGCGATGGTGCTCATGCAGGCCCTCGTGCAACGGGTCGAGTGGCGGCGCGCCGCTACGGGAGTGACCCTCGCCTCGGCGATCTGGATGATCTACTGCGTACTCGAACTCTTCAATCCCCAAAGCATCTCGCCCAAGGGATGGACCATGGCCATCCGTTCGCTGGCTTTCTATTTTTTCCTGATCGTAGTGCTCACGCAACTTACGATGGCCCGCTACAAATACCTGAAAGCCATGCTGGTGGTGTGGTCGGTGCTGACGCTCGTCGCCGTACTGAAGGCCCTCGTCCAGAAATACGTCGGATTCAACGCGGCCGAAAACTACTGGCTCTTCGTCGAGGGCGGATCCGTCACGCACATCATCTACACCGGCGTGCGTTACTTCTCGGTGTACAGCGACGCGGCGAATTTCGGTGCGGGAATGGGTTTGGCAATGGTCGTCTTTTCGATCTCGGCGCTTTATTACGAAAACCGGTGGATGAAAATTTACCTGCTGGCAGTGGCCGCGGCCGCATGCTACGGCATGCTGATCTCCGGAACGCGCAGCGCTCTGGCCGTTCCCTTTGCCGGCTATGCCGTATTCGTGGTGCTCTCGCGTAATTTCCGGATGGTGATGGCAGGCGTAATCCTGATTATCGGAGCCTTCATCTTCCTCAACTTCACAAGCATCGGACAAGGCAACTCCATCATCCGCCGCGCCCGAAGCGCCTTCAACACCCAGGACGCCTCGTTCCAGGTGCGCCTTGAAAACCAGGACCGAATACGCGCGCTGATGAAGGACAAACCCTTCGGCGCAGGTCTCGGACACGGCGGCGGCAAGGCCAAGGTTTTCGCCCCGAATGCGCCGCTGTCGCAGATTCCCACCGACTCGTGGTTCGTGATGATCTGGGTCGAAACCGGCATCGTCGGGCTGCTGCTGCACATCGGCATCCTGCTCTACATACTGGGCCGGGGCGCCTTCCTGGTGGCTTTCCGGCTGCGCAACAACCAGTTGCGGGGACTTACGGCGGCACTTATCTCAGGCATCTCGGGCGTCGTAGTGATGTCTTACGGCAACGAGGTGCTGGGGCAGATTCCCACGGGCGCTATTATTTACATGAGCATGGCCTTTATTTTCCTCTCCCCGCGCTTCGACAAGGAGCTGGAGGAGGCCGAGCTGGAGAAGCATGCCGTTCCCGGCAAAAACCTCCTGGCCCTGAACCCCCGCAGCCGGACGGCGCTTCCCTCGACATTGGCAAAAGAGTAACGGCATGAAAGCACGCATATCCATCATATCGGTCAATTACAACGGGTTAGCGCTCACGGCGGCGATGATCGACTCGCTGCGCCGGCACGTCACGACTCCGCTCGAAATCGTCGTCGTCGACAACGGTTCGGCGCGCGACGAAGCCGCATTGCTGCGGGAACGCTATCCCGACATCGTCGTCCTGCGCAGCGACGAGAACCTCGGGTTCGCAGGCGGCAACAACCTCGGCATCCGGGCGGCCACGGGCGACTGCCTGCTGCTGCTCAACAACGACACCGAGGTGACGGACGACACGCTGCACCACCTCGCGGAGACACTCGACGCCGACCCGTCGATCGGTGCCGTCTGCCCCAAAATCCGCTTCTGGACGCCTCCGCAGGCCATCCAGTTTGCGGGTTACACGCCCCTGACGCGCATCACCCTGCGCAACGGGCTGATCGGATTCGGACAACCCGACGACGGTTCCTACGACTCTCCGCACGAGACGCCCTACGCCCACGGCGCGGCGATGATGGTACGGCGCGAGGCGGTCGGAAAGGCCGGGCCGATGCCCGAAGAATATTTTCTCTACTACGAAGAACTGGACTGGTCGGAACGCCTCCGCGAAGCAGGTTACCGCATCGTCTACGATCCGCGGGCAACCGTTTTCCACAAGGAGAGCGCCACCACGGGCCAGCAAAGCCCCCTGAGGAGCTACTACCTCACACGCAACCGCCTGTTGTTCGCCCGCCGCAACCGGCGCGGCGCGGCACGGAGGCTTTCGATAATTTACCAATTGGGCGTAGCGCTTCCCAAAAGCGTCGCCGCAGCCCTGCTGCACGGCCGCAGGGACCTCGCAGCGGCCGCCCTGCGCGGCTGCCGGGATTTCCTGCGCCATAAAACCGGAAAAGAATGATCGCGGTAACCATCATCGACTGGCTGTTTGTCCTGGCACTGCTGCTCCCGGTGCTCTACCTATTCCTCTTTGCGGCCTTCTCGATGCCGCGGAGTAAAAACGTTTATCCCCCGGCTCGCAAACAACGCCGTACAGTGACGCTGATTCCCGCCTACAAGGCCGACGCAGTGATCGTCCGCACGGCGCAGGCGGCGCTCGCGCAGGAATATCCCGCGGAGCTGCACCGCGTGGTGGTGATCGCCGACCAACTGAAACCCGAAACGCTCGGGGAACTGCGTAAACTTCCCCTGACGGTGATCGAAGTCACCTTCGAAAACAGTTCGAAGGCCAAAGCCCTGACGGCCGCCGTGGACCGGCTGGGTCCCGATGCGGCGGAGATCGTCACGATCCTCGACGCCGACAACCTCGTGGACGGGAGTTTCGCCGTACGCATCAACGAGGTCTTCGACGCAGGCATCGTAGCCGTACAGGCCCACCGCACGGCCAAGAACCGCGACAGCGACACGGCGGTGCTGGACGCCGCCAGCGAAGAGATCAACAATTCGATTTTCCGCCGCGGCCACGTGGCGCTGGGTCTTTCGTCGGCGCTGATCGGCTCGGGAATGGCTTTCCGCTACGACTGGTTCCGTGACAATATCCGCAAATGCTGCACCTCGGGCGAAGACAAGGAACTCGAAGTACTGCTTTTGCAGCAGCGCATCTTTATCGAATACCTCGACGACCTCTTCGTACTGGACGAAAAAGTGCAGGCCGAAGGAGCCTACTATAACCAGCGCCGGCGCTGGATTGCGGCCCAGTTCTACGCCCTCGGCTCGGCCCTGAAAAACCTGCCGGCAGCCCTGTTCAGCGCCAATTACGACTATGTGGACAAACTGGTGCAGTGGTGTCTGCCCCCGCGGATGCTGCTCATCGGGCTCGTGCCGATGTGGGCCGTCGCGATGACTGTCCTCGACCCGTGGGGGTCGGTCAAATGGTGGGTCGCCGTACTGCTGCTGCTCTTCGCGATGGCGATGGCCCTGCCCGACGACCAGGCCGACGCCAAACTGGGCCACGCCCTGCGCCGAATCCCGGTTCTGGTGCTGCTCACCGTCGCCAACCTCTTCCGTCTCGGCGGAACCAAGGACAAGTTCATCCACACCCAACATACCGGAGCCGCCGACGCCGCCCCGAAAGAAAACGAACCCGCTCCATGAAAATCGCCATCGAGGCACAGCGCATTTTCCGCCCCAACAAACACGGCATGGACTTCGTAGCGCTCGAAACCATCCGCTGCCTGCAACGGCTCGACACCCGGAACGAATACTTCATCCTCGTGGGCGACGGTCCCGACCGCTGTCTGGAGGAGACACCCAACGTGCATATCCTGACGCTCCGCTGCCCGTCGTATCCCCTGTGGGAACAATGGGCGCTGCCGCGGGCCGTGGCACGCATCAGGCCCGACCTGCTGCACTGCACGAGCAACACCGCCCCGGTGTGGGGATCGACGCCCCTCGTGGTGACGCTCCACGACATCATCTTCCTCGAAAAACAGGCCGCCCGCAACACGTCGCTCTACCAATCGCTCGGGCGGCAGTACCGCCGCCTGGTCGTTCCGCGCATCCTGCCCAAATGCCGGAAAATCATCACCGTGTCTCAATTCGAATGCGACCGCATCCGCACGGCCCTCGGTCTCGACCCCGAGCGGATTACCGCCATCCACAACGGCTACAACACGCGCTTCCGGCCGATGGACGACACGGCCGAAGTCACGAAAAAATATCTTCCGGACCCGGAATACCTCTTTTTTCTCGGCAACACCGATCCCAAGAAGAATACCCCGGGGACACTGCGCGCCTATGCCGAATACGTGCGCCGCTCGGCCAGTCCGCTGCCGCTGCTGGTCGCCGACCTCACGGTGCAGGCCGCGGAATCGATCCTCCAGCAGATCGGGGAACATCGTTTCCAGTGTGTACAGAGGCCGCCCGCTGGCGGCGGCAAACAAGATGCCCTGCCCGGCCAGTGCACGGATGGTCTCGGTAAACTTTGGCGGCAGCTGGCTGTACTCGTCCAGAAGGGTCGCGTCCATGTCCGATGCGATCAGGCGAATGCGGTCCATTGCAGTTTCCTCACTTATCCGATGTAGCTGATGTTCACGTCCATATCGCCCTTATAGCCGGGCAGGCGTGCCGTGCAGGTGCCCTGCCACAGGGCGCAGTCGATGGGGCTGCTGGCAACACCATAATGTGCGTTCCAGATGGTATATTTTTTCAGTCTGTTCAGATCGACACGCTTGCGGTACCACAGGGTAGAGGCATACACACCGGGTTTGTAGCCCTGTGCCTTGACCTCCTCACAGAAGGCGATGGCGCACTTGGTGCGGTCCTCCATACCCAGACCGTCGGCGCGGCCGGAACCATTGGAAGCGCCGGATGCTTCGGTGTCAAAGAAGATGGGGTAATCCAGCTTGCGTCCGTTCAGTACGTAGGCGCAGGCAAAGGCTTCCTCCTTGGCTTCCTCCTCGGTGGTGGCCTGACTGAAGAAATACACGCCCACCTTCAGGCCCGCATTCTTCACATTGGTGAAATGCTCCTCGAACATGGGGTCCAGCACCAGCGTACCGGAAGCACCATAGCCGCGGTAGCCGATGCGGACGATCACAAAGCTCACGCCTGCCTTTTTGATCTGGTTCCAGTCGATGTTCTTCTGATACTTGGAAACATCCACACCGAAGGTCTTGCCATTTTCCAGCACACCGTCCGCATTGAAGTAATAGAGTTTATTGTCGATGCACTGGATGCCGGTCACCGGCTTGTTGGTGGTCTGGCTGTAGTAGTAGGTCTTGCCGCCGGAGGTGCGCCAGCCGGAGTAGGCCGGCTCCGGCTGGGACTCGTCTTTGCCCAGCCAGCCGAACAGGAAATTGAGCAGCCAGGTGAAAAAGCCGTTCTCATTGCTCAGGTCGATGCACTGGGCCTCGGCGGCATCCATGGCACCGGCATCCAGCGCGGCACGGATCTCTTCCGGTGTCAGCACCACGCTGTTTTCCGGCGTGTGCTGGTTCGTGCTGTTCTCCTCCGCTTCAGTGGCCTGTACAGGCGGTGCTTCCGGGTCCTGTGCAGCAAGCTCCGGGGTCTCCGTCTGCAGGGTGGGCATTGCCGTTTCCTGCTGTGCAGAAACAGTCTCGGTCACTGCCGCGGTACTTTCTTCCGGCTGTGCAGCCAGTGCCAGCGGTGCGCCCATTGAAAAGGTCATTGCCAATGCCAGAACTGCCGCTGCGCACCGCGTTTTGCCGCGGGTGCCGCGGGCAGTCAGTTTATTCCAGAACGTTTTTTTCATGCTGTGCTCCAAACCTCATGCATTTTTATCGGGATGCCGCCCTTCGCAAAAAAGGCAGCGTTTCATCTTCTCAATACTCTTTCAGTATACACCCGCGGGCAAGCCCCCGTCAATTGCCGCACACTGCAAAGCGCAGCTCCGAAAAGCTACCGCCCC
>OGXQ01002297.1_pt1 | contig 13200 bp, 10 predicted proteins | sample 1576291 | NCBI WGS metagenome assembly OGXQ01 (sample SAMEA3541575, study PRJEB24748) | human gut metagenome | biome: human gut; feature: human-associated habitat; material: faeces | place: China | collected 2012 | reverse complement strand
TGCTCCGCCCTGGCCAGGGCGATCCACAGCTTCCGCCAGGTTTTGAACTTGTGGTCGGCGGAAAAAACGTATTGCATTTCATCGCTCGCGTAACGGGTGCAAAAGGGGCTTTCGTATCTGTCGTGGGCCATCTTTGTCCTTCCTCTCCGGTTTCTGATTCCGTCCCTGCCGGGATGATGCAATGTGATTAGTATAACACAGGGCGGGCAATTGAAACAATTGCCCGCCCGCATTTTCTGTAAATTTTTCCCCTTTTACGCGGCCAGCAGCTTTTCCACCGCCGCGAGCTGCACACTGATGCAGAGCAGCTCGACCGCCTGTTCGAGCTCGGGGACGGTCGGGTAGGTCGGCGCGACGCGGATGTTGCGGTCGCGCGGGTCCTTCTTGTAGGGATAGGTGGCGCCCGCGCCCGTCAGCACGACCCCCGCCTCCTTGCAGAGCCGGACCACCCGCCTGGCGCAGCCGTCCATCACGTCGAGCGAGATGAAATAGCCGCCGTTGGGGGCGAGCCATTCGGCGATCCCCTTGCCCGCGAGTTCCCGGTCGAATGCGTCGAGCACCGCCGCAAACTTGGGCCGCAGGAGCTCCGCCTGCTTATCCATGTGGCGCATGACGCCGTCGAGGTCCCCGAAGTACCGCGCGTGGCGCAGCATGTTGAGCTTGTCAAAGCCGATCGTCTGGAAGGAGAGCAGCTCCTTCATCCGCTTCATGACGGCCTCCGAGCAGGCGAACACCGCGATGCCCGCGCCCGCATAGGAGATTTTCGAGGTGGAGGCGAAGATCATGACCCGGTCGGGATCGCCCGCCTTCTTGCACTCGTCGAGGATGTTGAGCAGCGTGTCGCGGCGGTCGGGATAGAGGTCATGGACCGCGTAGGCGTTATCCCACATGATCATGAAATCGTCCGCGGCGGTCTTCATCCGCGCGAACCGGCGCACCGTCTCGTCGGAATAGGTGATGCCCTGCGGGTTGGAGTACTTCGGCACGCACCAGATGCCCTTGATGGAGTCGTCGGTGGCAACCAGGCGCTCAACCTCGTCCATGTCGGGGCCGTTGTCGGTCATCGCGACGGGGACGTTCTCGATGCCCAAGTCGGCGGTGATGCCAAAGTGGCGATCGTAGCCGGGAACGGGGCACAGGAACTTGACCTTCTTGCCGTCGTGCGCTGCCTCGTAAGCCTCCCAAGGGTCGCTGCCGCACGAGCCGCAACGCCAGAACATACCGGCGATATCGTGCTCGATCAGCAGGCTCGATGAGCCCAGTACGAGCGTCTGCTCGGCAGGACAACCCAGGAACTCCCCCGCCAGCTTGCGTGCCGAGGGAATGCCCTCAAAGCAGCCGTAGTTGGAGCAGTCGACGTTGCCGTCATGCAGATCGGCATCGGCATTGAGGATATCGAGCATGGGGCGAGAAATGTCCACCTGGGAGGGCGACGGCTTGCCGCGGGCCATATCGAGCGCCAGGCCCTTGGCCTTGACCTCGGCGACCTCGGTTTTGAGCGCCTCGATGGCGGCATCGAGTTCGGTGGTTTCCATCTTCTGGTAGATCGTCTGCATGGGTGCGACCTTTCGCGAAGCGGTACGTTGCAGTTCGTCTAAGTATAGACCGCCACCGCCGCAACGTTATGAAGCCGTGATAGATTAAGTTCATCGCAATGAATTACGAATCGCCGCGCATGCCGGCGTGGGGCGCCCAAGGAGGCACTATGGAGTACGGATCGTTTCAGGCCGAGGAATTCGGCGACCTGCAGCGCCTGGTCGACGGACTGTTTTACGACCGCCACGCCATCGACCGCCTGGATCTGATCGTACAGGCCGAAATCTTGGACCTGGCGCCCGATCTCATGGAAATCGTCAACCTGCTACCGCCCGGCTATTACGACCGCCAGTCACTTTGCGACCAGCTCAACTCCGCCTTGGCCGCCCACGGGTGGGGCGCCGTCTACGGAACGGTGGAATAAACCTAGTCATTGGGGACAGACTTAAATGACTAGTCAACCATATGACCCCAATGACTAAAACGCCGCCTGTGATGGTGTTCACAGGCGGCGTTTTCAAACTTGTATGTGCCCTTACTCGTCCTTGGGCGCGGGATGCTTGCAGACCACGCTCATGTAGATCATGCCGAGCACGGCAGCGGTGACAGAGCCGGCAAGAATAGCGGCCTTTGCGGCCAGAACCTCAAACTGGGCCGTCGGGAAGGCAAGGCCGCTGATGAGAATCGACATAGTAAAGCCGATACCGCCCAGAATGCCCACACCGGCAATCATGTGCCAGTTGAAATTGCGCGGCAGCTCGCAGGCCCTAAGCTTAACCAGGGCAAACGTCATGCCAAAGATACCGATCGGCTTGCCCAGCAGCATGCCAAAGTACACGCCGAGCGTCACCGGGTCGGTGAGCAGCGTGCTCATGTCCACGCCCACTAGGCGAACCTGTGCGTTCACGAACGCAAAGATCGGCAGGATCACAAAGTTGACCGGCGTGGAGATCAGACGCTCCATGCGGATGAGCGGCGGGGTCACGCGGTGCATGACGCGCTCGACCTTGGTAGTCGAGACGGTAAAGTCATGCTGGCCCAGGATGTGTGCCTCGTCGTCGTAGCGGTCATCGAGCAGCGGCAGGCACTCGCCCAGCCAATCGGTGAGACTATCGAGCTTGACGCCGCACTTGGCCGGAATGGTGAAGGCCAGGATGACGCCAGCAAGCGTGGCATGTACGCCGCTCTTGAACATGCAGAACCACAACAGCAGACCCAGTACCGAATACGGGGCAAGGCGGTAATGCTGCGTCTTGTTGAGCCACACGAGTGCGCAGGTCACAAGCGCGGCGGCGCCCAACCAAAACGGATTGGGACTCTGACCGTAGAAGATGGCGATGGCGGCGATGGAGATCAGGTCGTCGGCGATGGCGAGCGTCGAGAAGAACACGCGCACGCCGTTGGGCACGCGATTGCCCAAAAGCGACAGCACGCCCAGCGCAAAGGCAATATCGGTTGCCATGGGGATGGCCCAACCGTTGCGGGCGCCGGCATGGTTAAAGATCAGGTAGATGCAGGCGGGAACGACGACGCCGCCCACGGCCGCCAACATGGGAAGCATGGCCTGACGCGGATTCTTGAGCTCGCCGACCGTCATCTCGTACTTAAGCTCAATGCCCACCAACAAAAAGAAAATCGCCATGAGGAAGTCGTTGACGAAAAGCTCAACGGTGAGACCAGCCGTAAGGTTGCCCAGACCCACATACAGCGGGGTCTCCAAAAAGTGATGGATGGCCTCGTAGGCATCGGTATTGGCGCAGATGACGGCGGCGATGGCGGCGATCACCATGACGGCGGCAGAAATGGTGCCGTTCTCGGCAATGCGCTCCCAGATGTCGTGACGTTCAAAGCGCTTGCGCTCACGAACATTGAACAGCTGCTCAGTTGCTGCCATGGGCGGCTCCTTTCACGGGAAAGCTCCCGTCTTAAAAAAGCACGGCCCGCCCAGATGGCGGCGCCGCGCTCTAACGTATTACGCTTGCATCTAGCCTACCCTGCGCGACAAGCGCGCAAGCGCGGCCGAAAAGCGGAACCACAGGTTGAACATTATTTGCTCAACGGCACAGGCACGCCTGTCCAAGAGACGACGCGGCGACGTGCACAAAAAACGACCGGAGCGCGGGGCGTCCGCGATCCGGTCGTGGCGTTTGGTCAACTAAACCTAGCAGGCGGCCATAATGGGGGCAGCGACCTGCTTCTTACGGGAGAGGACGCCCGGCATCCAGACGCCGTCGTGCTCGTCGGCAATGCCCAGGCCCTTCTGAGCAGCCTCGGTCTCGCCCTCGAGCAGGACCTGCGAGCCCTCCTCCATGATGTCGGTGATGCACAGGACAATGCCGTCGGCGCCCTTCTCGGCGGCGTAGGCGCGCATGGCCTCGCGGATCTCGTCGATCATGCCGAGTGCGCGGCTCTTGTCGACGGTCTCGTACTGGCCGATGAGCAGCTTCTTGCCAGCGGGCTCGAACATCTTGATGTCGTTGCCGACCATCTCGGCTGCGGTGAAGGAGCCGGACGGACGGGTGAGGAAGACCTCCATGCCAAACTTGACCGGGTCGACGCCCACCTGCTCGCCGAGCTTGGCGGCAACGGCGCGGTCGACATCGGTGGTGGTGGGGCTCTTGAGCATGAGCGTGTCGGTCATCATGGCCGAGAGCAGCAGCTTGGCCTGGACGTCGGAAAGCTCAACGCCGAGCACGTCGGCGAGCTTGGTGACGATGGTGCAGCTGGAGCCCCAGGGCAGGCAGATGTAGTGCAGCGGACCGGCGGTCTCGAAGTCGCCGATGCGGTGATGGTCGACGACGCCAAAGACCGTGGCGTCCTTAAGGCCTGCGACGGACTGGGCGGACTCGTTGTGGTCGGTGAGGACGACGAGCTGACCGGCCTCGACGGACTCAATCACGCGGGGCTCGGCGATGCCGGCGTCGGCAAGCAGCTTGGCGGACTCTGCCGGAAGCTGACCAAGGGCGCAGGCCTCGTAGGTGTTGCCGGCATACTCAACCTGGTTGAGCAGCTGGGACAGGACGACGGCGCTCATGATGGCGTCGTTATCGGGGTTCTGGTGACCAAAGACAAGAACGTTTGCCATGGGTTTCCTCCATATGCGTGTGTGTACTCATAAGTGTCTATGGTAGCACGCTGACGCCGAACCCTATGAGATGGAAGGGCCGCAGCACAAATTGGGGCAGGCGCTGGGGCAAAGTCTGTCCCCTCTGCACCATGTGGTGCAAACTAACCTGCCCCCTTGCGCCAGCTATTTGCCGGCGGCGCGCAGGGCTACGTAGGCGGCACCGATGATGCCGGCGTCGTTGCCGAGCGAGGCGACCTTAATGGGCGTCTCGCGCGAGGCAGAAAGCGCGTAGCGCTGGAAGTACTCGCGAGCCTTGTCGAGGTAGACATCGGCCGAAGCGGAGGCGCCACCGCCGATGAGGAACATCTCGGGATCGACCACGTTGGCAATAAGCGCCAGTGCGCGACCGAGATAGTCGGCCATGGTATCGGCCGCGGCCAACGCAAGCTTGTCGCCCTCGCGGCAGGCCTGGAACACGTCCTTGGAATCTGAGGGGCCGGTGAGCTCGATGGGCTCGACGCCTGCCTTCTTGCACTCGGCAAGGTAGTTGCTCACCACGCCGGTGGCGCTGGAATACTGCTCCAGGTGGCCATGGCCACCGCAGCCACAGGTGCGCTCCTCTTCGGGGTTCAGGCACATGTGGCCAATCTCGCCGCCGGCGCCCACAACGCCCGACACCACGTCGCCGTTAACGATAACGCCGCCGCCCACGCCGGTACCGATGGTGACCATCACGACGTTCTGCACGCCCTTGGCAGAGCCGAGCCAGGCCTCGCCCATGGCAGCGGCGTTGGCATCGTTTTCGTACTTAACGACCGCGTCGGGGCAGTGCTCCTGAATGGCGATCCTCAGCTCGGGCAGGTTAATGGCAATGTTGGCCTTGACCTTGGCATCGCCCGATGCCGGGATGGGGCACGGAACGGCCAGGCCAATACCCGCCACAAAGGCACGCGGAATCTGGGCTTTGGCGACCACCTGGTCGATAGCCTCGGTCACCGCGGCAAAGCCCGCAGCGTCAACGATGGGAGGCGTAGGCACGCTGGCCTTGGCAAGCAGGTTACCGTCTTCGTCGAACAGGCCCTCCTTAACCGAAGTGCCGCCGACGTCAATGCCGATGTAGTACTGCTTAGGTTCCATGGGAGCCCACCTTTCTCGTTTAAACATTGCCTGTATGGTACCGCTCCCAAGGCAAAAACCTGCCAAAAAGGGACTGGTTTGTTTTGGCAGGTTTTATCTGGGAAAACGCAGAGCATGAGATTCAGCTCGTTGGACGGCAACACGACTCGGCCCCGTCCCCAGACTGATCAATCTGCTCAATACGACAATATTCGAATGTATTTCGTTTTAAGGCGCTTTTATTTAATAAGAAAAGCGTTTTTAGATATTCTCTTTCTCGAACTTTTCAAAACCGCAATAGGGATGCTTAGGTGTTGACTATACTTTCTTTTATACTCAATCAAGCCGGAAAGGAGGTTCCATGATTCCCAAATACGAGGCAATAGCTGCAGATATCCGTCGAAGCATCGAGGACGGCGCTCTAAAGCCGGGCGACAAGCTGCCCACCGTCGTTGAGTTCTGCGAGCTCTATAGCGTTTCTAAAATCACCGTCAAACGAGCGATTGAGCAGATTACCGAAGAAGGCCTTATTACCAGCCGGCGCGGATCGGGCACCTACGTCAAGGACACGGCGGGGCTTCCTGGCCAGGTGTTTTTTCAAGGCAAGAACGACCGTGCCCAGGGCTTTTCGTATGAGCACCGCGGGGAAAAGGTGACCTCGGTGGTCTACGATTTCTCGATTGTCAATCCGCCAGCAGACGTCGCTGCCCAGCTGGGAATTGCCGAGGACGACTTTGCCTATCACATCGTGCGCGTGCGCCAGGTCGACGAGAAGCCCATCGTTATCGAGTACACCTACATGCCCCTCGAGCTGATTCCGGGCCTTAAAAAGAAAGACCTGTATGGATCGGTCTACAGCTTCATCCGCGAGCAATGCGGGCTGAAGATTTCGAGCTTCCACCGCACCATTCGCGCCGTAGCGGCAACCGAGGAAGAGGCTGAGCGCCTGGACACCAAACCCGGCTCTCCCCTACTCGAGCTCAACCAGATTGGCTTTTTGGATAGCGGCACCGCCTTTGAGCATTCGATCTCGCGCAACGTTGGTGACCGCTTTGAGCTGCACAACGTAACGCTGGCCTAGTTTTGTAATCCGGTGGGTGCTCGTTTTGAGCTGTCTTACGCGGCACCCGCACAACCTTATGGGAGTATGCATATGTCCGATTTGATTAAACTCACGCCGATCTTCCACGAGAAGATCTGGGGCGGCCGCCAGCTGGAGACCGTATTTGGCTACGACATTCCCGAAGGTCCCATCGGTGAGTGCTGGGCCATCTCGGCCCATCCCAACGGCGACTGCCAGATCGCTGAGGGCCCGTACGCCGGTCACACGCTGTCATGGCTGTGGGCCGAGCACCGCGAGCTCTTTGGCAACTGTGAGGGCAAGGAGTTCCCACTGCTCATTAAGATTCTGGACGCCAAGGACGACCTTTCGATCCAGATTCATCCCAACGACGAGTACGCCGCCGAGCACGAGAACGGCAGCCTGGGCAAAACCGAGTGCTGGTATGTACTGGACTGCGAGCCCGGTGCCACGATCATCGTCGGCCAGCGCGCCAAGGACCGCGCCGAGGCTGCACAGATGATCGAAGACGGCCGCTGGGACGACATGCTCAACGTGCTGCCGATCCACAAGGGCGACTTTTTCCAGATTGATTCCGGTACCGTGCACGCCATCAAGACCGGCACGCTCATTTTGGAGACGCAGCAGTCGAGCGACGTGACATATCGCCTGTATGACTACGACCGCCCCGGCACCGATGGCAAGCTGCGTCCTCTGCACATTGAGCAGAGCCTCGACTGCATCGATTTTGATGTCCAGGCTCCGACCGACGGCACTGTGACCGCACCCGAGATCGACGGCGTGACCGAGCTCGAGTCCAACCCCTGCTACACCGTCGATCGCGTACGCGTCGACGGCAGCAAGACCCTCGACCAGCACTGGCCCTTCATGTGCCTGTCAGTCATCGACGGCGAAGGCACCATCTGCGGCGACCCCGTCCACAAGGGAAGCCACTTGCTGGCCCCGAGCACCGTGGAGTCCATTGACCTCGAAGGCAAGATGGAACTGATCATCAGCCACCTCTAGGTCACGACAACAGCCCAAACGCAACAAGGGGCTCCCCCGTCCACATACGGGAGAGCCCCTTGCCTCATTTCATAAACATTTAGTAACTAATTAAAATGATGCTGAACAGCATAAAACGTTCAATCATCAGAGCCCCTTGGCATATCTAAATAGTCAGTCCACCCGGCTCTCCAGACCATAAAGCAAACGAGCAGAGCGCCGCTCGCAGGCGATGTTGCCCCATGCGCCCACCTAGCCGGATGTACGGGTTTTCCAGGTGCGGCAGATCGGCCTGAAAGAGGAGGGCATAGACCTTGAGGTCATGCCCGACGATTGAAGGCCGAGGTGCCGTGCCTGGGAAAGCCGCCTAGGTCAGTTTCACTATAGGCGCGAAGCCCTTCATCAGCTTTTTGGTCTGGCCGGTCTTTTCGAATTGCACCTCGATCATGTCTCCGGCGACCGAGATCACGGTACCCGTGCCAAAGGTCTTGTGACTCACGGTATCGCCCGCGGCAAAGTCCTGCGACGCGCTGGTGCGATCGACCTTGCGCTCCACCGTCGGCGACATCTTGGACGACGGCTTTTTGGCTCGCGGCGCGCCCGAGCCAAAGGTCGAGGCAACGCGGCCGGCGTCAGGCGAAACCCCACGATGGCGCTCGGTCCCATAGCTGCTGCCGCCAAAGAAGTCGTCAAAGCTCGACCCGCCGCGCGAGCCGGAGCCGCCGGTCGAGCGCGTATGCGAACCGAACACCTTGCCGCCATACATATCCGAGCCCATGCCCGAGCCAAAGGTGCCGTGACGGTCGCCGCGCTTTTCCCAGCCCGTGCCCTCAAAACCGGCAGAACCGATGCCGCTAAACTCGATATCCTCAAACGGAATCTCGTTAAGGAAGCGCGAGCGCGGGTTGGCAGAGGTCGAGCCGTAGGTGCGACGCGTGGCCGCATAGGTCAGGAACAGGCGCTTACGGGCACGCGTGATGGCAACGTAGGCCAGGCGACGCTCCTCCTCGAGCTTGCCCGGATCATCGCTGCCGCCAAAGTCATGCACGTGTGGGAAGATGCCCTCCTCCATACCGGCCACGAACACCGCGGGGAACTCCAGGCCCTTGGCGGAGTGGATGGTCATCATGGTGATGGCATGCGTCTCGCCGGCCAGGGAATCCAAGTCGGAGCGCAGGGCCAGCCACTCCATGAGAGCAGGAAGCGCCTTACAGGTGAGCGGACCGTAGGTGCGCTCGATCTCGTCGGCATGCACGGCACCCGCCGGCATCTCCGTCGGCGCGGCATACGCGTTGCCCGCAATGGCGGCAGCCAGGGCATCCTGCGGCGAGAGCGCCGGGGCGGCTAGGCTATCGAGCGGATTGGAACCTGCGGCATCACGCGCGCCAACGAGCGCCTCAAACGAGGATACCGGGGCAGACGGTCCCGGCTCGGGCGCAGGTGCGCTCACCACGACGGGCTCGGGCTCGGCGCCGGCAGGTACGTCGGCAACACCGGCCGCGCGCAGCTCCTCTAAGCTCTCGAGCGTACCCTCGATATCCTCGTGCGTCTCCTCAAAATCGGCGGCCACGCCCAGGAATTCCTGGATGTTCTCGGCGCGGCTCTCGGATTCCATGGTGCCCTCGGCGCGAAACGCCTGCAGCAGGCCCGTCTTGTCGACAATCATCTCGACGACGTCCTTGAGCTCGCCATCCATACGACGACCCTCGCGCACCAGCGACACAAAGCTCGACAGGCCATTGCGCACCCTGGCGCTAAACATGCCCGTCTCGGCGCACGCAATCTCGCAGGCCTGGAAGAACGAGCAGCGGTTGTCGCGCGCCAGCTGCTCGATCTTTTGAATCGAGGTGGAGCCGATGCCGCGACGCGGCGTGTTGATGACGCGCTTGACGCTCATCTCGTCGGCCGGGTTCACGATCATCTTGAGATAGGCCATGACATCGCGGATCTCGGCACGGTCGAAGAATCGCGTGCCGCCCACGATCTTGTAGGGCACGCCCGCGCGCAGGAACATATCTTCGAGAATACGCGACTGGGCGTTGGTGCGGTAGAACACAGCGATATCGTCGTAGCTCGTGCCCTTGGCATGCAGCTTTTCGATCTCGCCGGCAATCCAGCGGCCCTCGTCGCGCTCATCGCTTGCCTGGAAGGCCTGGATCTTCTCGCCGTCGCCCTCGGCCGTAAACAGGCGCTTTTCTTTACGCTGCGAGTTGTGACGCACCACGGCGTTGGCGGCGCTCAGGATATGGCCAGTGGAGCGGTAGTTCTGCTCCAGCTTGACGGTCTTGCAGTTTTTAAAGTCCTTCTCAAAGTCCAGGATATTGGTGATGTCGGCGCCACGCCAGCTATAAATGGACTGGTCGTCGTCGCCCACGACCATAAGGTTTTGGTACTTGGCGGCCAACAGGTTGGCGATCTCGTATTGGACGTGGTTGGTGTCCTGATACTCGTCGACGCTAATGTAGCGGAAGCGCTCCTGGTACTTATCGAGCACCTCGGGGCGGGTGCGCAGCAGCTCGAGAGCGCGCACGAGCAGGTCGTCAAAGTCCATCGCGTTGGCGGCGCGCAGGCGGCGCTCCAGCTCCAGGTAGACCTGCGCGGCCTTTTTGTCGTTGGGGCTATCGGCGCTCTTGAGCATGTCCTCGGGCCCAATCATGGCGTTTTTGGCCGAGCTGATCTTGCTGCGGATCATGTTGATGGGGAACTGCTTTTGCTCAATGCCGAGCGCCTGCATAATGTCACGCACCATGCGCTTTGAGTCATCGTCGTCATAGATGGTGAACTGACCGGTGTAGCCCAGCAGGTCGGCGTCCTCGCGCAGCATGCGCACGCACATGGCGTGGAAGGTGCACACCCACATGCCGCGGGTGCCACTGGGGATGAGTGCTGCCAGACGCTCGCGCATCTCGGCCGCGGCCTTGTTGGTAAACGTGATGGCCAGGACCTGCCAGGGCTTAACGCCCAGGTCGCCAAGCATATGTGCGATGCGGAAGGTCAGGACGCGGGTCTTGCCCGAGCCGGCGCCGGCAAGGACCAGCAGCGGGCCCTCGGTGGTCAGGACCGCCTCGCGCTGGGCGGGGTTCAGGCTATCGATATCGACGAACGGCTTGGCGGGCTTGGGCGCCGGAGCCGGGGCGTCGTAGATGTCGAGCGGAACGAGCTCGGGTTCCGGCGCGGCGGGGACGGTGTACGCATCGAGCGGCACGGGCTCCGGCGCGGGCGACACGGGTACCGCGGCGTTCTTTTCCCAGGGCAAGGGCTGGGTCATGGGCGACTCCTCATCTGACGGACGGCGCGCCTGCGGGCGGCGCCATAGTTTGAGCCGTATCAGTATACCGAGCCGCGCGGACACCGACGCAAATCACACCACGACTCCGTGCGCCGCCGTCAGGCCCACCCCAGCGAATTTGGCGCAAAGGTGTCAGGTTACTTTGAACCAATCTATTGACAATCACGAAACCGCCGATGTCATGGCAGCAGCAGCGAGCGGCGGCCAGGGCGAACAAATTGGCATGAAAAGGGGGCGGCACAGACCTTTTGGTCATGCCGCCCCCTTTGAATGACAAGTTGTCGCTCCGGTCGCCGTGCAGCGTCAACCAAGTTACAGGCCGAGCATAGGCTCCAGAACAAAGAAGTATGCGAGCACTACGATGCCCAGGATGATGCGGTAGACGCCGAAGCACTTGAAGTCGTGACGGCGGACGAAGCCCATGAGCCACTTGATGGCGATGAGCGAAACCACAAAGGCCACAACGCAGCCCACGCCCAAGATGGCGATCTCGTTGGTGCCGAACGTGCCGCCCTTGATGAAGTACTTGACCAGCTTGAGCGCACTTGCGCCAAACATAACGGGAATAGCCAGGAAGAACGTGAACTTAGACGCCACCGAACGCGTGCAGCCCAAAAGCAGGCCACCGATGATGGTAGAACCGGAACGAGACGTACCAGGCACCAGCGAAAGCACCTGGAAGCAGCCGATACCCAGCGCAGTCTTCCAGCTCAGGTCCTCGAGCGTGGCGATGGAGCCAAAGTCCAGGTTATCGTCATCGTCCTCATCCTCGGCGGTAGCCGCGGCGGACGCCGCAAAGTGCGCACCGGCAGGACGTCCACCCGACACCACAGCACGCGAACCAAACGAACCGGCAACGGCCATTTCCTCGCGCTTGCTCGCGCGCCAGTTCTCGATCACGATAAACAGCACGCCGTACACAATGAGCGCCAGCGCCACGACGGGAGCATTGTAGAAATGTTCCTCCATCCAGTCGTTGAGCGGCAGGCCGATCGCCGCCGCAGGAATGCAGCCGAGCACAATCTTGCCCCACAGCACCCAGGTGTCGCGACGGCCCTCCTTGCCCTTGCTGGGCGAGAACGGATTGAGCTCATGGAAGAACAGCACACAGACGGCCAGAATGGCGCCGAGCTGAATCACGACCAGAAACATATTCCAGAACGTCTCGCTCACGTTCATCTTGACGAACTCGTCCACCAAGATCATGTGACCCGTCGACGAAACGGGCAGCCATTCGGTGATGCCCTCGACCAGGCCCATGAAGGCAGATTTTAGAAGCTCGATAATATCCAAAGGGACCCCCTCGTTAGACACCCGCCGGTAGATGTTCTGCGGACGATGCGGGCGATGTCCCATTATCAACCGTTGGCGGTGCGCCTGCGCCTACCCTTACCAAAAAACTCGCCCGTTCACAGAATTGCGAGCGGTCAAACCGAAATCCTTGGGTATAACTGCAACAAGATAAAGTGTCCGGCGGCCAACGCGCCCGCGCCCGCCCGACGCACGAGCCCCGCGCCCGTGCGATAGACCAAGGAGGAAACCATGAACGAGGGCTACACCAAGGTATTTGTTTCACTCGACGGTACTGAGCAGCAGGATTTTGTGCTCGCACGCGCCATCAAGGTCGCCGCGAACAACGGCGCCAAGCTGATCATCGGCCACGTCATCGACTCCACCGCACTCGAGAGCGCCGGTTCCTATCCGGTCGACCTGGTCAACGGCTTGGAGGAGGCCTTTAACAACTCCATCGCCAAGCAGCTCGAGGAGGCCAAGGCCAATCCCAACATTCCCGAGGTCGAGGTCATGATTCGTACCGGCCGCATTCGCGAGACGCTCAAGGATGAGATGCTCGACGTGGTCAAGCCCGATCTGGTGCTCTGCGGCGCCCGCGGCCTGTCCTCAATTAAGTACGCGCTACTGGGCTCGATTTCGACGTTCCTGCTGCGCAATACGGACTGCGACATTCTGGTCGTGAAGTAGCGTTGCTCCCACCGGCCGCGGGGCCTGCGGGGTTTCCACGGGCACGTCCTCGCCGCGTTGCGGCTGCGGGATGTGCCCTTAGGAAACCCCTCCCGGCCCCGCGGCCTTCGCAGCCTTACTTCAGCGAGTTGGCTGATGAAAAGATGG
>OGXQ01002295.1_pt1 | contig 13208 bp, 14 predicted proteins | sample 1576291 | NCBI WGS metagenome assembly OGXQ01 (sample SAMEA3541575, study PRJEB24748) | human gut metagenome | biome: human gut; feature: human-associated habitat; material: faeces | place: China | collected 2012 | reverse complement strand
AGGATAGGCAGCTGCCGGATTCCAAAGAAACAGTCGAATGACTGTTTCTTTTTTTGTTCCTGTTTTTTAATTGAATTCTGAATACTTTCAAGCGAAGTTTTCATGCGGTTGGGATGCATTTTAAATAAAAAAGGCGATACAGCTCATCTGCCGTACCGCTTTGTGTTTGAATGTTTAAAATAACAGGTAAATACTAACTTTCCGAATTGAAATCGTTTTTATCTGTATCGGGTGCGCAGTCCGAATCATCGAGGTTGCTCATAAGATCAAGCAGACCCGATCCGAATTTGTCCGCAAGCGTATACGGTTGACTTAACGTCTCCTCAGGTGTTGCGGAAACAAGCGAAATGCGCTCACGAACCTTGCGAAGTTCAGCGGAATTCTGCGAAATCTTAAGCAGGGTCGCCGTATTTTGAGCGTCTGTCAGCGCATCGTGAGATCTGCCGATATAGACTTCGCCTATATCCCGCAGTGCACGCACCAACGAAGGCCGATCGTTTCTTCCGTATCCTGCAAGGCGAGCATATTGTGCTTGAAAATCAACCCAATGTGCATGCAGATCCTGCGGAATTATATGCATCAATTCTTTTCCGGCAAGTTCCCTGCTGAGTTGGGTGTAATCAGCCGTGCTCCATGCATAAACAGTGAACTCACCGTCGCCTATCCATGCAAACAGGCTGCTGACCGCTTCGCTGATAAGCGGTGCATCGCGAATATCGCTGTCTTTTATTCCGGTAAGTATTGCGATATTATCGGGGAGTTTTCCATAGGAAGGATGAACATAACTCTTGAATTCACTGACGAATTCGAATTCGTCGTTCAGCATAACCGCGCCGATTTCGATTATCTCTGTTTGGTAAACATTCGGCGCACTTTGCAGCAGCTGCATTTCACCGTGCTGCATTTCAAAATCGATTACTATATGCTTCATGACTCACCTCAACTTCATTTTCAAGTCATTATAACATATATCTGGAACAGAAAACATATATAATCAATCGAAATGCACGAATTATGCATTTTTATGTACGCAGTGCGTTCCATTCCTCGCGCGTTATGGCATGGGCCTTCAACCTTTTTCCGTCTGTGTCCGTGTATTCGTCAACGAGCTTCATTCCGTTTTTGACAGCGACGCCGGAGGATGCCGCATTATCGGCCGTCATGTAGGAATAGACAGTGTTGAACGGCGTGTTTTCGAAAATATAATCGCGGCAGCAGCGTGCCGCTTCGGAAGCAAGGCCCATTCGATGATATTTTTTGTTGATATGACAGCCGATTTCCGGGCGAATCCACCTGCCGATGCGCTGCATTGTTATTCCGCAATCGCCGATAAAAGTATCGTTTTCGTCGTTTTAGCCTTTGAGCAGAACAGCCCACAGGCCGAACCCGAAATCTTTATAGCTTTCAAGGTTCCACTCAATCCAAAGGCGAACGCCGTCGCTGTCATAAGGCTCTTTATAGTGTTTCATCGTTTCGGCATCCGAAAGAATTTCGTACAGTGCATCAAAATCCGCATGAGTGTATTCGCGGAGAATGAGCCGCTTTGTTTGAAGTTTAATAACTGCCTCCAAAATTTATTTTATTAAGTGTGTGTTTAAATTCCGAATTCGGCGAGTGCCGCGCTTTCCCACTCGGACAGGAATTTGCACTGCTCCGCAGTGTGGAACCAATGTTCGCCGGCAGGCATGACCGTGAGTCCGCAATGATTAGCTTTGCAGAAAGCTTCAACAGTGTCGAAAGGAACAACGGTATCATTCTCGCCGCAGAGCACTTTTGCATTGCGGCAGGAAAGCGTCGGAGGGTTTCTCCTTGCATACAACAGATAATCATACGACAGCACGGTTCCGTTCGGAACAACGATTTCTCCGACCTCTTTCAGAGTGTCCTCGGATATGTTCGCACTGCGCATCATGTCTGCTATCATGCGCTCCATATTTAAAAGCGGGGAAACAAGCAAACAGCATTCGAGGGATATTCCGCGGGCAGCAAGCAGAGAAAACCATGCGCCGATGCTTACCGCACGGAGTGAAACACGTTTGTTTTTGCTTCTCAATGAAGAAATAATTCCATGCAGCTCCGGCACGGAATGCCATGGGTCAAAGCGGGCAGAGAAGTTGCCTGCGCGCTCGCCGTGTTCCGGAAGATCGACGGCAAGCACCTGCCAACCAAGCGGAACGGCGATGCGTGCAAAACTCTCTGCTTCAAACTTGTTTCCGAATTGTCCGTGTACACACAAAAAAATCTTCTCACTTTCCGCGCCGTAAAGTGCCGCGGGGATGCCTGAATCAGTTTTGAAAACGCGGCATTCAACTGTATTTAAACATTCGTTCACCGTAATCACCTCAGCGCCTGCATTCGGCATGTGCTTTCTCGGGGCTGAGCATTAAGAGAAAGGCGCAGCAGGGGATGCAGGCATTAAAAACTAAACTTGTACAGCCAATCGTGCGGAAGCATCAGAACTTTATCAAAACCTCACTGCCGTCGGCGGACTGAACCTCGACCGCGATCCAACCCGGATGTTTTTTACGCATTTCGAGTATGATCTTCATAAGCTCGGATACCTGAGCGCCGTTCAACTCGTGCGTTTTATTTGAGATTGCAGGCGCATCGGGTTTTTCGCTGTCGGGAAGTGTATCGGCATTTTCGACGGCCTGTTCAAGCTGTTCTTCTTCGTCAAACGTATCGAATGACGTCGTATCGTCCAACTCGGCCATGCCGAGACCGTCCGCGTCAATATTTGTATCTGCAACGCATTCTTCATCGGAGGAATTGTGTTTCAGCTCACTTTTAATTGCGCGCTTAACAATTGCCTGTCCGAACTTTCCGAAGATAAGGCGTGACGGAAGCGCAAGGCGGATTTTATGTCCCGTATTTCCGTCCTTAACATAGATTTTCATAGGTCATGCTCCGAACACCGATTACTCAACGGTTATTTCAACGATATCCCCGTCTGCGGATTCGACTTCAACAAGTTTTCCGATAACGCCGCTGTCGATAAGCGCGATAAGCTCTCCGAAATCGATGCTTTCAAGCGCAGCATTGCCCTTGACCTGAGGCATTCCCATGCCGATGCGCAGTCCGGCCTTAACAAGGGGAATCGGCAGATTGACCTTGACTTTGTCGCCTTCATGGCTGTTGACAATGATTTTGAGCATCATATCGTCAACGCTTTTGCGTTCTTCATCTGCAAGAACAAGCGTCTGAGGCTGCTTTTTTCCGCTCAGCAATTCGTCAACCGTAATTCCGAGAAGCTCTGCAAGTTTGGGCAGAGTCATAACATCCGGACAGGTAATGTCGTTTTCCCACTTGGAAACAGCCTGAGCCGAAACGGCGAGCTTTGCAGCAAGCTCCTCTTGTGTCATGCCGATCCTGCGCCTGTTTTCTGCGATTCTTGATCCGATTGTGTTCATTTGTTTTTCCTCCGAGTGTTGTTTTTGATGAAGGATGCTGCTGCCGGGCAGCGGTGTCCGCAATCCTTATCATGGTGAGATTATAGCACTGTGTTCAAGGAAGACGGAAGCGATGAACGGTTGAAATTCGGCATTTCTCTCAACCTATGGTTGCGAAAAGACTAAACTTGCGGTTGAGTCGCCGCAAGTAAGACGATGAATCATGCTAAGTGCCCTTTAATTCCATGCAAACAACCGAAACCCTGGTTCAGGAGAAAACGGCAATTTCGTTCAAAGGAAAGAGCCGAAGTCGAATTTCGCCGATTATGCGGCTGCGGGGAATGATGAATGCCTGCACCTGCTGCGGTGCCAACTCGGAACGATCGTCGGGCAGCACGAGGAAGCAGTCGGTCGGAATCAATTCCGACAGGTCGATTTCGGAATCAAACGGCACGGCATAGTCCGATTCATCCAACAGTTTGTTATCAATATAGATCAACCCGCCGCGAACAGTGAACCTTTCACCGGCAAAAGCAACGATTCTTCCGATTTCGCGGGTGTGGCTGAGTTTGTTCCCTGTTTTGTAAATCACCGAATCGCCGCGGGAAAATCCGAAGACATATTTGCCGACTCTGTCCGCAAGCACGCAATCTCCGGCGACGAAATCACAAAGCCCGCTTTCGGTAATGAAAAACGGGCTGAAGATAACATAAAAAACAAGTGCTGCCGCAAGGGCACAACCGCAGACGGCAGCACAGATATCCAACAAACGATATTTAACCGCAGTCGATTTGTTAAAACGCCGGGTAGGCATCAGTATATACTCCCGCCGCGGTCAAGGGGCCAAATTCGGCAGCGCGCCTTGCCGAGAACGTTTTCAATGGGGATTGCGTTTACATCTTCCGCACGGCTGTCATGTGAATTGTTGCGGTTGTCGCCCATCACAAAAACACAGCCCTCGGGCACGGTGTATACGCCGTTAATGCTGCCGACGGAACGAACGCGCATACTCGGACGGATTTTGCCGTACCACTCGCCGGCATATTCGGTTTCGTCAAGCATTTTGCCGTCGATGTAAACAAAGCCGTCGCGTATTTCGATTGTTTCGCCGCCGAAGGCAATGATGCGCTTAACGAAGCATTCGTTTCGGTTCGGAAAGCGAACAATGACAATATCCCCGCGCTGAGGTTCATTGAACCAGTAGCTGACCTTTTCAACAAGCACGCGTTCGCCGTCCATGAGCGTTGTCTGCATGGATTCGCCGTCAACAATGGTGGGCTCAACGATAAAGCTGCGCAGCGCAAGTGCGCCGATAATAACACTTAGCAGCGTCAGCAAAAAGCGAAAGTAGGAAATGTTGCGGTAGCTGCTGTCTTTTTTGTGCAGTTTATCAACTGCATCGGAAAAAAAGCTGTTTTTTCTGCGCGTGCGCTTGTCGGCGCGTGTTTTAGTCGGTTTTTCCTGTTCCTGTTCAATGAGCTTTTCCATATATATTACCAATCCTGTTCAATTTGAAATTTATTTATTCAAGTTCCGATGATCGGGCTGCGGTGTTTGTCCTTACTTCAATCGGGGAGGCTGACTGCTGTCTCGGCGCCATCCGCATCGGAAGAAGCCGCTCGGGCGGTGATGCGTTTTGCACTGCGCATGAAATCCATGCGGTCAAGCATGATAACCCTTCCGCAATGCGTGCAGCGCAGTTTAATATCCGCTCCGCAGCGCGTAATTTCCCACTCATTCGCTCCGCAGGCATGGTTCTTTCGCATTTGAACTTTGTCGCCGAGATTGAATTCCGTCAGCATTTGCATGTTCTCCGATCGTTTGGCCGTTGCACGGCGTCCGCAGACTGCCCGCAGGAATCGCCGCAAGCGCCTGCAAGCACTCTCCGCACGGGGTGTCGGTTCGGCTGTTCGTTTTATTATATCACATCTATGCAAAAAATGGAACACGAATCGCGGCAAAGATTTGACATTGGTGAAAAAGAATAACGGGGCGGGCGGCATCCGGACATGCTCTTCGGCTTTCGGCTGAGCTTTAAATGTTTTGCGCACCCTGTCGATCCGAAGACCGACGAGGGTGCGCTATCAATAAGGAGGAGTCCCATATAACATTATTTGCAGTTCGGGGTCAATAATTCATAAAACGGATTATATATTATTGCCGATGAATCTACTGCGTTGATGGATAACCGGGCTGCTTTTGAAACGGCGTTATTTCCCGGGAAATAGCAGCAATTATGGCGGGAAATTTCCTGCTTCAATCAGGCGCGGCTCGCGGGTGCAAGCTTCATAAGCTCAATCGCATGATCTTTACCGTCGAAAATCAAAAGCTGAAGACCGACTTCGGGTGTTATCATGCCCGCTTCAACAAGGCGGAAGACGGTATCATTGTTATTGATTACCGAAAATGCGTTTTCTTTAACGACTTTAACGGTGACGCGGAACTCGGCGGGCAGGTTCTTCATGCTTTTCACGGCATCGTCAATGGCTTTTATTCTTCCAAGGTCAATGCCCATATCGCCCGTAATCGATGAAAGCTCACGGAAACAGCGTTTCGAAAGCGCAAACTCACGTTCTACTTCAAGCTCCTGACTCACGGCCTTGCGGAATGCAGCATGTATGCTGCGCGCTGCCATACGGGAACGCTTGCTGCTTGCTTCCTGAAGGGCAGCTATCGCAGTGCCGCTTGTGACGCCTGCGTGGGTCATGCCGCGCGCAAATTCGTTTGCACCGGATTCTTCCTTGATGGAATTGCGCATTTCCGAAATGTATTGCAGCATATAAGAAGGAAGCGGAGCCGTGCTGAACCATGTTATGCCGTTCAGGTTATCACCTGTGTGGACCTCTTTGGACCAGTCGCGCAGGTCGGCGGGATCAAACCCGCTTGCGCCCGTTATCAAAAGCTTGTTGTGACTTGCAAGCAGGGCGTTTTTCATCACGATTTGATCAAGCTTATCGGAATAAATCTGTGCCGTGCAGAACATGTCAACAAAACCGTAACCGAGGCAGCTTCCTTTGCGTTCAAAAAGCGTTGTGACAACAAACGGATATTCGCCGTGTGCGAAATAGCCCTCTTTTTTTACTCGGCGGCTGTCCTCAAGCTTCATTCCGCCCGCAAGCTTGACCATATGAACACGGTGTTTCCCCGCTTTGGAATCGTATTCACGCAGCCAGCATTCGATTAAAAGTATGCTTTTTGAAAACGCGGGGGAAATGATTTCGTCCGTTGCGGTGTCAAGCATGAACCCGTCCTCCCGAAGTTCCGCCGCCTGCTTCGGATAATGCTGCATGAACCAGTCGCGCGTGTGATGCGTGAATTTGAACACGGCGCGGCTGTCCTGAAGGTCACTGCACAGTGGGTCGAACATAACGGTGCGGTTGTCAACGTGCTTTATGTACGCTCCGCCGATTCCGCCGTTCGCATCCGGATCAAAGCCGACTTGCTGCACGCTGTACCCGCCGACAAGCAGGTCGTGAGTCAACTTTGCATATTCATCGTCATAGGCGCATCTGAGGTGATTTTCGCGTATTATTCGGGTCATAAGCTCTGCAAGCTCGTCATATTCCCTGCTGTCCGCGCTGATTATCGCCTCCGGCAGATAATCGATTAGATCCGCCCGAACGTTTTCAACGGTGCTTTGGATTATCGGCGTCACGGGACGCGGCTCGCCGGCATCCTTTTGGGGAATATCGCCCCAATGGTCGCCGCGGTACATTCTTTCGCATCGGTCAAGCCGTGCGCGTTCCGCTGCGTATGCATCGTAGTATTCTCTGAAAAGCGTATAAAGCTTTTCCGTTTCTTCCGCTTCGGCGGGCTTCGCCGTTGCCGGCGGAGGAAGTATGATATTGTTCATTTTAAGTATCCTTTCCTGTTTTTCTGTATCGAGAGATGAATTTACAGCCAGCCCGAAGCTCGTTCCGGCACGGAAAGAGGGTCATATGCGCGTGCCTTTTTAACGATCGGCTGCTGACTTCGGCGCGGGCGGCTCATAAGGCCGTAGCGCAAAGCCTCCGGTGCGTGATCATTGCCGTCGGCCGCATCTTCGCAATTACATTTGTCGTATTGCAAAAGAGGAAGCTGACGAATTAAGTTTTCGCAGGTGCCGAAGCATTGCCACATGGGTTGTTTGCCGTTTTTTTCCGTTTCGAACCGCGGCGCAAGGTATTCGCGGAGGCAGTTCCAGCCCGCGATCCTTGAATTGTCCGCAGGCGTGAGCGGCATTCCGGCGGCTGCAAAAAGCTCTGCAAGCGTTTCGCCTTCAAACCCGCCGTTTGCGGAAAGCACCGCGCCGCGCTTTTGCCACATATCGGGTGATGCAACGGTGTAGGCAATGTTTTCTCCGCGGCTCAGTTCAACGGCGCGCCGTGCAACATCGCCCGCAAGTGTTTGCCGAACATACAGTTCACGATAGGTGAAGACCCTGCCTTCGCCGTCCGCCGCGTGCCAAAGCACGCAGCAGGGGTCGTTATACCCCCAGTCCATCGAACGGAATCGGCGCCACCAATGCGGAATTTCAAACGGGGCAACAACGTGCTTTTCACGCGAAAACTCGCGGAAGTACTGCCCTGCGTGAACATCCCAGTCGCCGTCAAGGTGCGCCCTCCGCAAATCTTCCGGCAGGGCGAGAAGCTGCTTCACATAATTCGGATCGGCATTCATAAGAATCCTGTTGTCATAGATTTTTGCGGGAATGAAATTGTAATCCTCTGCATTTTCACCCTGCTGATACTGTCTGTCGATAAACAACCGCTTCACCCATGCATGGCCGACGTTGCCGGGGTTGCATGTGTAATACATGCGCGGCGAAATATCCGTTCGTGTCGTGCGGTTGCAGGTCGTCAAAAACCGCATTTGTTCTTCCGTAAAATGCGTTGCTTCCTCCATGCCGATGATTGCATATTCCTGCCCCTGATATTGATATACATCCTGCGCCGTGTCGCAATAACCGAGTTTGATTCGCGACCCGTTGGGGAACCTGAACACGCGCTCGGTTGAATTATAGGGCGCAATGCCGTAAAGCTCCCTTTGCAGAGGAATGATGTGGTTCTCGCGCAGCTCCGGCAGCGTTCGACGCAAAAGCAGAAGGTTCAGTTCGGGATATCGCAGCGCAAGAAGCACAAATTTGCGGCGCATGGCCCAGCTTTTGCCGCCGCCGCGCGCTCCGCCGTAGGCCGTGTGCCTTGCGCGGGAAAGAAAAAATTCACGCTGCCGAGAATTCGGCGTGCCGTGAAGGATAAGTTTCATGCATTCGGTGCATCCTTTCGGTTATGAATTTTTGCAGAGAACCGGCAAAGCCGCGCCGCCGTTCCGCCGCATTTTCGGGGTATGCGTCCTCACCTTCGGGGCAGGGAGGTTTTGCGGGTGAAATTCGGCACGCCCGACGCCGCAGAGCCGCACGAGTGAACGGAGTTCCGATTCATTCGAACGGCTTGCTCGGCAGAAACTCTGTCTGCTTGGAACTGCTCTGCTTCAGATTCCACGGGCTTTGCGTTGGCTTTTTCATATTTTGGGAACCCTGAACAGTTTAAAATCAAAGTTCCCCGGGCAAAGGCAAAATCAGCGCATCCGCACGGCGGAAGGCCGCATTTGCTGCCCTAATAATATTATAACACTCTGCTCTTGCAATCGGCAATTGCAAAAAGACCGAATGCTATACATAAAGCCGTACAGCAGACCTCTTGATTTTTTGATTGAAAAATGATATGAAAATCGCAATTCACTTTTTTTTAATGCTTTATTTCCGAATGAAAACAGTGTATAATATTATTGTCGCGGGAGCAGGCGAAAGGAATTATAATGGCAAAAACCAATGCCGAAACAAAAATTGCGAACGCCGGCGGCACTGCCGTTGAAACGGGCAAAACTGCCGCACGCGCTGCGGCAGGCAAATACTCCGCACCGCGCCTGAGCAGGCTTGCGCTGAAAGCGCTTGTTGATATGGTCACAAGCGAGGAGCTGAAGCCCTCCGACAGGCTCAGCGCAATCAAAACCATCCTTGATTATGCGGGCAAACAAGCCCCGCCTGAAGATACCGATGCGGAGCTGCGCGTTGTGTTTGACGGGCTTGAAGAAGGGTTCGCGGATTGAGCATAAGCCGAAAAACGTCTCAAAATCAAAGCCGAGCAGCCCTTGATTGAAAGTGCAAAACCGCTTTAACGGCAAACAGCCCGAAGGATGAAATGTCCTTCGGGCTGTCGGTTATTAGATTATAAAATTTATACGGCAGAAGTCTGAAAACAGCTTGCCTTTTCAAAGATCATCACCAACACCTTGCCGCCGAAGGGAACGTAGGGCGTGCCTGCCTTTTGCAGCGCTTTGATTTCCGCTGCGCGGCGCAACATCGTGTTGAGTTCGTCTTTGGTGAAGTCCGCGAGCTTCAGAAAGTGTCGGATTGCCATTTTTTGTCTCCCTATTTTTTGTTCCGCGACGCAGCCTGTGCCGAGCCGCACAAATTGCTTCATTGTAGTCGGTTGGAAGTAGCCGCGAAACGAACTTGCCACAGAATTGCGTGCCGCCGGTGCAACGGATTTGCACGCCTCTTCAAAGAAATCCCGCAGGAATCCCCTGTATTCATACAGGGGGAGGAATGCGGCTCTAAAACCCCGACGCTATTTTTTTGAGAGGCAGGCAACAAATAGATGAATGTTGTCTGTACACTGCGTTCCTCGTGAAAGGAACCCTATGCTCACCGGACGCAAATTTGCCGCCAGGTTTAAGAATTCATCTGCACGCGAGGCCTACCTCACCTGGTCGGCCGGGCAAATGTTTATCTACAACGAATGCGTTCTGGAGCAGAGGTTCTTTGACAGCCTCAGCCGACTGATAGCGGAAACTGAACGGCATAAGCAGCCGATTCGGAATGAGTGCCGCGTAGCGCGTCCCAAACCCGATCAGAAATACGCGCATTTCGTTGATAAGGCACAGAGACCGTGGTTGTCTCAGGTTCCCTCGGCAATTCTGGGCATCGGCGCTTTTCGTTTTTGTCAGGCCTCAAAAAGAGCGGCAACCGGACTGGCCGCTCGTCCCAAGTTGCGCGCCATCAAAGACGCCGAGCGTCATCTGCTGCTGACGCGAGCCTACTTTACGATTGCACCCTCAGGACGCACAGGCTGGTATGAACTGCGATTCGGATCCGCACGCATTCCGGGCGGAACGATTCTGTTTCGGGCACACCGTGAGTTTGTCGTGCCGGCAATGGTCAGCGTGACGCTGACAAGCAAGGCGCTCTTTGTTTCCATGAGCTACGAGGAGACAGAACAAAAGCAATTTCCGGAAACAGAAAAGGAAATGCTTGAGCGTCTGCGGCAATACTCCGAAGAGGAACTCATTGCCTGCGGAAACGGGATTGACCGAGGTGTCGTGCGTCCGGTTCAAACGAGTAACGATCCCGAGCCTTATGCGCTGACAGAAGATCAGCTGGAAAGAATCCGCCGCAAAGAACGTCAGCGCAAGCATTATCAGAAGCGCATGGCTCGTTGCGAAAAAGGCAGCCGTAACAGGGCAAAAATGCGTCGGAAAGTGGCACGGACGTTTGACTATCGCAAGAATGTCATCAACGACTTTGCGCATCAGACCTCTCACGCCTTGGTCAGTGACGACAAAGTGCAGTTTTTTGTGCTTGAGGACTTGAGAGTCAAAAACATGACCAAAAGGCCTGAGCCGAAATACGATGACAACGCAAAAGCATTGCCTAACGGCGCACGATCCAAAGCAGGACTGAATCGAGCCATCCTCTAAAGCGGTTGGGGGAAGACGGAAGAATATTTGAAGTACAAAGCAAAAAAGGCTGGCAAACTTGTCATAAAGGTTGAGCCGGCCTACACCTCTCAGCGATGCCCGAAATGCGGTCGGGTGGAGCGGAAGAACCGACCATCGCAGTCGGAGTTCTGTTGTGTGAGCTGCGGATTTGAGTCGGCAAACGCGGATTATGTGGCAGCAGGAAATATCCTGATGGCAGGAGTGAAACTGATCCGCGAAGGCAGACTCGAACCGAAAAAGGTGAAAGCCACGCTACGTGGGAAACCAGCGAAGGCAACAAATGTAAAGCTAGGTCCGGGCTGGGCCGATGTTATGCCTGTGGAGCCGGAGAGGTGTCTGGGGAAACTCGGATGCCAAACCCGCTATGAAGCAGGAAGCCCCTCATTACAATGAGGGGAGAAGTCACCTCCGTTTCGTTAGGCTTTGTCGACAGAGTTGCCCGGTTCTTTTTCAGCTACCAGCTCGGCTTGAGCTTGCTTTTCCAATTCACGTCGCACTTCGCAGCCGTTTTCGGAAAGTGCCTTGGGCATGCCGGTTGCAGGAGCCGGAGCTTTTGGACGGAAGAAGTACAGGATGGCAACCACCGGAAAGAGCATGGCACCCGCAGCGGCGAGCGTGACCTGGTTGCTGGCCCAAGTAGCAAGTGCGCCGCCCAGCACCGGGCCGATGACGCTGCCGAACTGCTGCACGGAGTAAGAGTATGCAAACACCTTGCCGCGATCCTGAGGATCGGAAGATTGCGTTAGCACGGCGTTGATGGCCGGGAAAATGCCTGCAAAGGTCAATCCGCCCACAAAACGCCATATCGTAAACCAGGTGAGATCATGAGGAATAGCCTGAACGATGCCGAAAATGCCGCTCAAAAAGAGTGAGAGGTAAAGCACCTCCGCGCCCAGCGGGAGCAGTACGTCAGCGGTTTGCTGGGCATTGCCGAAAGCGAACTGACCCTCGGCGGGCGCAAAGCCACACATTTATCACTACCAGTTTTAAAGAAGTTGGACACATCACCTGAAGGAACTAAAAGCTGTAAATTCTGGGGCCTTGGATCAGATGGAACCGTTAGTGCAAATAAATCTGCCATTAAAATTATTGGAGATCATACAGATCTGTATGTACAGGGCTATTTTTCCTATGATTCCAAGAAATCCGGAGGACTAACTGTTTCACACCTACGGTTTGGAAAGGAAATTATACATTCTTCCTATTTATGCAGTAATGCGGACTATATTGCATGTCATAATCAGTCATATGTCAGACAATATGATTTGTTGGATGGAATTAAAAAGAAAGGTATTTTTCTGCTCAATTGTATATGGACGGATGACGAACTTGCAGATAAAATTCCGGATAAAATGAAGAAACAGATTCTGGAAAACAATTTACGTTTTTACACAATCAACGCTTTTGATGTTGCAGAAAAAATCGGACTTGGAAGAAGAATCAACATGATCATGCAGTCGGCCTTTTTTGCTCTGACAGATCTGATTCCGGAAGTCGAATACATATCTTACCTGAAAGCGGAGGTTGAGAAAAACTATGGAAATAGGGGTGCCCAGATTGTTGAAATGAATAATGCGGCAATAGATCAGGCGAAATCTGCGTTACACCAGGTCAATCTTCAGAAGCTGGTACAAAGAGAGAGCCAGAAAGAAATGCAGGATCCATTACTGCAAAGGGAAAAGAGTGCATTTGTCATTGAAGTAATGGAACCAATGAATTGTCAACAGGGAGATGCCCTTCCCGTTAGTGCATTTCGTGGTATGGAAGATGGAACGTTTCCGACCAACACAACCCGATTTGAAAAACGGGGTATTTCGTTGACTGTTCCAGAATGGTCAGCCAGGGAATGCCTTCAGTGCAATCAGTGTTCCCTAGCGTGTCCTCACTCTGTTTTGAGACCGCTTCTTCTGACAGAAGAACAAAAGAATAATGCTCCCGACGCTATATGTGAAGGAAGTGTCATAGCTAAGGGATATAAAGATAGAAGCTATTACATGGGGATATCTCCACTTGATTGTACAGGATGTGGCAACTGTATTGATGTGTGCCCGGCCAAAGGGA